>Ga0310122_10000909_pt1 | contig 18894 bp, 26 predicted proteins | sample CB6_Bottom_1051__FD_203503 | JGI IMG/M metagenome (GOLD analysis project Ga0310122, IMG submission 203503) | Marine microbial communities from Western Arctic Ocean, Canada - CB6_Bottom_1051 | ecosystem: Environmental > Aquatic > Marine > Oceanic | place: Canada: Western Arctic Ocean | collected...
CTCAACCAAGCCTGTGTACAGCACTTCATCAGTTACCTGACTGACGCTCATCCCTGTCCTACGGTTTGATTTACAAGAATGTGTGGATTTTACTTGGAGGGTGTCTGACTGTGAAGAATTAGTGGGAGTTACTCACAGGAGATGATGTGACTGACCTTGTGATAAGTGTTAGTCTTTGAAGGACAATTCTTTATATAATTCAAAAATATGCTTTTTTTAGAAAGTTTTAATGTCTGATTTCTTAAAGGTGTAATACGAATAACTAGCATTGGGTAAGACAACAGGAAATGCATACTTTGGATCATTGATTAAATTGTAAATGGTCGGATCCTGGGCTTTCAATTTTTCTTTTGTGTTAGGACACCATTCACTGGAAGCCTGTTTCAGTCCTGCATCAGAATCATGCATTCCAATATTTGAAGTAACCGACCAATAAATATATTCTCCAATCATGGTTGAGTAGTCAGCTGAAGTATCAGCATAAAAGTACCAAGCATCGCCTGAATCTACTATCTCTGACCAAAAGGGACAAGATGTATTGTTATAAGTCCAGTCGCAAGATTCTTTAGCACATCTTTGTTCTCCACCTCTAGCAACATCCATTGCTTTGGCCAAAGAGGATGTAGAAGAATTAGAGTCATCAAAAACTTGTGGATAGACGTTTGAGTAGCCATGTTGGGTAATTAGATGAAAAATTTCCTCAATACTTGCGTCATGGTCCTCACCATTAGCATAATTATCCACTGTCTCATAGGCTCCTAACCCTGCTGCTACTGCTCCGACTTCGTCCAAAGGGTCTTGGTTTATTTCAACAGAATTTCCTTCAGCCTGATTATACATACTTACATAAGAACCTAGTTTACCCAGCATTGCAGTCACACAGATATTATCTGGTTTGCCATCCTCATTGTTGTCTATCAGCTCTGCTGTAATGTTTGCCGCATGCAACAGTTTTGAATTAGGGACTTCCGAAGTAGCTAAAATATTAATTCCAAAAACAGTTAACCCTTTAGAATAGTTTGCACTTTTTGCTAAGGCAGTTGTCACCAAATTTGATGATGGTCCGGCTACTTTACCAACAACCGTTACCGAATTTGTGCAGGACGTTGGTGAAGTAGGGGGGATATTTACAGTTTCTCCCACATTTTTGTCATCCTCATCAGCGTCCTCATCCTCATCCTCATCCTCATCCTCATCCTCATCCTCATCCTCATCCTCATCCTCATCCTCATCCTCATCCTCATCCTCATCAGCATCCTCAACACAATCCTCTTCTTTGTCACTATCCTCATCCTCATCTTCATCATCTCCACAAAGTGATTTCCCATTTACTTCATGTTGAAACTGGAGCACAGTTTCCTTGTATTGAACTGTCAATGGTGAAATCAGGAAAAGGAGAGTGATGGTGATTATGAGTATATGTCTCATTTGATTTACTATTTGGTTGTTTTTGGTGAAATGTAACCATAACAACAATTTGTTTGTTTTACAAGAATGTGGGGATTTTACTTGGAGGGTGTCTGACTGTGAAGAATTAGTGGGGAGTAACACCAACATGCTCCAATCAATTCTCCACAACCATCAGTGCACTCGAAATGACACGATTTTGGTACTTTTATGGCTGCATAAAAGTATATCTTTATTAGAAAGTTATAATGTCTGAAGTTGTAAAAGTATAATACCCATAGCTAGCGTTGGGCAAGACTGTCGGGAATGCGTAGGTTGAGTTATCAATCAAGTTATAGATTGTAGGATCTTGGGCTGACAATTCAGCTCTTGTATTGGGGCACCACTCGTTGTCTGCTAAGGCCTTTCCTGCGGCAGAATCATGCATGTCGAATTTTGAACTGACCGACCAGTATATATATTCAGTCATCTGAGTTGCATAGTCAGCGGAGGAATCGGAATAGAAATACCATGCTTTTCCTGATTCTACTGATCCATTGTCAGGGCAAGTTGTATTATTGTAAGTCCACGTGCAGGGTGCCTCAGCACATCTTTGAGGCGTTGAACTACCACGAGCTACATCCATCGCTTGGGCCAAAGTAGAAGTTGAAGTGTTCGATTCTCCAAACACGGTCGGATAAACATTTGAATAGCCATACTGAGTAATCAAGTGAAATATTTCTTCAATACTTGCGTCATGACTCGAGTTATCCGCATAGTTATCTACAGTTTCATTTGCTCCTAATCCGGAATATTTTGCTGCACCAGCTTCTGTCAGTGTATCGGTGTTAAATTCGCTGTCATCTGTATTGTACATGGTCACATAAGTACTCAGATCATTTAATTTTGCCACAACGCACAGATTATCTACGGTTCCGTTTTCATCGTTATCAAGCAGTTCAGCTGTAACATTTGCTGCATGTAAGAGTTTCGCATCTGACACTCCCGATGTCGCCAGCAGGCTAATGCCAAAAACGGTGAGGCCTTTTGTAAAACTGGCACTTTTAGCCAAAGCAGCAGTAACCAAATTTGATGACTTATCTCCGACTTTGCCGACAGCCGTATATGAAACTGTACATGTTGAAGTAGAAGTTGAAGTAGAAGTTGATGAATCATCTGACTTCTTGCAGCCAAGAATAAGAAATAATGGGAGTGAGACAACTAGTATAATTTTTAATTTCATTTTTTCCTCCTCAGGTAATTGTTGATCATTATACAATAAAAGCGCATTCTCACTCCTCCTCCCCTAGGTGTCAAGCAAAAAATAATAGTGAGACTAAAACAGTAAATTAGGAAAATTTGTAAAATATTTTTTCATCTTTTCCTCAATATCAAAAGTAAAATACTATTGTTTGTTTCATGAGAAAATCAAATATATAACATCAATCAGTTTGTTTTACAAGAATGTGTGGATTTTACTTGGAGGGTGTCTGACTGTGAAGAATTAGTGGGATTTACTCACAGGAGATGACTGGGGTTAAAATAACTTGCTGAAATGACATCTGAGGAATTATCTGGTATTATCAACAGATAGGAGAGAGAACTGCAATTTGCAAGGGATATTACACCTGGGCCGACCTAATTGGAGCCAATACCCAAGGTGTATCTTTCGACAGTTGTAACACCTATGGCACTAAGTTTTAGCTGATCGATTACTCTTGTTGATCTTTTAGCAGTCTTCGCAAAATCTTACCGGACGGGTTCTTAGGGATCGCTTCGACGAATTCGACTTCCCTGACGTGCTTGAATGTGGATACCTTTGATGAAACAAATGACATAATTTCTTCTTCCGATATATTACTTCCCGCTGACTTCACCACAAAGGCCTTTGGTATTTCTCCAGACTCTTCATCTGGTTTTCCGATCACGGCTGCGTCAGATATTTCTGGGTGTTCTATCAATAGTCCTTCTAGTTCGGCAGGAGGAACCTGAAAACCTTTGTACTTTATTAATTCTTTTTTCCTGTCAAGAACCCAGACGTAGCCTTCTTCATCCATCTTGCATATATCGCCAGTGTGGAACCACCCATCCGAGGTAATCGTTTCCTCTGTGGCTTCAGGGTTATTGAGATAGCCTTTCATTACCTGAGGACCCCTGACTACTAGCTCTCCGATCTCTCCAGGTTTTAATTCCTTGGTTGTATCTTCAGTATCTACTATTTTCTCCTCGGTATCTGCCAAGGCCGGCCCAATGGAACCAGCTTTCAGTAGATTAGGTTCCGTGAAATCTATATTCGTCACCGGAGATAACTCAGTCATACCATATCCTTGAATAACAGGGCAATTTAAGACTTCAGATATTTTTACCTGTAATTTTGAAGAAAGGGGGGCTGCTCCAAACATGGCAAACTTGAGGCATGACAGATCCCTTGATGCTACCCCGGGATACTGACTCAGACCTAGTCCTACCGGTGGAACCGTGAAAAGCTTTGTTATCCTGTGATTTTCGATGATAGAGAGAAATTCTTCCATATCAAAACGGCGCATCATGACCTGAGTTGCACCGGCGGCAATGCATGGATTCATCAGGACATTCATGCCGTATATATGAAACAAAGGGAGGTGTACAAGCATAACGTCGTCCTCTGCCATCGACGCACCACCTGAAAGGCCCATGAGCTGCTCAACATTGCTCACCAAGTTGAAATGAGACAGCATCACTCCTTTGGTAAGACCTGTTGTACCTGAAGAATACGGAAGAGCTGCCAGATCGTTTTCAGGGTCTATATCGGTAGCTGTATATGCTTCAGCCTGACTCAATAATTGCCAGAATGATCCTTGTTTGGTCTTATCGGTTGTTATAACGATTGATCTGACGTCATTTTTGATTAACTTTTTGGTTTCATCAAAAATTTCACTTAGTGATTCATGCACCACTAATATCTGGCATCCACTGTCTTGTACTTGATGCGCAATTTCTCTTTCCCTATACCCCGAATTTATGGTGGATGCTACTGCTCCTGATCGCGTTATCCCATAAAATGCTATTACAAATTCAGCACAGTTGGGGGCAAGTATTCCAATTCGATCACCCTTCAAGACTCCTAATGTCTTTAAAGCACCTGAAAATTGCGAGCTAAAATTTTCGAGCCCAGAGAAAGTGTAACTACTATCTCCATCAATTATTGCTGTCTTATCCGGATACTTTGACGCTGCAGTTGTCAGAATGTCGTGAATTGGATGAACGCCATAGGGTTTCAGTGAAGGCCTTGTCGTGTTTCTTGCCATTTGGCACCTCTCAGTTATTGATATTTTCTAAGAAAGATATAGTGTTATTTCAGCGTGAGGGAATGATACAGCAAAATTGCAATGCCGTTCTCTTTCTAGGGTGCTGATATAGCTTACAAAATTTGGGTCATTTTCTTGCAGGGAGTGCGGGCAAGCCTGTCTACGTTCCATTTGGGGACAGAGATGCATATCCTTTTGGTAATCCCAAAATCCCACCATTTTCATCGGTCCATAGAATGTTTCAGCGACTATTCTGAGGTCCGAAATTATTTCAGTAGGCCTCAAAACTCCTTGACCTTTTATATCAAGAGTAACTTCTTCCATTGCTTTAAATATCTGTGAAGTGGTCCCATCCACCTGTTATCAGGGGGATTTTGGCACCTGAATTATCCACGACATTCACATCTCCAGAACCAGTTTCTATCTCTTCAATTATATGTAGATCTATGTCGATTTTATCAACTTTATAGGAAAATTAAAACGAGTCAAGGGAATATTTTCACGGCTCCAATGGCATCTGGCGGAGGGTTGACGGATTTGATTTTACGGTGTTTGGTTTTTCAGATCTCTCCCTTTGGTCGAGATGATAAGTCGTAGACAATAATATCAGTATCTAAAGTGGGATTTTACTTGGAGGGTGTCTGACTGTGAAGAATTAGTGGGGGTTACTCACAGGAGATGTTGTGGTTGGTTCTGCAATAATTAGGAGAAATTGGACTTGATACCGTTATCAATTTATTGGTTTCCGAACTTCAAGTCCTTTAGAGAAAAGGTAAGCACCGAATGCTGCAATAAGGTGCTTAAAAGAATGGCCACTGAAACCGATCCATTCAAAGATTTCGTTATCATACAGTTCAGCAAACTTGGCTCCTGCATAAACGACAAGTATTGCGAAGATCCAGCTTGTGCCGGAAAGGTGTGATCCGTAGAAGAACAGCATCAAAGGTATAAGCAGCATTGGTAAAAACTGAACTAAACCGTAAAATCTTAGATCTCCTACACCTAGGTTTTCACTTAAGTGCCAATAAATTACAGATGCCAGACCTAGAAATAGGAGAGGTTTCAAAAGTTTTGCAGCAGTTTTTGTTGAAATCGATTCGCCCACAACTAGTACAAAAAACGACATAAAAGAAACTGTAATTGCCATTCTGTCCCAAACTAGTGTCGAGTTTGATGGGTCTAGATGATAGTATCCAGATCCTAGTCCAATCAGTATCAGCCCTGTGAAGAATGCTATATATGCTTTGTAAAGGTCTGGAAGCATGCCCTGAAGTTTATGTTTATGGATCTTGACCAGGCCCATTATGCCAAGTGCAAGAAATGGAATATTAGTCATAACATTCCAAAAGTGCGGGATACCTAAGAACTTCTTTTGGTCAGAGAAATTGTGAAATGCTGGATCTTGGGCAATAGGTGGCACTAGTATCAAAACCATCACAGTGACACCCGAAGATATAAGCGCTAGAAAAATTTTGGGGTTGATAATGCCCTCCTCTATACTCACAATTTAACAAATAATTAATTTTGAACAAATAAGCTCCACTATGCTCCGCTTCTAAAAACAATGTGGAGCATCTCAAACCCTGTTAAATACTGGCAGGCTCCACATTGCTCCACTACTCCACTTCTTTTTTAATATTATAATAATAATATATTACTAGTGGGTTACATATGTATTTGTAATATTCTGTGCAAATATAAAAACAACGTGGAGCAAGTAAATTTTCTCTGTAAACCAAGTTAAACACTGTCCTCATGATGCTCCACATACATTAGCTAGACGTGGAGCAATTGGGGAATTAGTTAATTTCGAATACATTACTGTCAAGTGAGTACTTATCTGCAAAATACAATTTGCACTCATTGAGTGAAGGAAATTCGTATTCTCTTGGACCACTGCCTCTACGTTTATCCATTGCAAAAGGGACTATTTTTTTGAACTGGGAACATAATCTTCTTGCTTCCCAATACCTGTGAGAGGGAATCATAATCACCCACCTGCCGCACCCAAATGAGCGCAAACATTTTTATTATGAACTGCAACACAAAATCGTTGCAAAACGATATCAGTCTACTCTAAAGGAAGGAAACAACAGCCGTTTATTATTCCTAACCCACCAATTTGTACTGTTGTTCCGAGTAAAGCGGTAATCATAGAGCCAGGCCCTGATGGTAGTGCGACCAGTGGGCCATTCCTCAGTGGAAATTAACTTAAGCACTGGGGGGCTTTCATAAAGGATACTTTCCATAAGTTTATGGACCCAGACATGTTGGTGGTAGGTCTGGCGTAAATTACCATAGATAAAGTGGTTAATTTCGTCATACGATTCAGGTATCCGGCCATACATACCCTGAAAGACATTCAGGACCTGTTCGTAATACAGACCGGCAAACCAGAGCTGCCAGTCCAGCCGCGGTTGATGGGGTTGTATCCAGCCGGGTGTTTCATTCAGGCGTACCGGTTTCCATTTGAATTTCAGTTCTTCCCAGTCCTTGCCATCGGTACTCAACTCAAAGATAATTTCTGGGCGGGTCTTGGTCATCACCGAAAACAGGCCGTAGGTGTTTACTGACCGGAAAGGCCTGACAAAACTGTACACCTGGGAAACCACAGGGTACTGACCGAAGGGAAGCCAGCGGTGGCCTTCGGTGATGAGCGCCAGTGTCACCATCACCCCACATATCACCTTTTGGATGAGTCCAGTATATTTCCCAGGAATGGAGTAGTTCTGTTTCTGCAGAAATGTCAGCCACCCACCGGGAAGCCGCAGCTTATATAAACTGTTATCAAAGAGCGGCAGGCAGAGGACAATGGTCAGTAGATTGAAAAAGGTGTAATTCCCTGAGAGGGTGATCATTACCATAAAACCAATAAACAAAATCCCAGCTGTGTGACGCAGACGGGGCCCCAGGAAAATGAAAAATGGCACTACCAGTTCGATAAAAAACATGATAGCTGTGCTCACTTTTAAAAACCAAATCGGGAGCTGATGGAAATACCAACTCAGGGCATGGGGCAATGGCTGAGTCTCAAAATGTAAGCTGAGGGACGTGAGGTCCCACCAGACCGGGTCATTGCTGGCAAGTTTAACATAACCGGAAAAAAACATGAGTCGGAACAGCAGCAAGTACAAGAGAAATAGAATGAAAGACGATAGCTGCTGATCCTGCCTTCTAAACCCTGCCAGCCAGATTGCCAGGAAACCGCTTTCCAGTAATAGGTTATCCCACTGAAAACTTAGGAAAGGGGAGCCCAGGGTAACCAGGGATAGATAGAGAAGCCAGCACAGCAGAAGACTGATACCTCGGTAGAAATTGAACAGGGCCAGAAGGGAACATATCAGGCCGGTTCCGCAGATTAAATGCAGTGCGGTATTCCCCAATTTCAGGAAATGGTCCAGCCATAAGAGGGAGGGATAGTGCAGGATGTAACTCCAGTGATTTTCCTGGCTGGCCAGCCGGTCGAAGTAGCGTTCGATCGGCATGATTCCTTCTGAGCCAAACAGTCCCTCCACCTGCAGCCAGAGGGAGGCAAAGGCGATGAGATAGACCAGGGCGATACCGCTTAGGAACAAGCGTGAGCCAATGGTGAAATTATCCCGGGGTAAATTCTTCATAGTTAGTGAATCACAATCATCCTAATTGTACTATCTGATATTCTATTTCCTCATTTTTTCTCACCTGGTCAGACCTGTCCCAAGTTCAACAACGAATCTCCAACCTGGCGACGACGCAACAATCGAGTCGAGGTCATTGTCCTGCCGGATGAAGAGGAACCCCCGAACTCGGCCTAAACTGTGGGGAATGCGCGGGCGAGGTCTTCCATGTCCCGTTGGGTGAGCGAAGTTGCTGCGGCCGCAGCACTGGATCGGGCGCTCTCAATGCGGCTCGCGCCGGGGATGGGGAGCATCTTGGGCGATAAGGCTAAAAGCCAGGCTATGCAAACCTGGTAGGGGCTTATTCCATGGCGAGCGCCTACAGCACACAATACAGAATCCTCCGGAGTGCGTATATGTCCCTTGTGACCGCCCACAGGGCTGTGGGGTAAAAACGCAATATTTTCCCGAGTACAAAATGCAACCACACCGCTGTTGAACGAATCACGATCAAAGGGATTGCAACGGTTCTGAACGCTCACCACATTCACAATTTCCCTGGCCGCCTGAATCTCCGCCACCCCCACATTGGAAAGCCCCACGTGCTGAATTTTCCCCTCCTCCTGCAACCGTGCCAGAGCGCCCACACTTTCGGTAAAGTGGACCTTCGGGTCGGTAGCGTGCAACTGATACCAGGTGATGCAATCCGTCTCCAGAGACCGAAGACTTGCCGCACAGGCGCTGTGCAGATGGTCGGGATGTCCGTTGACGGTCCAATTACCGCCAGGGCGCTCAAGCCCTCCTTTGGTGGCAATCACGATATCTTTTCCAGAATCTCCCATGGCTTTGAGCGCTGTAGTGACCAAACGCTCGCCATGCCCAATATCCCGATGGTCCGCACAATAGACATCCGCGGTGTCTATCCACGTCATCCCAGCGTCGACGGCCGCGTGGACCACGGAGATAGCCTGGGCTTCATCCGGGCGAGTGCTCAGGGAAAGAGGCATCTCTCCTAGGCCCACACAGCTGAGTTCAATCCCAGTGTTGGCAAGTGCTCGTATTTTCATTGACGATCTCCAAATTCATGTTCAGGTTGTGCTCCTGTTTTCCCGATGAGTATTTGATAGCGCTTGACGATTTCTGTAAGATTCCAAGGTTAACCATCCTTCCATTCCCATTGATACTTGTTTCCATAATGAAAAGTTTAGGTCCCTTGACCATTTAGTAATCCATCCATGTATTCCCCTACATATCCAGTCCCATTAGGAAGAGTAACATTCACTTGTTCTTTTATCTCAAGTGAAATGGACAGGAAAAAAGAAACGAAGAAAATGAGGATGATTATGATTAAATGACTCACAGGGCTTCCTATTTGGTTAGTTTAGGAGAACCCAATATATACCACGATTCGGGGATGTTTTACAAGGAAGTGGGGATTTTACTTGGAGGGTGTCTGACTGTGAAGAATTAGTGGGGGTCAATCACAGGAGATGATGGGGTTGGTTTCAGGAGGTTTTAAACAGATAGGTATGTAAGGGATTACAAGTATGAGCAATCTCATTGTCAAGGGGCATAGAATTCCAAAAGTATAGATTCCTTGACCATCTGATTATACATCCTTCTATCACTAAATTTTACTTCATACTTCTCTCCATTAGACCAAGTGACCGTTTCTTGATCGTGTTTTTCCCTATCACCTGTCATCTCCCCGTCAAAGATAGAAAATGTAAACAAGAAAAAAGTGGAAAGTAGTAGGGAAATAATGAAGATTAGCAAACGTCTCATAGGTTCCCCATTGTTTGGTTTAGGAGAACCTAACATATGCATTCATTTGGTTTGTTTTACAAGAATTGTGGTAGTGGTTGTATGTGGGATACGGACTTTTAAATATTAGCATCATTTTTAGATTCTATTTCCTCTGGAGAATCTTTTTTGTCCTTGTCTTCTGACAAAAACCTTCCTCTATTTTTACCGGCATTATAAGCAATAATTGCTGTGGTAGCAATGATGACCCCAATGGCAAAAATATGAAATATTAATAGAGTCATTCCATCCATCGTCAAACTCTGGTTAGGATATGCAGATAAGTAAGATTAAGTATGGAATAATGAATATGGATTAGTATGTGTCTCACTTGGTTTCCTATTAGTGGTTTAGGACAACCCAATATATAACATCAATCGGTTTGTTTTACAAGGAAGTGGGAAGGTTGTGGTGGGTGTCTGACTTGTGAAGAATTAGTGTGGCACAGTAAAAAAAGAGAAGATGAGAATCATCCCCCCATTCTGGTGGTTCCATCCTTCTAATTATCCCTATCCTTTTCTGAAATCAAGTTAATCATAAATTCATCAAACGACTCTTCTTCTTCTACTTCTTTAGAGAGAACTTCTGCAAACTTCTCCCTTTTGTTTTTGTCTTCCAAGACTTCTTTCAATCTTTTCTTGGTCTCAGTAGAAACTTCACCTAATTCATAAAACTCTGTACGTAAAGATTTTGCAATCTCCAACATCTCTTCCTCCAACCACTTACCAATGATATTTTTTTGTTGAAGAGAATTTGATTCAATCTTTTCTTTACTATTCATAGTCCCCCATTTTCTTATAAATTAATTTCATGGTTGTGTCCCTGAAAAGAGAGGTGTTGATTTGAAAAATCAATTAGTTCATAAGAGTTTAAAATATATCATAATTTTGTAATTTTTACAAGAAATGGGGGAGATTATGGAGGGTGTCTGACTGTGAAGAATTAGTGGGGGTTACTCACAGGAGATGATGGGGTTTGTTTTATGGATTCATTTTGTATTACTCCATTGGGATCCCCCGCATATTTGGCAACAAAGGCCTTTAGCGTATCCAGGTCGTTATCGGTCAGATTCGAGTCGTTGATCACCAGCTTGAAGCACTCTCCGATAATGCTTTCCCGCTTCAGCGATTTCTCATGAGAAACGCTGTAGCAATTCACCGGATGGGGTACCCCTTTGGGGTGTACGACCCGCTCGGAGGAGAAATCAAAAAAATCTTCCAGCAGGATTTTGGTGTTCTCAGACACCAGCACTTCGCCGGACTCGGCCTCAGATTCCAAGCGGGACGCCAAATTGATCGCTCTGCCGATGGCGGTGTAATCCAAACGGCTGGTACTTCCGAAATTCCCGACATTACAGAATCCCGTATTAATTCCGATTCGGATTTTTAGATTGGTGGGGAAACTGAACTGTTTGCGGATATAGGGCTGCAGCGCATCGATGCGGTTCTGCATTTCTATGGCCATATCGACACAGTTTTTTGCATCCTGCACGTCGCCATCGGATTGAGGGTCGCCATAGAAAATCATAATGGCATCGCCGATGAATTTATCGATGGTCCCGCCGAATTTTTCCGTGATCGCACTCATCTCCGTGAGGTAGAAACTCAAAAATTCGCTGATCTCCTCCGCCTCGATCTGCTCTGAGATCGACGTGAAGTCGACGATATCTGAGAAGAAAATCGTGAGCTTTTTTCTCTCACTCTTTTTATGAATGTCCAAAGAACCGCTGAAGATCTGCTCGTACAACTGAACAGGCAAATACCGTGACAACTTTAGTGAGATTCCCTCAATCTTCTCTTTTTGCGCTTCTACCTCCTCGGTAGCCTGACGCAACAACTCCTTCTGACGATCCAGTTCGACCGCCATCGATTTTCTTAATTTGGATTCCAGAGATAGTTTTTTATTCTCTTTTTTGAGCTTCTCGAGTTCCTGCTCTAGATCGCTCATATCTATCTCTGTTCGAGATTCTCCAGCAACTCGCCTATCCGCTCGATTGTGCCGTTGTGCTCGTAGGATTCGGCAGTCGCTTTCACCTGAGCAAAACAGGACGCTTTGTTCGCAGAGAAAATCTCTACCCTCGGTTCAAACTCATAATGTTTCTTGAGCATTCCACAGGGGATGTAGATCATCCCTTCAATTAGGTCGGGCTGCGAATACATCTTGCTGCCGCATTCTGGGCAGAAAACGTAATGCAGTTGATTGCCGCTCCCACCCTCATAGGAATATGTTTTTACCTCTCCGGTGATGCTGATGTCGTCGGTGGAATATGCGTAACCAAAAAAGGAATTACCCCATAGCTTTTGGCAATCACTGCAATGACAGACGAAGTGCATCATCGGATCGTTCTGCAGGGTGAACTCAACTGAACCGCAATGGCAGGTATCTTTAATAGACATTTCTATCCTCCGTGCTTGATCTTTACCAGGAAATTGAAGTTAATTATTTGGATGTGCATACATATCTCCTAATTTGTTAAAGGTGACCGGTTGGCGCATAACCATAATGGGCCAATCCGTCAATGTTTAAGAAGCGTGCAGATCAAAAGAACACACGTCTTCCAAAATATAATAGGTTAAACAGAAATATAAAAAACTTCAAAGTAAAAAACTGAAAGACTACTGGATCGTGTTTTAGGAGAACCCAATATTAACATCAATCGGTTTGTTTTACAAGAATTGGGGGATATTACGGAGGGTGTCTGACTGTGAAGAATTAGTGGGGCATCAGATTGAGTATCTGGGCATAAATGCGACTAACTACTTTATGTATAGATGGGCGGGGCCTGTGTGCTTCCCCTCATTAGTATTGCAACTGGCGTATTGGGAACACCCAGTGTGTACTGGGCATAGGCAAACCCCTGTTCAACAGAAATTCGGTGTAAGACAGCTACTCATGATTTTCCATCGGCATTATTTCAAAATAATCATGGGTGAAAACTTCACGCAGGAGCTTGAAGATGAGGAAATAAGCAACGATCGGTGCAACGAGGCAAGTCATAATGGTCCTTTACTTTTTCTAACTTATCTTTATGTTCATCCCAAAGCTCTATTTACTTATCCTTTACTTTTTCATCCTTATCCACTATTTCTTCAATAAACTCTTTCCCTTTTTGAAGTTCTTCAGGCAGTTCTTGTTCAGTCATCACCAGATAACCGATGTACCCCGCCAGCAGTACTAAAAGAAACAGTGCCGGCTTCCACAGCCGTTTCACCAGCGTGTAACCCCCAACAGCTACAAGTATCAAAGCGACAGCCAGAAGAATGGGATTGTCCGTCAATTGCTGAATCAAACTATCCATAACTTCCCCTTTAATTAAAATTTATTACCAATCAATCCCATATAATTGCGCATAGTAGACCTAACATCATATAATGTCAAGACTTTCTTCTCTGATTTAGAGTGGGGATTTAACAAGAATTGGGGATTTTACTTGAAGGGTGTCTGACTGTGAAGAATTATAGGGCTCATATGCAAAAATATGGCTTTGAGGAAAACTTGACAAACTATTGTAAAACCTGATACTTATGTAACCAGTATTATTTCAAAATGCTCAAGTGCATTACTTCCAATATAATCTTTCATAAATTAAGGTGTGTATGGCTAAATATTATGTGATGGGTAATTTCAGTCAAAAAGGTGTAAAGGGTTTTTTGACCGGTGATTCAAACAGGGAAAGTGTCGTAAAGTCGGCCTGTGAAGCGATGGGATGCAAGTTCATTTCTTATGATATCACTGAAGGCGAATTTGATTTTATATTAGTCCTAGAAGGTGATTCAGAACAAATAATCGCCGCTAAGGGAGGCGCAATGATGTCAGATGATTTCGATAGAATGATTTCAATTAAAGCTGTTTCGGTTGATTCAATAAGAAAAAACCTGAAGCTAATGCAATCGGCATATACTCCACCTTCCGCAAGCTAATTATTTTCTGTAGTTGTCACTGAATTTAGCCTATCTAAAACCTTCCCAAGCTCTTCCGGAGTTTCTCTTGAATTAATAATCCGGACTGGTTTTTCTGCAGGGCCTTTCTAAATCAACACTCATTGAAAGAGAGAGTTGTCTGACTGTGAAGAATTAGTGGGGAGTAACACCAACCTGCTTCATCCCCTCAATTCTCCACAACCATCAGTGCAGCCAAGTTAGTTGATAACTCCTTTAGCACATTCTCCTGTATTGACTCCCCCATTCCCAACCCAGACATCAATTTTACAATATTGCTGAACTGAGTTTCAACCAGATCATTGTAGGCATCTGCATCGAAGTCAGCATAGATTGTCTCCTCATCCTGATCCAAACTCATTGCTTGGCAGAGGCAGGCAATCATCCATCGGCCAAGTAATATCTGTCAATGAAGTGCCTTATCCAACTGTTCCAGGGTGATGATAAGTGCTGGCGTCAGTGTAAGAATATTGCCCATAGCAATCTTGAAACTCAATCCCCTGGAAAGTAGTGTACCTTGACCGTCCCAATCTCCATCCTTCCATTCTCCTTCATATCGGGACCAACCAACAAAGGTCCGCTGAAGTACTGAATCATTTTCTTGACCCTTTTCGATTTTCCTATTACAACGAAATAATTGGTGAAAACTGCGAAAAAATGATAAGCATTTGAGTGTGATTCCTCAAAAACGCTTTATCATTGTGGAGGTAACTATGAAAAACATTTCGTTGGTATTAATCTGTTTTTCGGCGCTGAGCTTCGCACTGGCTGTCTTCGTTGCTTTTCAAGGTCCATTTCTTGGAATACCTGCTGAAGGATTCTCAAGAGGTTGTTCAAACATGGCCTTGATATGCATTGCATTGCTTTTGTGGAGACAGGCATTTGCGAATGAGTGAAATAACCTTTGAACGGGTTTGATTTCACAAACGGATTAAACGTCCCTCGAAACAAGTGGAAACACTGTTGTTTCGAGTAGGATTTGATGCGCCCACACTTGTAAAGGAAGTTTGTTGTTCGGGTCTTTTATGAACCTGACCACCTCAGGTATCTGGTACAACTCTCTCTGGTCATTATCATAACCTGAAACTAATAATACATACCTCTGGAATGCCTCCTCAAACGATTGTTCTGTGCCTGTAGCACCATGTAGCAGAGTCACATATTCTGAGGTGTCACAGTTCTGGATAGCCTCCTGAGAGATTTGCAAAACGATATAGTCAGACTGTGGTGCAATATCTGGGGGACTGGAGACATATTCATTCATTTAAGCCTCGACATCTTCTCACAATGATAAGCAACAGCTGCAGCATACATTTCTACATTCTTAAAAGTCCCCTTTTTTGCCACCACCTGCTGACAGAACTTAGCATCTTCTACTTTTTTGCATTCACATTTGACGTACTTCATGTCAGATATTACAGTAGATGCAATGCAGGATGAGATCTTACGGGAGTAATCTTGAGGCCTCAGTTTAATTAATTCCTTAAAGTTTGCCTCATAAAATACTTTATAACAGATACCTTCCCCAGGAGGTGGAGGCTCTTCTGCGCCACCATAAGCAAGTACAGGTAATAATCCAACTAAAAAGATTACCAGTAGATTTAGTCTTAGTTGGCCCATTGAGCATCTTCTGGAAGCAATTTCAACTCTACAATCCGACCAAATAACTCTAATTTGACCTTCCCCATTTCAACCATCACAATTCTGTACTTACCAACATTCCTACCTTCTCTAGTCCAGCCATAGTCTTCTCCATTAATCTCAACCCAGGCAAACTTGCCGTTGGGAGCATCAGTGGTGCCTATGAGCTTCAGGATGTCCTGCCTCTTGGTGGAGATGCCAGCAGATGCAGGTGTGCCTGCAAGTAGGATTGATGAAACAAAAACTAGGATGAGTAGTATGAGTCTCATGGGTTAGGTAGTGGCTGGTTTAGGAGAAACCTATTTATGACAATATTTTTATTGTTTTTCAAGGTTGTTCAGAATGTTTATGTAAGCTGGATTTTTTTGGGGGGATTGTCTCTCTCTCTAAATAACGAAATAGGGGGGTACCCCGTAGGGGTGGTTGAGGTGGAAAGAAATTTGTCACAAATTTGTCACACTTGACCCCAAAAACAGGCAACTATTAGCAATCATTGCCAGTACATAAGTCTCTGATTATTAATTGTTATTTGTTGTTGATAATTGCTCATACGTGACTTTTAATCAGGTGGTCCGGGGTTCGAGCCCCCGCCGACCCACCAGCATTTGGAACGATTTACTTCAAATACAAAGTTTGTTGTTGAATAATTGTTGCAATAATGTTGCACTTACTGGAAAGCTTTTACTAACTTTCCAGTCCCGTTTTCTCCAAAATTCCCCCCTCGTCAAGACCTGAAATATCAAGCATTGAAGCGTTTTAATACGTCTTCTTTCAATGATTAATTGCAACATATTTGCAACATAATTTGGGTTACTCTAGTTAAGATACTAATATATTTATATATTTATTTAAACAATCTGATTATACATCCTTCCATCACTAAATTTTACTTCATACTTCTCTCCATTAGACCAAGTGACTGTTTCTTGATCGTGTTTTTCCCTATCACCTGTCCTCTCCCCGTCAAAGATAGAAAATGTAAACAAGAAAAAAGTGGAAAGTAGCAGGGAAATAATGAAGATTAGCAAACGTCTCATAGGTTCCCCATTGTTTAGTTTAGGAGAACCCAACATATGCATTCATTTGGTTTGTTTTACAAGAATTGTGGTAGTGGTTGTGTGTGGGATTCGGACTTTTAAATATTAGCATCATTTTTAGATTCTATTTTCTCTGGAGAATCTTTTTTGTCCTTGTCTTCTGACAAAAACCTTCCTCTATTTTTCCCGGCATTATAAGCAATAATTGCTGTGGTAGCAATAATGACCCCAATGGCAAAAATATGAAATATTAATAGAGTCATTCCATCCATCGTCAAACTCTGGTTAGGATATGCAGATAAGTAAGATTAAGGATGGAATAATGTATATGGATTAGTATGTGTCTCACTTGGTTTCCTTATTGGTTTGTTTATGAGAACCCAATATATAACACCAATCGGTTTGTTTTACAAGAATAGGGGAGGTAAGTTGTGGAGGGTTGTATGACTGTGAAGAATTAGTTGGGGGTTACTTAAAGAAGATGATAGGACTTAGTTTTTGTGGCATTCCTGTTTTATTCCATTCACCCTCTTTCCAGTTATATTGCAATCTTGCTTGGATCATGACGTTTCGGCAACAAAATAGCCGCCCCGACAATAAAACATGCTGCAATTGCAATTACTCGCATTACTGTTTCAAAGCCCGCTCCAGTTGACAATAAGTACCTTGCCGTCATCAACGCTAAAGCTCCGATCACCAGATTTATCAGGAACTTTATTGAGAGTACCTTGGCTCTCCATTGATCAGGGACATATTGTGACAATAATGCATCAGTTATTGGAATCTGGCCGAATACAAAACCCATGGCCAGCAGAGACACCGCAAATAGGGTATAATCCGTCTGCATAGCCATCAAGGAAAGGAACAATGGCTGACCAGCAGCAATGAAAATCAGGACAGTTTTTATGTTTCGTTTGTCGATAGCTCGTCCGACCACAAGCTGTGCGAAAGCAGCCACTGCATATATTAAAGCTGCTAAGGTACCTGTCACAGCTAAGTCTTCAGAAATTCCTTGCATCCGAACATCGAACAATCTAGGAATAAGAAATGTCATCGCTCCGAAAACAAAGCCACCTGCGGCTGTAACTAAGGCCAGCGAAACCAAGGCACGTTTCCAGCCAGGAGCAAATCCTACTAACTCTTTTTCCTGTCGAGTAGCTTCGGGTGTTCCGGCACCCACACTACGCACGAAGGACAGAAAACCAAGACCAAAAAGTATCGAAACCGATCCAGGAATGATGAAAGCCATCCGCCAATCAAATTGGGCGATGGTTAAACCCGTCACCAATGGTGCTGCGGCAACACCCATATTACCCCACACTCCATTCATCCCTAGACGCCACCCAATTTTTCCTCCACCCTCGATTACCATAGCTATACCTACTGGATGGTAAATAGATGCAAATACACCAATAAAAGCCAGTCCAAAACCAATTTGAAGAAGACTCTGGGCGAATCCAGTCAGAATAGAAGACAATCCGATGCCGATAAAAAAAACAGTCAACATGCCATTACGATTCCAGTGGTCTGCCCCAAGCGCTGCAAGTGGGGCACATGCACCAAACAGAACTAGTGAGGGAATCCCGTAAGGAATCATTTCAGCATAAGCTCCATCTTTCCCAAATCCGAAGTCTATTCCTGCACTGAATGCTGCCTTTGCAAAGATCAACATCAGCATGTGGTTGGTAAAATGACCAAAGTTAAGATATAAGAGTCGAAATGAAATTGGTTTTTTCATGAATAATTATTGGAATAATTAAGTAACCGTTGCTCAAATTCACAATTCAAGGTTTTATCCAATTATTTTCTCCTTGTTAATTGGTCTGACTGTGAAGAATTTGTGGGGGTTACTCACAGGAGATGATTGTGTATTCTGTAAATGTTTTAATCTTCTGGTTTCCAGCCCGCCTTGATGAGTCCCTCGATGAATTAATTCCGCAAGGAGCCGAGTTTCTGCGGGTTCGCCCCTGATAACCTCAGAGCGAAGCACAGGATTCGATTCAGGAATTCTTAGAAGATTGAGTTTGCACAGTCCGGCTCACCATGATCCGCATCATACTAGCAAGAGCTGCTCTTTAACCATATGGACTCTTGGCATTTTTTCCCATTCCACCAAAGAGTTCTAACATCCTCTCTCGCCATCTATAAACTGCATCATCTTTTTCTAATAATGAGCATTCTGAAACACAACGCGCCCACATAAACC
>Ga0310122_10000912_pt1 | contig 18846 bp, 22 predicted proteins | sample CB6_Bottom_1051__FD_203503 | JGI IMG/M metagenome (GOLD analysis project Ga0310122, IMG submission 203503) | Marine microbial communities from Western Arctic Ocean, Canada - CB6_Bottom_1051 | ecosystem: Environmental > Aquatic > Marine > Oceanic | place: Canada: Western Arctic Ocean | collected...
GGCCAGCACGATGCCCAACCGCCCCGGCCCGTCCTGGATATGGGAGCTGAGATCTCCCAGCGCTTGCTTGATAGGTTGGCTATCTGGTGGCATGGGTCCGGCTTTCAACAGCGCTTCCGGCGGTGGGATTGAGGGAGGGGAGGGAGATGTCGATTTCCCGCCCCTGGGCGATAGCCATCTGAGCGTCCTGCATGCACAGCGTAGGTTCGCCGACTCCAGGATCGAGGCGGATGTAGGTGCCGTCCGCCTGCAGGACGCGGGCCTTTACCGTGTCGTGCAGGCACAACTGCAAATGCTGATAGATGCGCTCCCTCGCCTCTTTGTCTTCGACGGGAAAGACGACTTCCACCCTCGAGCGCAGATTCCGTCTCATCCAGTCGGCGCTGCCGGCCAGGATCTCCGGATTGCCGCCATTGGCGAAGTAGTAGACCCGGCTGTGTTCGAGAAATCGACCGATAAGGCTATACACCCGGATGCGCTCGCTGATCCCCAGCAGTCCCGGACGCAGGGAGCAGATGCCGCGGACGATGAGGTCCACTTCCACCCCAGCCATGGACGCCCGGTATAGAGCGTGAATGATCTTGGAATCCACCAGGCCGTTCATCTTGGCGATTATCCGGGCCGGGAGGCCGCTCTCCGCGTTCTCGATCTCGCGTTCGATGCGCCGCAGCATCCCGTTCATGAGGGTGGTGGGAGCCACCAAGAGTTTCTGAAAGGTCTCTTCCGACCTGGCGGTGAGCAGGTTGAAGACTTCGGCCACTTCGGCGGTAAATTCGTGACGCGCCGTGATCAGGCCAAAATCAGTGTACATCCGAGCCGTTTTCTGGTTGTAGTTACCTGTTCCCAGATGCGCATAGCGGCGCAGGCGGTCTTCGTCGCGCCGCACCAGCATGGACAGCTTGCAGTGCGTCTTCATGCCGAGCAGGCCATAGACCACGTGAACGCCGCATTCCTCCAGCTGTTTGGCCCACTCGATGTTGGAAGCCTCGTCGAAGCGCGCTTTTAGCTCTATCAGCGCCGTCACTTCCTTCCCCTGTTCGGAGGCCTCGATCAAGGCTTCTACGACTTGTGAATCCTCACCGGTGCGGTACAGGGTCTGCTTGATGGCCAGGACCTGGGGATCGATCACCGCCATGCGGATGAAGTCGATGACGGTATTGAAGGACTCGTAGGGGTGATGGAGGAGGATATCAGCTGTCCGGATCATCTCGAAGTAGGGATCGGGATCCCTGGGCAGGTCGCGCTCGACGGGGGTGAAGGGCTCGTGTTTCAGATCCGGCCGCTGAACCTCGCCGTATATGGTCATGACCCGATTGAGGTTTACCGGGCCATTGGCCAGGTAAACCTGATCCTCGTCCAGGCCAAACTGCCGGCGCAGAAAACGGATCAGTCGCGCTGGCGCCTGGGCCTCGATTTCAAGACGTACTGCATCCCCCTTGCGCCTGTTCTCCAGCGACTCCTCGATCTCCTCGAGCAGGTTGTCGGCCTCGTCCTCGTTGACGAACAGCTCGCTGTTGCGGGTGACCTTGAAGGCCCCCGAACCCACGACCGTGTAGCCCTCGAAGAGCTCGTGAATCTGATGACCGACGATGCCCGACAGCGTGATCAGGTGGACGCTGCCGTCGTCGAGTTCGGGAAGCCGCAGAATGCGGGGCAAAACGCGGGGTACGGTGACGACGCCAACCGCGGTTTGGCCGCTGGCCTCGAGCAACAGTCCGATGCAGAGGGCCTTGTTCAGTACCCGCGGAAAGGGATTGGCCGAATCGATGACGATCGGGGTGAGAATGGGCTCGAGTTCCTCGCGCCAGTAGCGGCGGATGAAGGCGAGGTGCTCGGCGCCAAGATCCGCGGCCTCCCAAAGGAAGATGCCCTCTCGCGCCAGGGAGGGCAGGAGCACCTCGTTCCAGCAGCGATAGTGGGCCTCCATCAGCTCGTGAGTCTTCCGTGAAATGGCCTTGAGCTGCTCATGGGGTGTCATGCCGTCGGGAGCGATCGGCGATCGGCCACTGTCCCGGATCTGCAGGAGTCCGGCGACTCGGACCTCGAAGAATTCGTCCAGTATGTCGGCGACGATGCCGAGGAAGTTGACTCGTTCCAGCAGCGGGTTGGCGTCGTCGAGGGCCTCTTCAAGGACTCGCCGATTAAACTCGAGCCAGGAAAGTTCCCGGTTGATGTACAGTTCAGGTCTGGAAAGGTCGGTGGACATCAGAGGGCTCGCATTTTGCTGAGTGAGAGGCTTAATTCTATACTAAACAGTAAGATATGTCAACTTCCGCGAAGGTATCCACCCTCGTCACTCAAGCCGCGCCGTCCCACACTTCGCGGGCGAAGTCTCGGTCTCGGGCGGCGTTGTCGATGACCCTCTGAAGGTCGAACGACTCGCCGTCGGCCGGGGTGATGCCCTCGGTGAACTCGAGGCTCAAGGGGCCGTCGAAGCCGCTCTGCCTCACATGCGGCAGGAGACGACGGTAGTCGGTCCAGTCGCCCTCTTCCAGGAGGGTGGTTGCCCCCTCCCGGCGGTTCTGTAAATGCAGGTGGAGAACGCGGCCCTGAAGAGCATCGAAAGTGGCGATCGCCTGATCGGTGTCGTGCTCGGTGTAAGGCTGGAAGCAGATACCGACACTCTCGCCGCACGTCGATAGATCATCGAGCAGCCGAATGGCGCTTTCGAGAGAGTCGCACAGGGTGTTGCCGTGGGTCTCCAGAGTGAGCGCCATATCCCGCTTAACCAGCTGCTCGGCCAGCCGTTGGATGCGACCTACCGACAGGTGTCGCTGGGTCTCATCCAGCTTGTCACTTCCCAGGCTACCGGGGAATATCTTGAAGGTCTTTACGCCGAGGATGGCGCCGTACTCTACAAGGGTGGCCAGCTGTGTCTCCATCACCTCGCCGTCAGCGCCGGTAAGGTGGAGTTGCGGGTAGCCACCCAGCGCTACGGAGCGCATCCCGAGTCCGTCCAGCCCCTCCTTGAGGGCATCCAGCTCTTTCGCGTGCAGCCGTGAGATGTGGTACTGCCAGATCTCCAGCTCGTGGAATCCGGCTGCGGCGACGGGTTTCAGCAGATCGATCAGCGGGCAGGTGAGGGTGTGGTCGCCGGTCCAGCGGTTGGGCTCGAGCATGATAGTGTTCAGCAGGATTTGCACGATGTTGAATTCCCTTGTGTGGCTGGAAGTGATGAGGGTGCGCTTCGTCGGGGCCGTGCTTGGCGGCGCTTTGACACGTGGATCGGCTGTCGTTTTATTGGGTGCCCGAAGACGGAATTTCAATATATAGAATGCCGCAACCGCTTTCAACCGAGGTCCCATGGCTGAAGATGTGAAGATTCTGGTGCCCGGAGACGACCCGCCACAGATCGCTGGTTCTCCCCAACTCGACCGACTTGCCGATTACGGTGAGCTGACCCTGTACGACACGCGTCCGTCGTCCGACGCTCAGAAGATCGACCGGGCGCGGGGGTTTCAGATCATCATCAACTCCCGCGGCTCGGTGACCTGGCGGGAGGAGTTGCGTGCCCTGCCCGATCTGAAGATGATCACCACCTGTTCCATCGGCACGGACATGATCGACCTGAAGGTGGCCGCGGAACTTGGCGTGGTGGTGAGCAATCAGCCAGGACGCACGGCACCGGTAGTGGCTGAGCACATGTTCGGCATGATGTTCACCGTGGCCAAGCGCGCCGCCTTTCACACCTCAGAGGTCCGCGCCGGTCGCTGGACGCGGCGCATGAACCTCACCGTCCAGGGCAAGGTGCTGGGCATCGTCGGGACGGGCAATATCGGCGCGGAGATGGCGCGCCTGGGTCGGGCTGTGGGCATGGAGGTGATCGCCTGGACCTTCCACCCGTCACCGGAGCGGGCCCAGGAGCTGGGCGTCCGCTTCGTCGAATTGGACGAGCTCTTGAGCCGGGCAGACTTCGTCAGTCTCCACGTCTCCCTCACCGACGACACCCATCACCTGATCGGGCGGAAAGAACTGGAGGCGATGAAGGCGGAGGCCGTGATCCTCAACGGCGCCCGAGGGCAGGTGTTGGACCTGGACGCCCTGGCCGCGGTACTCGACCAGGGGCATCTGGGGGGAGCGGCTCTGGATGTGTTCCCACATGAGCCTTTCGAAGAGGATCATCCTATACGATCCTGCGAACAGGTCGTTTTCACCCCGCACGCCGCGGATCAGACTCCGGAAGGGGTAGAGCTGCTCAACGGCGGGGCGGTAGACAATATCATCGCCTTTCTCGAAGGCAAGCCGAACAACAACGTCGCCGCCCCCTGAAGGAGTCCCGTGGCTATGTATCGATCGCTCTCACCCGGCGCTATCGGCGTTGCCGCCCCCGACCTCGAAGCCAACATCGGCTACAACGGACCCGTGATGGTGGAGCCCTTCAGCGAGACCGTGCGGAAGATGGGGGACGAGGACGCCTGCGCCGCTACGGCTGCGGCGCTGCAGCAGGTGTGGGACGCGACCGGTCTGTGACGCCATCCCGCATGTTTTCTTCTCCATACTGATATGGCCATTCGGGTAGCCCACGTAGTTCCCACGGTCCGCATCGCTTACTTGATGCTCCGCGTGCGTCTGGCGAAGCTCCGGGACGCGGGCTACGACGTGACCGTTATCTGCGGTCAGGGCCCGCGCGCGGATTCGGAGTGGCGCTCCTTCTCCGAGGAACTCCAGGGGATGGGTCTGGGGGTCACAAGAATCCCCTTCGCTCGGGAGATCGAACCCCTCACCGATCTGCGCTGCACCGCGGCTTTGTATCGCGCTATTCGCCGTGGTCGTTTCGACATCGTCCACTCGCATAACCCCAAAGGGGGCCTGCTGTCGCCACTGGCGGGGCGGCTTTCCCGCTCCACCCAAGTGCTTCATACCGTCCACGGTTTCCTCTTTAACGAAAACACCGCCGGTCTTCGCCATCTGGCGGCTCTGTCCGCCGAGCGCTGGACCGCCACTCTCTGTCACCACTTGCTGTTCCAAAGCGAGGAAGATTACCGCTACGCGGTTCGCCACCGCTTCAAGGAGGTGGGGCGGCTGCATCTCATCGGCAACGGCATCGATGAGACGCGGTTCGATCCGGCCCGTTACCCGGGAGCCGGACAACGCACCCGACTCGAACTAGGTTGGCGAGAGGAAGACCTGGTGGTCGGGATGGTGGGGCGAACCGTGTTGGAGAAGGGCTACGCCGAGTTCTTCGAGATGGCGGCGCGGTTGGCGCGCCGGCTGCCAACCGTGCGTTTTCTCGTAGTCGCCATCTCCGAGCCCGACCAGACCGACGCGGTTGACCCCCACCGTCTGGTCGTCGAAAATGGCCTCGAAGGCCGGTGTCGGGTGCTCGAACGGCGCAGCGACATGCCCGAGCTCTATCTCGCCATGGACGTGGCTGTCCTCCCCTCTCACCGCGAGGGGATTCCCCGAGCTCTGATGGAGGCGGCCGCTATGGGTGTGGCGTTGGTGGCCAGCGACATCCGCGGCTGCCGCGAGGTCATCGAGGACGGCCGCAGTGGTCGACTGTTTCCGCTGAAGGAGGTGGACGGGCTGGAGGCGGCGGTAGGGGAGTTGCTGGACGACGAGGCCACGCGTCGTCGCATGGGCGAGGCGGCCAGGGAGCGGGTCCTGGCCAACTACACCGAGAGCGGCACGGCGCAGCGGCTGATCTCCTGCTACGAGGAGGTCCTGGCGCGGGGCGGGAGCGAAAGGGAGGTCACCGGCGCGTGACAGGCTTTAGTCTCGTGTCGCTGGCGGCCGGCCGTTGCGCTCACCCACCCACCCACTCACTCATTCTCTGGCACGCTTCGACAGGCCCCGCTTCACCTCCCGCTCGAACGCCTTGATTTCGCGAGCGCCGTCGAGGACGCCGATCTCCAGGTGAAACTCCCTCACCTCGCCGGGCTGAATGTACTGCAGGCTCTTGTGCTTGCGGTTCCACTCCCGGCCCAGGACGCTGCAGTTGCCCGGCTCGATGCCGGTGACGTAGGTGCCGCGGTGGAAGTGCTGCCATTGGTTGACAAAGGGGATCTCGCGCCGGGGGAACTTCCAGTACAGCCCGAGCTCGAGGCGGTCGTTGATCAGACCGACATGGACGTTCCCGTTCCGGTCGGCCAGCGGACGGTGGATGTAGACGTCGTCATGCGCCTTCTTGCGAGGAGCGCTGACGAGGCTGTAGTCGTCGGGCCCCACCTCTTTGTCCTCGAGCCATTCGGTGCTGAGTCGTGAGTGCAGCACTAGCCGGGAGCCCGCGTCAAGCAGGGGAAACCCGGGGTTGGTGTGGTAGACGACCATGAGCGGGGTGGGGTCGGCACCCAGGTTTTCGACGCGGTCGCAGATGCGGATACACTTCTCGCCCAGCACGGTCGAAATCTCCCGGGTCATCTCCAGGCAGGGCCCGAAGACGATGTGCTCCCGCATCTTTCCCCTGACCCGGACGACATAGTCGTCTCCCTCCCAAGTTCCTTCGGCGAGCACGTTCTTGGCTGGAATGTAGGAGAGCCTGCCATGGAGGGGCAGCTCCTCGTCCTCTTCGAGCGGATCGACTTCCGGGTGGCCGACGAAAGTCAGACCGCAGGTCGTGAGCAGACCCAGATACGAACCCCGCATCCAGCCGTAGCCTTGGGGCTCGTAGAATGCCGGGCCCACGTCTCCGGTTTTCGACCGGAAGCAGAGAGACATACCCTTGTAGTTGGCGGAGGCAATGTCCAGCGCCCGCCCCGGTAACAGCGAGAAAGACAGACCAGAGGCGTTGAAGACTTCCACCAGGCCCGCCCCGCGCTCGTTTCCCTCCACCAGCTCGGCCCGCCGGGCGCCGGCGACCTGGCTCATGTCGCCGACCAGATCCTGTACCTGCTGTCTGGTGTAATTCTTCCCAAAAAGTCGCGGCATGGTCTTCCACCCTTTGAGTAACTGTGGGGCCGGCCGCGCGTCCAGGCCAATGTCATTGACCGGCGCCAAAGACCGGCGGAGAGGGCCCAAAATAGGCCGTCAGCGGCGGGGTGACAAGCAGCACGTCGGCCATCAGCTGGCCCCCACAGCGCATGAGCGCCCAAGGCCTTGTCTCCTGAGGCGCATTGGGTAGATTTATGTCGAGATTTCACACGAGATATTTTTCGCAGGGGACTGTTGACAACCCGGGGTCTGATTCTGGACATTATCCAGGCTAGCTGCTTTTACAGCTCATCCTGAGCCGTCGCTGCCAAGCAGAGAGAGTCAACTGAGACGCCAATGAAGAAGCTCATTTCGATAGATGACCTCAAGAAAGGTATGTTTCTGGAGGCCACCGTCGTGGTCGAGAAAAAAGACGGCGAGGAGCAGTATTTCCTAGAGGCCAAGGACGCCGTCGGCACCGGGTCGCTGTCGAAGCGCGCCCGCCTCACTGGCCGCATGCACGAGGGGGTTACCAAGGCCGGCGGCCTGCTCATATCCTCCAGCGGGGTGGCGTCGCGGCTGCGCGAGACGGGTCTGACTATTGTCAGCATCGACACGGACAAGGGGATTGACCTTCCCGGGGATGTAAAGCCCCTCACCGACCCCAGCCGCAGACCCCCGCCCGAAGGCCGGCTGGTCCATTTCGACGAGGAGATCGAACGCGCCACCGAGATCCGCGAGGAGACCGTCGCCAATCTGAAAGATGCCCTCGAAGACGTCGTTGCCGGCAGGGGTGTAAACGTGCAGAAGGTGAACGAGGCCAGCGCGGTGATGACGGAGAGCATCCTTCGCAACGTCGATGCCAGTAAGCTGCCCATGATCACTACGGCCACGCTGCTGAACGACGTGGGCAAGACACGGGTGCCTCTGGAGATCCTCAACAAGCCCGGTCGTTTCGAGCCCCACGAGCTCCCGAGATGCGCAAGCACGCGATCTTCAGCGGCGACATCATGAGGGAGGAGGGGGGCTTCACCGACGAGCAGATAGCGATCGCCGAGCAGCACCACGAAATGATGGACGGCAGCGGCTATTCGAAGGGTCTCAAGGGGGACGACATCAATCCGTACGCGCGCATGACGGCGGTGGCCGATGTCTACGATGCCCTCACCGCCAAACGGGTGTACAAGCCCGCCATGCCCATGCACCAGGCGCTGATGCTGTTGCACAAGAACAGGGGGACAGAGTTCGACGAGCATTTTGTCGATCTCTTCGTGAAGACGCTGGGTATATACCCCGTCGGCAGCGTGGTTGAACTGACCACCAAGGAGCGGGCGGTGGTGTGCGAACCAAATCCAGACAATTCGCACAAGCCCACGGTGGGCATCTTCACCATGCCCAACCAGAAAGAGCGCGCCGCGCCCTTCGTCTGCAACCTGTCGAGGCGCTCTGGGGCCGAGGGGCGGGAGGTGGCCAAGATCCTGGACCCGGATAAGGTCGGCATCGACGTCGAGGAGTTGATGGAGGAGATCAAGGCCCGGGGTGAGCGCAGCGAGAGGAGACGCCGTTGAGGGCGGCGCGGCTGCGGGCGCCGCGTCAGTGGGAACTCATCGACGTAGACGAAAAAACCCCTCAGCCGGGCAGCATGCTTGTGCGGATGGAGCACGTCGCTCTTTGTGGCAGCGACATGCCGGAGTTCCACGGCGCCCCGCTGACATATCCACGGCTACAGGGGGGGACGGGCCACGAAGGGCTCGGGATAGTCCAGGCGTGTCCGTCCGGCTCCTACCGGGAAGGGGAGCGTGTCCTCTTGTGGGGCTTCGACCGGGAGGAGGGGCTCTTCCAGGAGCAGGTCCTGACCGCTGACCGGGGACTGCTGGCGTTGCCGGCCGACGGCGAGCCGGAGGTACTGCTGATGAGCCAGCTTCTGGGCACGGTCCTGCGCTGTTTCCGGCGGATCGGCAACGTCCTCGATCTGCACGCCGTCGTCGTCGGTCAGGGCCCGGCCGGTCTGCTCTTCGACGCTGTCCTGCGCAATCTGGGGGCCCGGACTGTCATCGGTGTCGATCCTCTCGACTATCGGCTAGAGGCCGGTCGCCTCATGGGGGCGACGCACACCGTCAATCCCAACCGAGATGACCTCACCCAAGCCGTCGCCGACATCACCGGCGGAGGGCTGGCCGATCTGGTGGTGGAGGCAGTGGGGGGGGAGACCACCTACGGCCTATGCGCTGATCTGGTCCGCCGCCAGGGTACCGTCATCGGCTTCGGGGTACCGGACAAGGACCACCACGACGGCATCACCAAGATGCCGCTGCTGGCGATGCAGCGTCGGGAGGTCCGGCTGGTGATGTCGGTGAATGCCGGGGACAACCCCATCGACGACTACGCCAACGCCCTCGACTGGATCCTTCAGGGGCGCCTCGACGTTCGGCCGCTGGTCAGCCACATCCTGCCTTTCGAAGACATTCAGCCAGCCTTCGAGCTGGCAGCCGACAAGCCGATCGACGCCCGCCCTGTAAAGGTCGTCCTGCGGTTCTGAAATCCGGGTGCCCTGTGTCCGCCATCCTGCTGCTGACGGCTACAGCCTTCGAACAGCAATCCATCGTCGACCAACTGACCGAACCGGTCCGATACTCCCTCTCCGGACGACAGGTGAGCCGCGGCCGATTGCGAGGCCGACCGGTGTGGGTGCTGGAGGGCGGTCTGGGAGCGGTGAACACCGCCCACGCGCTGACGGTGGCGCTGCAGACGAACCGACCGGAGCTCGTGCTGCAGATCGGCGTGGGCGGGGCGTACGCAACGGCCGCACTGGCCGTGGGGGACCTTGTCATAGCCACTGAGGAGAACTACGGCGATCTGGGAGTGAGGACGCCAGAGGGATGGCAGTCGGCTGACGCCATCGGCATTCCAGTGCTGCAGGTGCCAGGACCCCAGGGAGGAGAGGAGCGCTATTTCAACCGCTTTCCCCTTGAGGAGAACCTGGTGACCTCGGCGGGAGAGGCGTTGGGGGAAATGTCGTGGGCTGATGAACAGCCTGGGCTGGCGGCGGGTCCCTTCGTCACAGTACAGGAGTGCAGCGGCACGGCCCAGCTGGGTTCCGAGCGAGCAGAGCTGTTCTCGGGAGCGCTGTGCGAGAATATGGAGGGCGCCGCCGCGGCGCACATCTGCCGTTTGTACGCAACCCCCTTCCTTGAAGTGCGCGCCATCAGCAACCAGGTAGAGGACCGCCGGCGCGAAACATGGGATCTGCCCCTGGCGGCGGCCAGGGCTCAACAAGCAGCCGTGCACTTGATCGGGGAACTGAAACCGTGAACGATGGGAAGAAGCGCAGACTGTCGCTGGGCTATTCGCCCTGCCCCAATGACACCTTCATCTTTTACGCCCTCGTGCATGGGCGGTTGCCGCAGGCGCCACCATTCGAAGAGGTGCTCGAGGACATCGAGTCGTTGAACAGCATGGCTGCCCGAGAGGAGCTCGACGTGGTGAAGGTCTCCTTCCACGCCCTTGGTCACTTCCTGGACCGCTATTGTCTGCTTCGCTCCGGTGGCGCTCTGGGTCGGGGCTGTGGGCCGCTCGTAGTGGCGGCGAAAGAGATGGATCCCGGTGAGCTGGCGAGTGCGACCATCGCCATTCCGGGCAGGCTGACGACGGCGGCTCTGCTCCTGCGGCTGTTTCTTCCGGAAACTGGGGAGCTGGTGGAAATACCTTTCGACCGAATCATGGGTGCCGTCGCCGACGGCGAGGTGGCGGCGGGTGTGATCATCCACGAGAGTCGGTTCACCTTCGCCGAATACGGGCTTCACAAAGTCGTCGATTTAGGCGAGTGGTGGGAGGAGAGTACCGGCCACCCGATTCCCCTGGGCGGCATCGCCGCTCGTCGCGCTCTGGGTCCCGAACTGGTGGCCAGGATCGAAAGCAATCTGCGGGAGAGCTTGAAATACGCCTACGCCAACCCCGATGACGTGCGGGGATACGTGGCCCAGCACGCGCAGGAAATGGAGATGGAGGTGATGGATGCCCATATCGATCTGTACGTCAACGACTACACCGTGGACTATGGCCGGGACGGCGAAGCGGCTATCGCGGATCTCATGGGCAGAGCCCGAGCCGCCGGAATTGTCCCAAGCGTGGATTTCCCCCTGTTTCTCTAATCCAAGAGGATCGGAACTCCGTTACCCGATCGGTCGCCGACGAACTTCCCGCCGAGGCGGATCGGATCGGATTCGGGTCTACTGATTCGGGGAAGCGGGAGCAAATCAGCGATTAAGAGGAGAGCGCGATGAAGCTGGTACAGTTTGTGGATCCCAAGTCGGGTGATGGGCATGTAGGCCTCGTCGATGGCGGCGAAGTAATCGATCTCAGTCAGGGGGAAGGTGATCCCCGATCGGTGTACGATATCTATTACTCGGCAGGCGGCGACGCGGGGGATGCCTTCGAAGCGACCATCGCCCAACTCGCCCAGAGCAGCGGCGCGGCCGGACGGTTTCAGCTGGCCGAACTCATGGCTGCCCGGTCAGAGGGAAGTGCGCCGTACCTGGTCAAGCCGGTGAGCGGACCAGAGGGCGATCCCCACGCTCTGCGAACATGGCTGGCCGGGGTCACCCACGAGGACAGCGCCAAGTTGCGGGAGATCGAGGCCAAACAGGCCACCGGTGACAGCGTCAATGTCTACGAGCTGAAATATCGGGAGTGCGCGGCGGGAGGAAGGCCTGAGCTATTCTCCAAGGGCGACCCCGACACCGTGGTCGGGCACGGCGAAGCGCTGACGCGGCCAGACGACACGGAACGGCTGGTGCCCGAGACGGAGTTGGTCAGCGTGTACGGCCTGAACCGGTCGGGGCAGGTGGAGCGTCTTGGGTACACCGGCGGCAATGACGCCACCGACAACGGCATCGAAGCGGCGAACCCCCTGAACCTGCCTCAGGCCAAGAACTGGTCGGGAGGGTGTGCGAGCCTGGGGCCGGTACTGGTACTGGCTTCGGCCTTCGACGACAGCGATGTGACCGTCAGCTGTGAGATCCTCAGAGACGGGAAACGCGTCGGCTACAAGGAGGGCAGGACCGGCCAGAGCAACCTCAATATGCCGGAAGGTCTCTTCCACATGGAGCGCAGCCTGTTCAGCCGCATCCCGCTGGCGCCGGGTCAGCTACAAGCCCTCTACTGGGGTACGCCCATCGTCTTCGGCGAGGCGGATCTCGCCGACGGGTTGCTGGTCGGAGACCTCGTGCGCATGGAGTTTTCGGGTGGCATCGGAGTCCTGGAAAATCCGATCGAAGGCCAGCAACCGAGCGACCAGCTGCGGTCCCTGAGCAGCCGGGAGTAGGCAGGACACCAAGAGTCAGGAGCCGTCCTGGGGTGCCGGCTGAACCCCGCGGTAGGCCGCCGGTCAGCCGGGGAGGCCGCCGATCCCCTTGAGGTAACCCACCGAAGTCTCCAGCTGGTCGAACTCGTACGCCACACGCATGTCGGCATCCTCGCCGCGCTCGTGCGGGGTCTGCAAATCGCCGTGGCTCGAAGCCTGGTGAAGCGTGCGAATCGCATCGATGACCCCTTCGAGCGGGCGCGGAGCGAAGGTGGACCAGTAATCGGCTTCGAGGATGCGGATGTGGCGCGCTGACGTTGCGCCCAGTTCTATGCAGGCTTCGACCTCTGGTGCACCGTCCCCAAAGATACCCAGCATATCCACCCAGTCGACGACGCCGGAGCCCAGGGGGCAACGCTTGAGACGGTATCCAGACGAGGTCGGGTAAATGGTGTAGTCCTTCAGGTGGACGTGCTTCAGGAAGGGCATGACGCGCCGGGCGAAGCTCGAGCACGTCTCCCCCACGGCCAGCGCATTGCCGACGTCCATGGTGACTCCCAGGGACGGGCTGCCAACCTGCTCGCACAGGCGACACAATTCCCACGAACAGATGTCCTGGTGATTCTCCATGCCGACGGAAATGCCGAGCTCTTCGGCCAGGGGCATGACCTCTCTCAGGTTTCGCGCTACCGCCTCGAGGTGATCCCGCCATCCGTCCAGGCCGTATGATCGGCGGTCTCCCTCGAGCATCCCGCTCACGGTGACGCGAACCACCCGCGTGCCCAGCGAGTGGGCGAGCCGCACCGAGGACCGTAGCGGCTCTGGGTCGCGCCAGATCTCGCCGCCCGTATCGAGGAACAGACCGAGGCCGTCGGCGTCGAGTCGGTCTCTGAAGGCGGCGAGCTCACCGGGGTCACGACCCTCGAACCATCCCGCCGAACCCTCGATGCTAGCCAGTCCCCACAGGGCTGCCAGACGCGCCAGGCCCTCCGGTTCGAACGGGTCAAGTTCTCTGCCGGACTCCCGATGAGAGCCGGTGAAGCTCCAGGCGCACAGTCCAATCTTCATCGCCGTATTCCCGCCCCTCTACAGGTCTTCCAGAGCCAGGTCCCGCTCTTTGCTGGTCGCCATGTCGTGGACACGGACCAGGCCCCGCGACCACTCTTGTGGAGCCAGCAGGACAAGGCGAGAGGCGCCGACCTGGTCGGCGTGCCTGAAGGCCCACTTCATCTTCTTGTTCTCGAGTACGAGATCGACCGAGCGGCCCTGCGAGCGCAGCCGGGCCGCCACGTCCGCCGCTGGCTGACGAAGCTCGGCGCCAAAGGGGAAGACGACATCATCGACCTGCTGGTCCAGCTGGGGAAGGAGTCCCTTGTCCTTAAGAAGCTCGGTGATGACGGCGTCGCCGAAGCCGAAGCCGCAGGCGGGGATGTCCTTGCCGCCAAAACTTGAGAGCAGCCGGTCATAGCGCCCGCCACCGCAGATAGCGCGCAGTTCGGCGCCGGTGTCGGCCGCCTCGAAGACGACGCCGGTGTAATACGCCAGGCCGCGGACCAGGCTGGCGTCGAAACGAAGCCACGGGCCGATGCCGTAGCTCTCGGCCTGCGTCAGGAGCTGGCTCAGTTCCCGGACGCCGTCGTTGTCCTCGCCGATCGCAGCCGCCACCGCGCTCAGGGAATCCAGCGAGGCGACCTCGAGGATGCGATCGATGACGTCGCCGGCGACGCCCAGTTCGGCCATGCCGGCTTCTACCGTTTCCCGCGGCACTTTCTCCAGCTTGTCGATGAGGACGCAGACCGGGGCGAAGTGATCGTCATCAATGCCGGCCTGCACCAGAACCGCCTCGAGGATCTTGCGGTTCGATATCTTGATAACGACGTCATCCGGAGTCAGGCCTAGGCGGGAGAAGAAGGTGGTGAGGATGGCGAGAATCTCGGCCTCGGCAGTCACCTCCGCTACTCCGAAGATATCGATGTTCCACTGGTAGTGCTCGCGCCGGCGGCCCCGGGTCATGCGCTCGTAGCGCCAGCACTGCGGGATGCTGAACCACTTCAGCGGGAGAGCGAGGGACCCGCCTTTTTGCAGCACCAGCCGGGAGAGCGAGGGGGTCATCTCCGGCCGCAGGGCGAGTTTCCGTCCCCCCTTGTCCTGGAAGCAGTAGAGCTGACCGACGATCTCCTCTCCCGCCTTGCGGGTATACAGCTCCTCCGACTCCACCACGGGAGCATCGTACTCCTCGAAGGCGAAGAGGCGGGCGACCTCGCGAAAGTGGCCAAAAAGCCAGTTGCGGTAGCGCAGATCCTCTGGGAAAAAATCCCGCGTGCCACGGGGCGGAGACAGATTCATAGTGGACTCATCTTCTGGAAAGCGGCTAATGCGGACGCCTTGCCCAATCAGTCTGTCTTGCATGACCGGTCGGGCCCGGAGCTCGTAGCTCGTGGATTCGAATTCACACCAGGCAGGAGGGAACGTAGCAACGTCTCCTCCGAGCCGATTTAGGTAAATATCTCACAGGAACAGGATTCTGACAAAGCCGGCGCCTTGGCGGAGAGTCTGAACCGATGGGTGGGTCAGGCGCCTCGATCCCAGAATCGCTAGCGCGATTCTGTAAGGTGGTCCTGATGCGGCTGGCGCCCTGGCGGAGAGTCTGAATCGATCGCGTTACTGGAGCTCTCCCAGCACGATGGCGAGCAGGCCCAGGGCCATGCCGCCGGTCAGCGCTTTGCTGAGGTCTTGTCCATTGCGCCCCGGAGCGCACCAGGCGGGCGATCACGATCACTACCAGCAGGTCGAGAAGGGCTACAGGGGCGAGATAGGCCCACCCGTAGATTCCGTGTAACCAGGGCACAATGGTAGCCGCCACCAGCAGCAGGTAGACGGTGGCGGCCAATGTCGCAGCTCTGGGGGCGCCGAGGCTGATGGCCAGGGTACGAGCTCCCATCGCCCGGTCTCCGGTCATATCCTCCACGTCTTTGACGATCTCGCGACCCAGGTGGAAGAGAAAGGCGAAGCCGGCTGGAATCCACCATCGTCCCCAGCTTCCGGCGGCTGCGGCGCCAAACGGGAAGGCGGCAGCTGCAAGCGAGCTGACCATCAGATTACCCCAGGCCGGGCGGGTCTTGAGGACGGCGCTGTAGGTTGTCAGTCCGACCACTACAACAATGGCGATGGCCGCAGTGAGCGGACCCACCGACCAGGCCAGAGCCACTCCGACGACCGCCAAAAGCGCCGACAGGCGCAGCGCTCCCGAGGGCTGGAGACGACCTGAGGGGAGGGGTCGTCCGGGTCGATTGACACGGTCGATCTCCAGGTCGATCACATCGTTGTAGGCGTTGCCCGCCGCGGTGATGAGGGCGGCGGACAGGGCTGCGGCAGCGACCGGCCAAACGGCTGCGGAGAGCCCCGAAGTCACCGCTCCGATTGCCACTGACACCGCCGCTATAAAGCAGTTGAGAGGGCGGGTCAGGGCCAGCCGGGCACCCAGAGAGGAAGGCACGCGAGAGAGGGTCGACAATGGCCTAACCTCCGCAGAAATAAGCGTTTCGTGCAGATTTTCCTTGACACGGCCTGAGGGCCTCAGTACTTTTCCCAAAGCCTTAATTCCCAATAACTAAGGTCATATTTTGCCAGTGATCCTAAGAGCTGTCGGGAGTCTCCCCAGGAGGTGCTCTTGTCCACCATAACGAAGAAGGATCTGGCCCTCCTGGTCAGCCAGAGCACCGGGTGCAAGAAGAACCTGGCCGCCAAAATGGTAGACAGTCTGTTCGTCGCCATGAGGGACAGCCTGATTCAGGGCAACCGCATCGAGATCAGGGGATTCGGGGTCTTTCAGGTCAAGGACACACGGCCCAAGCCGGCGGCCCGAAACCCTCGCACGGGCGAGATTATCTACGTACCCGCTCGCCGCAAGACGCACTTCAAGCCGGGCCGGTTGCTGAAGGAGGCGTTACACCAGACTCGTGAGCAGCCGGGGGAGGGGACTGCCGCTGGGGCAGATCCCAACTCTCCAGCATCGAATACCCCTGGGTCTTCAGGGTCTGGGTCTTCAGGGTCTGGGTCTTCAGGGTCTGGGTCTTCAGGGTCTGGGTCTTCAGGGTCTGGGTCTTCAGGGTCTGGGTCTTCAGGGTCTGGGTCTCTGGGCCCGTCGAACGACCGTTAGTCTGCATCGTCCCCACCACCAGTGGCCCTTGCCGCTCGCTCACTCCGACGGCATTCGCCGCGCCAGCAGGTCTTCCACCCTTTTTCGCCATCCGGCGGGGTAGTCGATGGAGCCGCTTAGGCGGAAATCGGCCACCAGAGAGTGCAGGATCTCGAATCGAGTGTCGTCGCCGGCCCCGACTTTTTTCAAGTGGGCCCGGACCTGTCCCAGCTGGGATAGGTAGCTGACAAACTCCTCGCCGAACATCCGCTCCAGATCCTCTCGCAGCCGGCGGGCCAGCCCCGGGCTGGCGTTGCTGGTGCTGATAGCGAGCCGGAGATGGCCCGGGTCGACCAGGGCGGGCATGCCGATATTGGACAGCTCGGGCCGGTCGAAGGAGTTTACCAGGGTGCGCTCCCGTCGCGCCATCCCGTAGACTTCCTCCGCCAGCTGGTCGTCCGCCTGCACGGTGTTGATGACGAGAAACATCCCACGCAGGTCATTCTCCTGGAAGACTCTGGACAGATGGGTCAAGCGCTCCTCATCCCTCCACGACTCGAGGCGGGGAGTCAGGGAGGGACTGACGACGCTAAGCCGGGCGCCAGCGTCGAGAAGACGACCGGCTCTGCCTTCTCCACCCTGGCCGCCGCCGATGATCAGGCAGGGCTGGTCCATGACATCCAAACCCACCTGAAAATACGGATTGAGTCCGTCGGTCATAGAGTGGGAGAGATAGTGCCGACCATGTGACCGAGCTCGGGCAGGATGAGCTTGTCCATGGCCAGTTTCACTGCCGCTGTCGAGCCGGGAAGAGAGATCAGGATGCGGCCCCGATAGGTGCCAGCCACTGCTCGGGACATGATAGCCGCTGAGCCGATTTCCTGGTAGCTGAGGTAGCGAAAGATCTCGCCGAAGCCGTCCAATCGCTTGGTGAGAAGGCGCGACACCGCGTCGAAGGTGTTGTCCCGGGCGGAGATGCCAGTACCCCCATTCAGGATGATGGCCTGACATTTCGAGGTTTCGGCCAGGATGGCGAGCTCGCCCTTTATCTGGCGAGGCGAATCTTTGACGATGGCGTAGTGCACGACTTCATGCCCGGCCTCCTTCAGCCGGTCCTCGATGAGCTTTCCACTGCGATCAGACTCCCGGTCCCGGGTGTCGCTCACGGTGATGACGGCACAGCCTACACAAGCCGGTCCTTCCCGGCGATGCTGGTGGTGGGACACGCAATGCTCCTGTTCTTTCAGGGGGTTTGTCAGCGTCCGGCGAGCTCGCCGTAGCTTCTGCCTTCCTGTTCGCCGTAGTCTACGGGCAGTCCGAGCTCCATCCAGCCTTTCTCCACCACCTGGCCCTGCTCGTCGCGGGCGCCCCCGAAGCCGCCCAGGACGTTGGAAACATCGCTGAAACCGGCCGCCACCAGGGCCTCGGCCGCCCGTCCCGAACGGCTCCCCATCTGGCAACCCAGCAGGATCGGGGACTGGCGATCGAAGTTGGCCTCTACGACGGTGACGAAGTCCGGGTTGGGGACCATACCCATGGCCTGCCGGAACATGACGGGGATATTGACGGCGCCGGATGGATGGCCGTTGAGGAACTCGGGCTCGGATCGAACATCCACATAGGCGTAGTTGGATTCGTCCATCAAACGCTTGGCCTCTTCGGGCCGGATTTCCTTGAAACTCATGGGATACATCTCCTGTCGGATAAAGTCACCGGACGGGGTCACCGTCTGGTGTGGTCTAGGCCGTTTCTTGAGGTAGTCGAACCAGCAGGCGACAGAGCAGAAGTCCATCCCATGGCGGTCGATGAAGTCGTCGCTATAGGGTTGGCTACATGCCTGGCACTGGCGCAGATGGGAATCGACAACGGGGCGCTGCCGGGCCGCCCGGAGCTCCATCAGGCGACTGACATAGTAGGACCCCCGCCACCCGAGAATCACAAAAGTCCCCATTTTCAGCAGCGAGTCGGCGGGGGATACGCCCTTCACCCACCACAGCAACCCGGTGCCTGCCGGGCCAGCCAGAACGAGAGACAGTGCGGGCAGGCCAGCAGTTTGGCCAGGAGGTCGGATCTGTCGATGACCGCGCTTCGCAGGGGAGCGGCGGATTCAGACAGCCGAATAAACCTCGTCAGAATCGCGCCGACGAGGACGAGGACGACGATCTCCAGGACAATCATGGCGCTTGACAGAGTCCACGTTTCTGGCTTCAATGACTGTCAGTAATGTATTATTTCCAGCAAGATAGACAAGCTTATCGCCCAATCCGTCCAGGCGCCCCGCCCCGCCGCACGTGGAGACGCCTGGCGCTTCTGTGTCTTCTCCTGTGTTTCAGCAAGTGCCAGTACCTGGACGGAGGCGAGGCCACGGAGGGCGACAAGGCTGCCGCTGATTCCACTGCCGCCGACTCCTTGGCGGTGGCGGACACGACATCGGCTGACAGCTCTCGAGCCATTGATGCCGTGCCGGTGGAGACCGCGCCGGCGGTGATCGGCGAGATCTCCTCCTTCCTGCTGTTCAGCACCACCATGGAGACAGAGGCATCGGTGGAGATCCACC
>Ga0310122_10000913_pt1 | contig 18831 bp, 17 predicted proteins | sample CB6_Bottom_1051__FD_203503 | JGI IMG/M metagenome (GOLD analysis project Ga0310122, IMG submission 203503) | Marine microbial communities from Western Arctic Ocean, Canada - CB6_Bottom_1051 | ecosystem: Environmental > Aquatic > Marine > Oceanic | place: Canada: Western Arctic Ocean | collected...
CTTACGAAGTCATAGTCTTGCTCTATGACTTACGAAGTCATAGTCTTGCTATTCGATCACCATGCCGCACTGCTTCATGGCTTCGTACATTTCTTCCTCGGGATAGTGTACCCTTCTCCCTCCGAGGGTTCGCTTGAGCCATTCGCTTGGCGGACCGATCTTGAGCCGGCGCAGCAACGGTTCCACGAACGGCAGGGCGCTTGTCAGCATGCCGTCGAGTCCAACGATTGCTTTTTGCAGTTCGTCGGCAGCGAGCTTTCGCATGGTGCATTGCTGTGGTACTTCCTTCATGCACCATGCGATTCCGTTTAATCCGTGTCGCATTGCCGCCTCTCGATTTTTCTGGACGAGTTTCATTGGGAGGAGTGCCTCTCGATGTTGCTCTGCGTATCGCAAGCGACCAAGCCAGCACAACATGAGACCAATTTCGTCTTCGATGGTTGGCTGTGTCGGGAGTAATCGGAACTCGACAATGGTAGTTCTGTTTATGAACTTGATTCTCGAATCGAGCCACTGCAAGCCGATCCCTATTTGAAATGCGTGCTCCGGATCGTTCAGGATGAAGGGGAATTGCAATGGACGGTCAAGGTATTCTTTTATTGTCCGGAAATAGTTCTCCGGAAGTCCTATGCGCATTTCCTTATTCTCACCAACCTCTTGAAGCGTTCGCGTGTCATGCGTTCGTGTCCACGCGTGCATTCTCGCGTCGCTGAAGCCCGTGTCTTGCAGAGCGATATACTTCGCATTCCCTGCGATCGCGAGGAATACGGGACCCAACATGAGACTGTAGTTCAGCTTTACGAGTGCGTCTTCGAGCGAGCGTGCTCCTAGGTTGACGTGGAAGGATTGCAAGAGTGATACAATTTCTGCACCGCCCACACTCACTCCACCGACCTGGAGATTGGCATCGTTGCGCCGGTTTGCGTCGTGGAAATCCGGTACCTTAATCCACTTCTCCGTCTGCGTCCTTCGGATGTTTTCGATTGAGACGAGTGGGTTAGCTCCGATTCGGAGCAGTGCGCATCCGTGCTCTCGTGCTGACCTCGCTACACTTTTTACTCGTATCACCATCTCGTTGTGTAGCGCTTTAATTCCTTCTTTCGTTTTTGGTGCAGGCTCGGTTCTTATCTCGATCTGTCCTGAACCGAGTTCTCTGTCCACATACTTTGATGGGAACGGCTTTATTATTGCGTCCCTTATTTCTTCCCACTTGCCGGGATCGATGTTGGGTTTCCAGATTACTACTTCCGATTCGATGCCGATTCGCTCGACGGGTTTTTCATATTTTTCTTTTCCCGCGAGTATTTTTTCTATCTCTTCTCGATATGCCTTCTGCATTTCCTTTTCATATCTTTCGTGCATTTCTGTTCTCCTTCATATGTAGTTGTGATGAACTTTCTTTTTCAGACAAAACCATGTGTTTTGATCTGAACATTGAGCGCGGCCATGACGTACGCAATCTTCAAACCAAAAACCTCCCCGAATCGGGAGGTTTTTGGTTTGCGTGGAGATTTTTCTACGCGCCTAAACTACCCGACTTTGGGGGGAGGTATATGCGTAATAATAATATGTCGCGATGTGTGTTTTCGTGTTCATATCTTTGGTGTGTGTATTTTTTCAGGTTTGGGGGTTGGTGTCAAGGGTTTTGTTATTAAAAAAGACGAGATGCTCTCGTCTTTTATTTACAATATATTTACTCTATATATTTTTCGCACAGCGCATGGCAAGTATGCGCCCATTCGACAATCTGTTCTATCCGACTTGTGGCATCGAACATTCGGAACTCGATGGTTCCGTGAACAGATATTCTAATGAGCGTCCACACGCTTCTTGGGTCGGATTCGCATCCTCTTTGTATCATCTCCGCTTGGAAATCCTCCCATGAGGTGTAGGCGCGCGGCATGTACTCGGGTGTCACATCTTTGTACAATTTCATTCTTTCACCGCGTGAATTGTCTCCTATTTTGCACAATTCATCGGTTTTTTGAATGACTCCGCTGTATACACGCAGTGCCGTTTCGTGGTCCGGCATGCCTATGTGAACATGCGTTCCTATTATCCGACATGCGGATCGCAGGACTTTTACTGATATTGTACGTGCTATTGTTCCATACCTTCCACTCGGATCCGGGAAGACGTCGAGTGGCATGTCGAAAGGAGCTACTGATTTGTGGCTTCTTTCGAACTGCAATTTTCTTTCAGCGCCTACCATTACCTTTTCGCAATTGACGAGGTGACAGTGCAATTTTTCGATTTGGCATGGTTCTGTCCTACTCTCGAGCTGACATGCCGATAGCTCGTAGGTACACTGAGCGTCGTTTATGTGTTCAAGCACCTCTTGCGCGAGTGGGACAATTATCCCTCTTCTCGTGAGAAAGAATTCGCGCTCGGTTCCGACGTAGCCCTTTTTTTCTTCTTGAAACTTGAATTGCTTCTTGAACTCTCCTATCTGCATTTTCCTTCCTTTCTTTTACAAACCCAGCACGGTCTGTGTTGTTTTTAATGATCTTTGATTTTTGTGCTGGCGGTTGATGGGTTGTGTGCTCCGCAACCACCAAAACAAAAACCTCCCGCGAAACCGGGAGATTTTAGTTTTGGTGGTTGTTACTTGTTTATACCAAAAATCCGGGTTTTGCGTGTGATGCAAGCCCCGTCCACCATGAAGTGTTTTTGGTTACGTAGTTCATGTTTTTGTTATTGTATGTGGTTGTTCTTTTTTGTCAAGCGATCTCCATCACCCACGCTTTCATGACTTTGTAGTATTTCTCTAGTCCTTTCATATCGATCCACTCGTTGTCTGTGTGGTGGCCGGCGCCTTTGGGTTGGATGAGGAGTGTAGGGATGTTGTACTCGGCAAAGAAGCGTGCGTCGGAGGAGCCGTGTGAGAACTCTGTGCCGAGAGTTATGTTGTGCATCTTTTTGTACAACTTCTTGAAGGTTTGGACGAATGGGCTTTTGACATCCACATGTGAGGCATTGCCGAAGCGGGAATCGATGATTGTGATGCTGTGTGCACGCGCCTCTTTCTCGACGAGCTGCATGATGGCGCGCCCTCCTACTTCGGGAATAAAGCGGATATCTATGTGTGCTGTCGCTTGTGCAGGGACTTGGTTTGTCGCTTCGCCGCCTTTGATCTTCCCGACGCTTATGGTGTTGTGGTAGTGGGTTTTGTCGCCGCATGGCTCTTTAGGGAAGTGTGACTTTATGTCTTCGATGAAGTCTACAAGGCGATCTATCGCATTTTCCCCTTCCCACGCGCGCGAGCTATGCGTCGATTTTCCTTTTGACTCAACTTCGATGTTCCACACGCCCTTTGCGCCGCGCTCGATCATGAGCGAGGTTCCGCCGTCGGGGAGGAAGGCGTATTTCGATGTATATCCTTGCTTGAGCAAGAAGCCTGTGCCGCTTTCGCCGCCTGTTTCCTCGTCTGTCGTGATCATGATGCCGAAGTCGTAGTCTTTGACTTTTTCTTTGAGGTCTTGCACAAGCTTGATGTAGCACGCGATGGCGAATTTCATGTCGTATGCGCCGCGCCCGATGAGTTTGCTGCCTTTTGTTTGGGCTTTGAATAGTTTGGTGGGTCCGGGGACGACGTCCAAGTGAGCCGCGAGCCAGAGGTGCGGTTTTTTGGTTTTGCGTGTGGTTGCGACGAGCGATGAGAAGCTGTTTTTTGTAAGGATTTTCGTGTGGAGATGTTTTTTGAGCTGACTTTCGATCCACAGTAATGCTCGCTGGTTTTCGTCTTTGTCGTCGGTTATGGTTTTGAACGCGACGAGTTTTTCGAGTAGCTTTTGCATTCGGTAATGATACTGCTTTGGAGGTTTTTTGCAAAATAAAAATCGGCACTACTTGTGAAGCATAGTGCCGATATGATTTCTTAGATTTCTCTCCCAATCGCTCCGACAAGCGATTTTAAGTCTCGCATCAGCTTATCGAATTGATAGGGGAAAAGTGACTGCACACCGTCGCCGGTTATCGAGTTGTCCGGATCGTTATGGACCTCGAGGAGCAGTCCGTCCGCTCCTGCGGCGATTCCCGCTTTTGACATGGGTGCGACGAGACTCCGGATACCTGTTCCGTGACTCGGATCGACTAAGATGGGCAGATGGCTCAACTCCTTGATCGCGGGTACGGCGTTGAGGTCCAGTGTATTCCGCGTGTGCGTCTCGAATGTTCGGATGCCTCGCTCGCACAGGATGACGTTCGGATTGCCTTCAGCCAGAATGTACTCCGCGGCCAAGAGCCATTCCTCTATGGTTGAGGAGAAACCACGTTTGAGTACAACCGGCTTTCCAGATTTACCTACTTCTCGTAGCAGATAGAAGTTCTGCATGTTGCGAGTGCCAAGCTGAAAAATGTCGGTGTATTCAGCAACAAGGTCGACCTCGCACGGTGTCATGACCTCTGTAATAATCCCAAGTCCAGTCTCTTTCTTCGCTTCCGCAAGCATTTTCAGCGCTGGTTCACCGTAGCCGTGAAAGCTATATGGTCCGGTACGAGGTTTAAATGCGCCGCCCCGGATAAAGGTTGCGCCCGACTTTGCAACTATCCTGGCGATGTTGATAATCTGTTCGGTGTTTTCCACCGCGCACGGCCCTGCCATGACGACAATTTTCTTCCCACCAATCTTCGTTCCATTGGCTTCAACAATCGTCGGTTCCTCGTGGAACTGCCGACTTGCAAGCTTGTATGGGGCACTAATCGGCATTGTATGCTCAACGCCTGTCATTGAACCAATCGATATATCGCCAAGCTTGGTTTTGTCACCAATGACGGCGATGACGGTGAGTTCTTCGCCGACGTTAAGCCGCGTTTTCAATCCTGCTTTTTCGACGCGCTTTACGACATGGTCAATCTGTTCTTGCGTTGCGTCCGGTTTCATCTGTATAACCATTTATTCATCCTCCGTTTCTTGAGATTTTGGGTACGATCCCAAGAACACTAGTACATCACATTTTGCTGCCATAATACTCAACGTAGCTTTGGTTTCTTCATCGTCGCGATGTCCGTCGAATTCTATATAGAATGCGTACTCACGCATTCTTTTCCCCAAGGGGATGGAATGAATTGACGACATGTCTATGTTTTGTATCCCTGCGGCGATGAGAATTCTCAGGAGAGTCCCCTTTTCGTTGGAAATCCAAAACATTATTGCTGTTTTGTCATTTCCAGTACGTGGCGCCATTTCTCTTCCAATCTTGTGAAACATTGTTGCGTTGTCTTCACAGTCTTGGATATCGCGCCCCATAATCTGCAGCCCATACATCTCGCTTGCTAATTCGGTAGTGATTGCACCGAAATTCTTGTACTCTGGGTCTTGCGAGACCATTTGCGCTGCTTCTGATGTGCTGTTTACTCTTTCACTCGGGAGCGCCCATATTTTGAGAAATTCCGAGCACTGACCTATCGCTTGCTCATGGGATACTACCCCACCGATCTCCATGAAGGATATCCTTCCATTTGTCGCAATGACATGACTAATGGGGAGTATGAGCTCACCCGTAACGTAGACATCGGGCTCTTTTTCACTTTTCTCCAAAATCCATGCTCGATCGTCTCTTTGTTTGATCCAGAATGACATCGTTCCGCGCACGTACCCCTCGATCGAATTTTCGATTGGGACGATTCCGTGTTCCGCTTTTCCTCGCGAAACGAGATCGAGGACGTCGCTATTCATATCTGCAAATATCACGTTTCTCTCTTGGATGTATGGCCACTCTTTCAGTAATGCCATGTATCCATTCGCACCTATTGGCCCGAGACATGCTATTTTTTCGTTTCCTTTCAAAATCGTTACCTCCATATTGTGCGCGTCGATGCGACGTGCGGGTTTTTTAATTTGCTATTGTTACGATTTTTTCGGCTACTCACCCACATGATGAGTACCCGTAAAACCACAACAAAAAACCTCCCGAGTGGGAGGGTCGTTGTACGCGTTGTGCGTATGTGTTATATCACAAAACGACTCCTCCCCGGGAGGGTGGTAAAGAAAAATCCAAAAAATATGTTGTGTGTTCTCGATTGCATGTTTGGGATTGTACTCATTGTGCTTTTTTTGTCAAGCGGCGTGCTTCTTTTTTCGGCGGAATTTTTTTCGCCATTTTTCGGGGTCGAGGTAATATATTGCGGTTCCCGTCATGAATGCAACGACGATCCACGATATGATGCTTAAGATTGTGAGTCTGCTCATATTATTTTTCCTCTTTATGTTTCATCGCGAAAATAAAAATACCCGTCATGGTGATCCCCATCACGATATAGAATATGAGTATGTTTTCTATGTTGATCTGTAGCATATTTTTATCGTACCAACGTGAGACTGAAGAGCAAACACATCACGGTGAGTACTGCTCCCACCATTACCGTTGGCACGGTAACTGATGCTGCTGTTTCGTTTGACACGAAAAAGTTGAGTACTGTTGATGCGGCGAGTATTTTTGAAATATCGGCAAAATATCCGGAAAGAAGTTGTAGCTGTGCGTCTTTCAGTGGTCGCATGTGTGTCTATTTTACCATGTTTTCTTTGGAATAAAAGACACCGAGTATTCGGTGTCGTGTGTGTGCGGGGTGTCGGGAGGATGGTTACGCTTTATGTAATCATTTTGTGTAACTCCTCCGCTTGACGCTCGAAGCGTGGTATGACACGTTTTAAAATTTCTTTCCGTGCCAACCGTGTTTCTCGGCGCCTGTTTGTGCGCGCGAGCTTCCGCTCTATGTTTTGCACTTCCTGATAATGGCGTGCAATACATCTCTCTAGCGTCTTGTACACCTCTGCCAAGAGAGCAAATCTTGCTCTTGTCTCCTCATAACCGAGGAACCCTTCCTGGTGGAAGGTCGTTTCCCCGGTTATGTAATTGAAACTTATTGTCTCGGCGTTCGGTGCCGCGGCGATTTTTCTTTCCATTTTTTCTCCTTTTTTATTTTTTATGAACTGCGTTATTGATCGCCTCGACGACCAATATTCAATTCACAACCAAAAACCTCCCGCTTTCGGGAGGTTTTTAAAATATTTGAGTATCTACATTAAAACCTCCCGATAGGACGGGTAATGACAACGCTCGCGACGATGAAGTTTTTTCTGTTTGACTTCATATTTGTTGGAATTCTATCATAATCTTTTTTTATATGTCAATCGGTGTTGTGAGCAAGAACGTGCCATATACTAGCATACTAGTATATGGATGGCTTTTGGAATCTTTTTTTCCGTACCATGTTTGGTCGTGATGTGTTTAGTTCTCATTTGCAAATAAAAATGCGCCGTCGGTTGTGTGCCGATGGCGCTGGTTTTTCTTAAAGTTTTGGCGCAAGAATATCCAATCTTCTTTTTAACGCCTCAATTTTCTTACCTTTTTCTACGTCTACTCTTCCCGCTTCTTCATTCTTCTCTAACGAACTCAGCGCCGCGCTGAGTTCTTGAAACCTCCCTTGCTTTTTCTTTAATGCGAGGGAGTGTTTTTCTGAAATGCTCACAATTAATCTCCTTGTTTGTGGGTATGGTGCAGCTGGGCCATGGCTGCGTTTTTAATGAACTTCTTTTGACCTCGGAGTTGGTTATGTATGAAACCCTTCGACAAGCCTGCCTGCCGGTAGGCAGGCTCAGGGAATATGTTGACCAACTCCCAAACCAAAACAAAAACCACCCAGGATCGGGGGTTTGTCTTGAGTTACTATGTAAATCTAAACCTCCCTACCGTGTGGGTGATGTGTGCGTAAGGAGAAGGAGGAGTACCTTCGGTTGGGTTGTTTTTTCGAAACTCATGTGTCGGTAGTGTAGCAGTGGTATTTTTTTTGTCAATGTGAGACGTGAATAAAATAATACAGCCGCGTGCAGATGCATACGGCTGGTGTGTGTTGGTGGACCGGGGGCGGTTTTAACCGCCCGATGGGTCGGGTGTGGATCTTTCCCTGTTAGTGGTAGATCCTTCCCGACTTCTTAATTGGCCCATAAATGGAGGAGACTGGATTTGAACCAGTGACCACCTTCCCTTTCGGGAGACTTCCTGCAAGTCCCCGAACAAGCAGGAGCGAAAGGGAGGGTAGTCTTCCTTTTGAGCTACTCCCCCAAAATGCCTGTGCTTTCCACCCAACGGAAGATAAAAACTTATGTGCGTGTTGTCTCCGGAGGGCGGTGGGCACAGGGCGAAAGGTTAAAAGAACAAGGATGTGTGCGATTTTAGTATATTTGGTTGTGGGTTGTCAATCGTTGCTACCGTAGGGGCGTGCCATGGCGCGCCCCTACGCGGCGAATCTAACGGCTAAAACGTCGTTTTAGCCGTTAGATTTGTTCATTTTTGGGGTGCTGTGTATAATGCAGGCATGAAGTTTGCACATCTCCATACGCACAGTCACTACTCGCTTTTGGATGGGCTGACGAAGATTGATGCCTTGGTGGATCAGACGAAGGCACTTGGTATGGATGCCGTGGCACTTACGGATCATGGGAACTTGTACGGAGCGATTGAGTTTTACAAGACGGCGACGAAGGCGGGGGTGAAGCCGATCTTGGGGGTTGAGGCGTACATGGCGCCGAATGGGATGCATAATAAGCGTCCGCAGATTGATGCGGTGCGGTACCACTTACCGATTTTGGTGAAGAATAATACGGGGTGGAAGAACTTACTTCAGCTTGTGACGAAGTCGTACCTGGAGGGATTTTACTACAAGCCGCGGATTGATAAAGAGTTACTTACAAAACATGCTGAAGGGTTGATCTGTCTTTCGGGATGTTTTTCAGGTGAGATCCCTAAATTGCTTTCGCACGGGAAGATCGCGGAAGCCGAGACGGTTGCGAAGTGGTACCTCGACTTATTTAAGGACGATTTTTATATTGAACTCCAACCACATGCATCCGAAATTCATGCGCCGCTTCTGGCGCTTGCGCAGAAACTTTCTATTCCGCTTGTTGCAACGCAAGACTCACATTATCTTTTGAGGGATGACAAGACGGCGCATGAGATCTTACTTGCGATTCAGACGCACAGTACGATGGATGATGAGGATCGCTTGAGCTTGAAGAAGTACGATATACATTTTAAGTCGCCCGAGGATATGGCGGCTGATTTTCGTGATATGCCCGAGGCGCTTGCGGGAAGTGTTGCTATTGCCGAGAAGTGCGATGTCTCGCTTGAGCTTGGCACGTATCGTCTGCCGAAGTTTCCTATTCCCGCCGGTGCCGTGGATGCGCCTTCATATCTCCGCACACTTGTTGATGAGCGCGTTTCGAATCGGTTTTCCGAGATTACACTTGAAATCCGGGAGCGGCTCGAGATGGAGCTTGGGGTCATCACCTCGATGGGCTTCGAGGATTACTTTTTAATTGTCCAGGACTTTATGCAGTGGGCGCGGACGCACGGGATTGTGGTTGGTCCCGGGCGCGGATCTGCTGCGGGGAGTTTGGTTTCGTATGTGCTGGGAATTACGAATATTGATCCTTTGAAGTATGAGCTGCTTTTTGAGCGCTTTTTGAATCCGGATCGAAATGAGATGCCTGATATTGATATTGATTTTACCGACACGCGACGGGATGAGGTGATCGCCTATGTGCGGGAAAAGTACGGTGCGGATCGGGTGGCGCAGATCATTACGTTTGGTTCGATGATGGCACGCGCGGCGATACGAGACACGGGGCGAGCGATTGGGCTTGCGTATAGTTTGTGCGATCAGATCGCGAAGCTCATCCCCTTCAACATGAGCTTACAGGAGGCGATTGATGCGGTTCCGGAGCTGAAAAAAATTCGTGAGGAGAGTGAGGATACGAAGAAGTTGTTTGATGCGGCACTGCGTCTTGAGGGAACGGTGCGGCACGCCTCGGTGCATGCGTGTGGCGTGGTGATCTCGTCCGAGCCGCTGGTTAACATCTTGCCGCTCCAACATGCGCCGCAGGATGATGCCGTGACGCTGACGCAGATTGAGATGCATGGTGTTGAAGATTTGGGCTTGCTCAAGATGGACTTTTTGGGGCTGAAGAACTTGACGATTATCGAGCGTACTTTGCGGCTTATCAAGGAGTTGCATGATGTGGATATTAATATTGATACGATCCCGCTTGATGACGCGGACGCCTTCAAATTTTTTCAGACGGCGGAGACGACCGGTATCTTTCAGATGGAGTCGGGGGGGATGCGTCGATATTTGCAGCAGTTACGACCAACGGAACTTGAGGATATTATTGCGATGGTCTCGCTCTACCGGCCGGGGCCGATGGATCTTATCCCGCAATATATTCGGCGCAAGCACGGAGAGGAGGAGGTGCGGTACATTCACCCGAAGCTTGAGCCGATTTTGAAGAAGACCTATGGCGTGGGTGTGTATCAAGAGCAGATGCTTCGAATTGCCCGCGACCTTGCGGGGTTTACGCTCTCCGAGGCCGATACGCTCCGGAAAGCAATCGGGAAGAAGGTGAAGGAGCTGCTTGACGAGCAGCGTTCGAAGTTGATCGCGGGGATGCTGAAGAATGGTATTGATGAGCGAACTGCCGAGCAGATTTGGGAATTGTTTCCTCCCTTTGCGCGGTATGGCTTCAATCGCTCCCACGGCGCGTGTTATGCCCTGATCAGTTATCAGACGGCGTATTTGAAGGCGCACTATCCGGTTGAATTTATGTCGAGCTTGTTGAATACGGCGGGGAATGATACGGATCGGATCAACTTTTTGGTTTCTGAAGCGAAGAAGATGGAAATTGAAGTCTTGCCCCCGGATATCAATGCGAGCTTTGAGGATTTTACCGTTGATATTTCGATTGGTGAGAAGACGACGCATCCGATTCGATTTGGTCTTTTTGCGGTGAAGAATGTCGGTGAAAATATTGTACGGGAAATTATCGAGGAGCGGATGCGCGGCGGGCCGTTTCAAAGTGTGGCGGATTTTTTGAGCCGTGTGAATCATCGGGACCTGAACAAGAAATCGCTCGAGAGCTTGATCAAGTGCGGTGCGTTTGGTTCTTTACACGATGACCGCGGCCAGCTTTTGGCGAATATCGAGGAGCTGGTGCGGTTCAATCAGGCGGCGAAGAAGTTGAAGAACAGCAATCAGCATAATTTATTCGGGAGTACGATCCCCTCCTCGTCGCTTCGTCTTTCGGAGAGTGATCCGGTGGATACGAAGGTGATCTTAGGATGGGAGAAGGAGCTTTTGGGATTGTATATTAGTGATCATCCTTTGAATGCGCACTTGGCGAAGATGCGTCCTATGGCAAAACCAATTAGTGAGATTAATGCATATACGTATGGCATTGAACCGGCTGATTTGCGGCTGATTGGTGTCATATCGCAGGTCAAAAAGATTGTGACGAAGAAGGGTGACCCAATGGCGTTTGTGATGCTTGAGGATGATACGGGGAAGATTGAGACGCTCGTCTTCCCGCGTATGCTGAAGAAGAGCGAGGATATCTGGCAGGAGGGTAAGGCGATCTTACTTGCGGGGAGTCTTTCGTGGCGCGATCGTGAGCCGAAGGTGATTTGCGACGAGGTGCGGGAGTTGTAGGGATCGCTTCCGGCGTAAATTTTACAGTGGGACTGTAAAATTTACGCCGGATTATTCGCCATGATTGCGCCTTCGGCACAAATGGCGAATAAAAAATCCGAATAGTGAACATCCGCCGTTTGGGGCGGATGTTTTTTGTGGCATATTGTCACTCCTCCCAGATTGGATTTCCACTTTCGTTATTTATGCGACTGATGTCCTTCTTTTCCACTGTCATGGTTCCGTACTGCTCCACGTTGAGCAGTATTCCCGTGCCTTCAGTCGTGACTACTTCAGCGTCGATCCACATCTTGTTGAGGGGTTCGTTGGACCAACCAACTTTCCCTGCCAATGCCTCGTCATGGATAGGTATCTCTTTCTTAGACTTGTAGTGGATGACCATTCTCATTCTGTTTCCTCCTTTACTGACGAGAAGTTTATATCTATAATTCCCCTATGTCCAATTCAGAAAATGTAGATCATAAAAAGCTTGGGCCGGCGCTCGATTTGTTTACCTTTTCCGACCTTGTTGGGTCGGGGCTTCCGCTTTTTACGCCGAAGGGGACGATTATTCGTGATCTTTTGGATGGTTTTGTATGGGGACTTCGGAAGGAGAAGGGATACGCTCGTGTCGACATCCCCCACCTTGCGAAGAAGGAGCTGTACGAGATGAGCGGCCACTGGGACAAGTTCGAGGATGAGCTGTTTCACATCACGACTCGTGAGGGGCATGAATTTGCGCTAAAACCGATGAATTGTCCGCATCACGTTGAGATTTACCGGCGGAAGAAGTGGAGCTATCGCGAACTGCCGCAGCGATATGCTTCGACGACGAAGATGTATCGCGACGAGCAGACGGGTGAACTCGGCGGGCTTGCACGTGTGCGCTCGATTACGATTGATGATGCCCACGTGTTTTGTCGCTTTGATCAGGCCGAGGAGGAGGCGAACCGGATTTGGGATATTATCGAGGCGTTTTATGGTGCGTTTGATTTCCCGCTTACACCGCGCTTGTCGCTTCATGACCCGAAAGAGATGGACAAGTATCTCGGGACGTCCGAGGAGTGGCGGAAGGCGGAGGATGTTTTGCGCGGTCTTGTGAGGGCGCGCGGCGTTGAAGCGCACGAGGCTCCCGGTGAGGCGGCGTTTTATGGTCCGAAGATTGACTTTATGAGCAAGGATTCTTTGGGACGCGAGTGGCAGGTGGCGACGATCCAGCTCGATTTGAACTTACCCGAGCGATTTAATCTTACGTGCGTGAATGAGAAGGGTGAGAATGAGCGCATTGTCATGCTCCATGCCGCGATTATGGGTTCTATCGAGCGATTTATGGCGGTTTTGATAGAGCACTTTGGCGGTGCCTTCCCCGTCTGGCTCGCGCCTGTGCAGGTTGCGCTTATGCCGATTGGTGAGGCCCACAAAGAGTATGCTCGCGAGGTATGTGATACGCTCATGGCACAGGACATTCGCGTAGAACTCTATAACGCGGATGAGACGATTGGTAAGCGTATTCGTACGGCAGAGACCCAGAAGGTGCCGTATATTGCGGTGGTTGGCGATAAGGAGGTGTCTGCAAAATCCGTTGCGCTTCGGACGCGTGAGGAGAAGGATGCCGGTATGGTGACGGTTGATGAGTTTATTGCGCGGATTACGAAGGAGGTTGAGGAGAGGACGTTGTAGTATTAAAAACAACCCGATGATGACTATCGGGTTGTGGTTTTTGTTGGTCGATGTTACCGAACTATATGCTCTCTTCCGCAGGAAAGTCGAGCGCCCTCTGTTCTGCGAATTCCCTTGCAGTTTCCGGGTCGAGTTTCATTCCGAGCTCCAAACTTTGGTCTATCTCATGGAGTACCTCTTTTACCTCGTTGAGAGACTTCCGGCCAAAGTTTCTGTATTCCAGGATTTCATCCTCTGTCTTCTGCACGAAATCACCAATGCAGTGGATTTCTCCTGCTGTTAACATGTTGCCCGCACGTGCTGAGAGTTTCAGTTCTGCAGTTGGCGTGAGAAGTGTTTCCATGCGTGGCGGTGTTGATGCGTTTTCTTGTCTGGATTCCAGAGCTGTCGTTTTCTCTTGCCACTCGATTTTTCGAACTGTCTTCGTGATCCACTGCGTTGTGGTCTGACGTAGAAAGTTAAACGGATTCGCAGGATGCCGCAGTTTCAAAATTGCGTCAACTTCAATCTGTCGCACTCGCTCTCGCGAGATGTTGAGTAGGCCCCCTATATTTCGTAATGTTGGCTTTTTCGTAAATCCCTCTACGGTTGATTGCCCATCTTCGCTTATCACACTTGCGGGCATCGCGTACCGCAATGCGAGTATTATTTGCATCCGAAGTGGTATGTTTGCAAGCGCGCGCTGTACAATGGAGTTTATATCACTTGGCCATATTGGTGCTATCATGTCTCTATGGTCGGTGATAAATTGTGACAGCACCTCATCTTTAAGTGCTTCGCTTGATACGGGGATATTTTGTGGCCTTATATCTTGCATCCCCTCAAGGATTTTTCTCCAGACCACATCTGGGTCAGCAATCTCAAGTGCTCGATTCCCCCATTTGAAGACTACTGTCGCGAGACGCACTACATACACTTGTTCCTCTGTGTGATGTGGCACTGCAAGTTTCCGCAGGGTGCATGCTACACCACAGAGGTCTGATAATATATCGGCCTCCCCGATCCACTGTGCAAGCGCAACGTTTATGCTTATGCTTCTCTTTCCGGCCATGAAAATTGTATCTTCACGGCACGTTGTGCGGATGTTGGCATACAGTGATAGTATATTTTGAAATGCAGCCTTCCCGGTTGGTCTGCCTTTTTTTATTTTTTCTCGGATTTGCATTCTCCCAATATACTTTCCTACAATGCTCTCCGTAAGCCCCGTTATGATAGCGATTCCTTTTTTTGGAATCCCTAATCTGCATAGCTCTGCTACGAAGATTCCAGTCGTGCTTTCTATTCTTTTCATGCTCTCTCCTTCTGGGTTTGATTTTCGAGGTATGATACTGTCCGCATGGTAGACATACCGGCCTTTTTTTGCAAGTGTGTATACGTATGTCTCACAAGAAAATTATTGTTGTACTCGGTCCCACCGCAAGCGGGAAGAGTGAGATGGCGGTGAAGCTCGCGAAAGAGTTTGACGGTGAAGTTGTCTCCGCTGATTCGCGGCAAGTGTATCGCGGGATGGACATCGGCACCGGAAAAACCCTCCGAGACAATATTATGGGTTTACGACACCCATATATTCACCAAGGCGTTCGGCACCATCTGCTTGATGTCGCGTCGCCCAAGCGGACGTTTACCGTGGCGCGGTATCAACGGCTCGCGCGGAAGGCGGTGCGGGACATTCTGCGGCGTGAGAGGGTGCCGATTATTTGCGGTGGGACGGGGTTTTATATTGATGCGCTTTTGTATGGTTATGATTTGCCGCACGTGCCGCCGCAGCTCGCGTTGCGGAAGTCGCTCGGGCGGGAACGTGCTGACGTACTTTTTTCTCGTCTCAAGAAGCTGGATCCGGATCGAGCTGCAACGATCGACCGCCACAACAAGCGGCGACTTATACGCGCGCTTGAAATTATTATGACTACGGGTGCGCCAGTTTCTTCCATAACGGTATCTGATACTCCTCTGTTGTATGACGCACTCAAAATTGGGATTGCTGTGCCGCAAGATGCGTTACAGAAGAAAATAAAAAAGCGTCTCTTGGCGCGCTTCGATGAAGGTATGATTGAGGAGGTTACGCGATTACATGTCGATGGTGTGAGCTGGAAGCGTTTGGAAAGTTTTGGATTGGAGTATCGCCAGATTGCTCGATACCTCCAGAATCAGATTAGTCGGCAAGAGATGATTGATGCGCTTTTTCGCGAGATTTGTAAGTACGCAAAACGCCAGATGACGTGGTTTAAACGTGATGAGAATATCCACTGGGTGGACAACTATCGTGAGGCGGCGCGACTTGTCCAAGAATTCCTATTGTGAATATGCAAGCTGTGAGTATGCAAGCCTCATTCCTCTCTCCTATTTTCCCACTCATATTGTATCTTTTGATTTTATTAAAGTAATATGCACGTGCATATTACTTTAATAAAAAGTTTTGGCTCTTTTTTGCTTTCTTACCGGTACCTTTTATCGGGAGATGTGCTCATTCTTTGAGTTTTCTCTGTCTCCGATAGATACGTACGTGCGTATCTATCGGAGATCCTCTTTTTTCTCTTTTCGTTTGTGTCAATAAAAAAGAGCGCGTGATGCGCTCTATGACGGTTGGTTGGGAGGGTATTTCACCCAGCTCCTCCATCTCTCCTGATTAGGAGAGCGGGATGGAGCCTCCCTTTGTTGTTCATCTTTTTCGAGCCGACTGAGGGAGACTTCGGCTCTTTCCATCTCGAGCATTCCCGTCTCCTTGCACAGTCTGACGAAAACCTCGACTCGATCCACCTTGAGGCAGATCGACGTGCTCGGCTCAACCTCTTCGCACTCGAAACCCTGAAAGAGGTCGATTTTGTGATGGTCGAAGACACGCGTGTTGCGAAAAAACTCTTCTCGCATTACGATGTCTACGAATCCCTTTTCCGGTTTCGAGCTGACCGGTGTGCCCGATGGCGGCGCACCTCTGTTTGGTTTGCGTTTTCTGGATCTTTCGATCCTGCGCACCAATTTCGTGTACAGGATCGAAATCGGGATCGTGACGCAGATACTTACTGCCAGCAGGGCTATTGTTACCTCCAATACCCCTGCCGAAATGATATTCATTTCTCGTCTCCTTTTTACTTCCTTTTTACTTCTTTTTTACTGCCACTATTAAACTCTTTTTTAGGGTTTTTGTCAATACCTTTTCGATTATTTGTGGATTTCCTTGGCCTTTCAGTTCGGCCATGGTTTTGCCGATTAAGAATTTGAGTGCCGTTTCTTTGCCATTTTTGTAATCCTCTACGGCTTTTTTGTTTGCTTGTAGCACTTTCTCCGCGGCGTTTTGTATGATGTCCTCACGTGCGATTTGCTGAATGCCGTGTGCTTTCATGATGGTGCGCGGATCGTCGCCGGTTTCTTGCATTTTGGGGATGAGATCTTTTGCCATGCGTGAGGTGAGGTCGCCTTTCTGAACAAGTGCCACGAGGTCGGCGAAGTTTTCAGGAGTTATCTTGAGCTCGTCGAAGGTGATCCCCTGTTCTTTTATGAGGCCATAAAGATCGCTTGTGAGATAGTTGAAGAGGTGCTCACAACATCCGCGTACGTCTTCGGTTTTGATTTCCGAGACGGCTTCTTCGAAGAACTGTGCAGCACGCGGATTTTCGACGAGGAGTGCCGCTTGGTCGGGCGTGATATTGTACTCCTGTGGGAAGCGGACGCGTTTTTGTGCGGGGAGTTCGGGGATTTCCGATTTGAGATCTTCAACATTTATGAGGTCGGACTTCGTAAGATTGAGCGGTGGGAGATCGGGTTCGGGGAGATAGCGGTAGTCGTGTGCCTCTTCTTTTTCACGCTGGGATTTTGTGGTTTGTTTTTTCTCATCCCAGCCTCGCGTTTCTTGGACGACATCCTCCCCTGCCGTGATTACTTTTTCTTGGCGTTGTATTTCATAGTCGATTGCATCTCCGACTATTTTGAATGAGTTGAGGTTTTTGATTTCCACTTTTGTGCCGAGTTCCTTGCTATCAGCATCAGATATTGAAATATTTGCTTCGATGCGCATCTGTCCCTTTTCCATGTCCGCATCTGCGATTTGTAAATAGCGAAGGATGAGTTGGAGTTCTTTTGCGAACGCGACGGCTTGTTCCCCGCTTTTTATTTCGGGTTCGGTGACAAGCTCGACGAGAGGAACGCCGGCGCGGTTGAAGTCGACGAGACTCGATTTGTTATCGTCTACGTGAAGCAATCGCCCCGTGTCTTCTTCGAGATGGATGCGAGTGATGTTTATGCCGTGTAACTTTCCGCCTTTCACGAAGGGGTGTTCGTATTGCGAGATCTGATATCCTTTGGGGAGGTCGGGGTAGAAATAGCTTTTTCTGTCGAACTGGGAGTGTTCGGGGATCGTGCCGCCGAGCGCGAGACCGAGTTTAATAACGCCTTCTACGGCTTGCTTATTTATCGTGGGGAGTGCGCCCGGATGTGCGAGGCAGACGGGGCAGACGTTCGTGTTTGGTGTCGCCTCGTTCGGGTCGTTTTTGCACCCGCAGAACATTTTTGTTTTTGTGTTGAGCTCGATGTGGATTTCGAGACCGATGGTGGGGAGATACATAGGTTTTAGGTTTTAGCTTTTAGCTTGTTAGGTTATGCGCCTTTGACGTGTGAGACGATTTCTTGGTGGACGGCTTCGATGGACTGTTCGCTGTCTATGATATAGACATTCTCGAAACGGTTCGGGAGGTTTTTATATGTCTCTTGTATTTTCTCATTTTTTTCTTCAACTTCAAAGTATTCCGCCTTTTTGCCGCGTTCTTGTACGCGCCTGATTGCTGTTTTTGGTGCGACGTCGAGGATGAAGGTCATGTCCGGATGCGGGAAGTCTTTGTTTAGCTCTATGAGTTTTTCCAAGTCGCAGTCTACCGAACCCATTGCGAATGTTGAGAAGTAGTATCTGTCTGATATGACGATATCACCGCGCTCGAGGGCGGGCATGATGATATGTTCGAGGTGTTCTTTTCTGTCTTCTGCGAAAAGTTTTTGCAGTTCGAAGGGGTCGAGTGTCTCTTCATGTTGTAACACTTTTCTTATTCTTTTTCCCGCTTCTGAATCGGGGGTGGGCTCTTTGGTGAGGATAACATTTCTCCCCTGCTCTTCAAAATATTCTTTGAGGAGCTTCCCTTGCGTGCTCTGTCCCGAACCATCGAGACCTTCGAGCGCGATAAATGTGCCGGTGTGGGTCATACCGCTACTTCGAATTTTATAAATGGATCCGGATTGTAGTTACTTAATTCGAAGTCTTCAAACTTCAGTTCCCAGAATGGTTTTTGTGCGATCTCCAGTTTCGGGCGCTTTTTTGGTTTTCGCGTGAGCTGCTTTTCAGCGCCCTCAATGTGATTGACGTAGATGTGGCAGTCGTTTAAATAGTGGCTGAATTCGCCGAGTTGCATATCACATTCTTGCGCTAGCATATGCATAAGTGTCGCATAGCACGCGATGTTAAATGGGACGCCAAGCATGAGATCTGCCGAGCGCTGTGTAAGGTGGCAATTGAGTTTTCTGTCTTGTGTGACATAGAACATGAACATGGCGTGACATGAAGGGAGTGCGGGTTTTTTTGGATCACCTTCGGGTCTGTGCAGATCCGCCGGATTCCATGCCGAGACAATCATGCGTCTGTCGAATGGATTTGTTTTCAGCGTGTCGATCACTTTCTGGATTTGGTTTATGTGATTGCATCGCATCTCT
>Ga0310122_10000914_pt1 | contig 18827 bp, 18 predicted proteins | sample CB6_Bottom_1051__FD_203503 | JGI IMG/M metagenome (GOLD analysis project Ga0310122, IMG submission 203503) | Marine microbial communities from Western Arctic Ocean, Canada - CB6_Bottom_1051 | ecosystem: Environmental > Aquatic > Marine > Oceanic | place: Canada: Western Arctic Ocean | collected...
AAATACAACCACCGCGACATCCGGAACGTCCTAGAGCGAGCGAGCGCACGTGAGACAACAGCTCGGGTAGCCATTGGCGGGCTCGCGAAATGTCTATTGTCTCCCTTTGGCATTCAAGTCATAGGATATGTGACAGAAATAGGGGGAATTGTTGCCAACCACGAAGGTCTCACAGCCCAAGAGATCTACGAGAAATCTGAAGTTTCCCCGGTGCGCTTGGCTGATGGGGAAGCAGAGAAGAAAATTATTGCCCTGATCGATCAATGTAAAAAGCAGGGCGACACGTTGGGTGGGGTGGTGGAGGTGGCGGCAACAGGGTTGCCGCCAGGGCTGGGGAGTTTTGCTCAGTGGGACCGCAAGCTTGATGGGCGGCTCGGCTCGGCGCTCTTAAGCTTGCAGTCGGCGAAGGGGGTGGAGGTGGGGTTGGGGTTTGCCACTGCAAAACTTCCCGGCTCGCAGGTGCATGATGAGATTGCCTTTGACCATGATACAGGCTTCATTCGCCAAAGCAACAATTCCGGCGGAACTGAGGGGGGAATGAGTACCGGTGAACCGCTGCGCATCAAGGTGGCTTTTAAGCCGCTTTCGACACTGATGAGACCGTTGCGGTCGGTTGATATTCGTACCAAGGAACCCATCGAAGCGACAATAGAGCGCTCGGACGTGTGTGCGATTCCGGCTGCGGCTGTCATAGCGGAAGCGGTCGTGGCGTATGTCCTCGCACAGGTGTTCCTGGAAAAGTTCGGTGGAGACTCCCTTGCCGAGATCACACGGAATTATGACGGCTATCTTGAACATGTGAGACAATTCTAATGGCCGCCGGTTTGATACGCAACATCATCTTCACTGGTTTTATGGGAACAGGAAAAAGTGTAGTTGGCAAACGTCTGGCAAGACAGCTCAAGCGCCGATTTATTGATACGGATACCCTTATCGAACAAGAGGCGGGCATATCAATTGCCCAGATCTTTGCGACAGAAGGGGAGCCTGCCTTCCGCAAGAGAGAAAGACAAGCAATCACAAGTATTTGCCAAGAGGAAGACATAGTGTTGGCCACGGGCGGTGGAGTGGTCATGGATGCGAGAAATGCCAGGATGCTGAAAGAAAGTGGCCTCGTCATCTGTCTCACTGCACGCCCGGAGGTCATACTCCAGCGTCTTCACAGTACTACATCGCGCCCGCTTTTGCAGGGGCCTAAACCGCTCGAAAATATACAAAATATGATGGCGGATCGGGCTGACGCCTATGCACAAGCCGATCTCAGCATCGATACTTCGTGTTTAAGCCTGGATGCTGTTGTGGAGGCTGCGCTGGCAGCACTGTCTGAAAGGAGCCACGCGGCGTAGAAAATAGCGTAATGGATACTGTCACAGTGAATCTCGGGACCAGGTCATACCCCATCCATATTGGGTCAGGCGACCTCAGTATGCTTGGGCAACTTCTCAAGCAGCAAAATTTCCCTGCCGGTCGCATCGGGGTCGTGACAGATACGCATGTTGGCAAACATTACCGGGAGCACGTTACTCAGACGCTTAGCGCATCCGGATTCAACCCGGTCATTATTGAAATTCCTGCCGGTGAAGAGCATAAGAATTTGGCGTGGCTCTCCTTTCTGTATGACAAGCTCGTCGAGGGACGCCTTGAGCGTACATCCCCCCTGCTTGCGCTCGGCGGTGGTGTCATTGGAGACCTCACGGGTTTTGCTGCCGCAACATTCCAGCGCGGAGTGCCGTTTATCCAAGTCCCGACAACACTACTGGCCCAGGTTGACGCGAGCGTTGGGGGAAAAACTGCGGTTAATCATCCTGCGGGAAAGAATTTAATCGGCGCATTCTATCAGCCGCGTATGGTCGTGATTGACGTCGAGACTCTGAAAACCTTGCCGCAGCGCGAATTTGTGGCAGGGATAGCGGAAGTTATTAAATACGGCGTTATTCTCAGTCCGGATCTTTTTCTGTTGTTGGAAGAAGAACTTTCGGCGCTACTCGACCTGAATCCTTTCCTCTTAACCCGCATTGTAAAAACCTGTTGTCAGCTCAAGGCGCTCGTGGTGGAAGAAGACGAAACCGAAAGGGACTATCGGGCTATTCTCAACTTCGGCCACACGTTGGGCCATGCCATTGAGAGTGCCACGGACTACAAATGTTTTCTGCATGGAGAAGCCGTAGCTCTGGGGATGGTCTTTGCCCTACGTCTATCCCAGCTTCGCGGCCTGTGTCGTTCCACGACGAGCGAGCGGGTCTGCCGCTTGATTAAACGAGCCGGGCTACCAGTTCATATCCCTAAGAATATTGTAGTAGAACGCCTACGAATTGGGGTCGAGACAGACAAGAAGCTCACTGGTGGAAAAGTCAAATTTGTATGTATCGAAGACATTGGGAAGACGTGCTTTGAGTTTCTAAGCGTAAACGAGATTGCTGAACACTTGTAAAGTGTGTGTTGGGAAGGACGAATGCGTGGGTGTGGAAGGACGAATGCGTTGGCTTGTGGTGCTGCTCGCGCTTATGTGTGGAGCCTGTGGCAATGAGGGAGAAAACGACCAAGCGGTGTCATTTCGCTTGATCGGGATATTTCAGGGAGAACGACAGGAGGATCAGTGTCAGGTTCCGACAACGGATAATGCCATTTCTGATCAAAGCATTGCTCTTCCTCTCAATAATAGCTCGATTAGTAATGGCTATCCGGACTCTTCGAGTTTTCTCAGTTTCTGTCGCGGATTTCTTCAGCTTCAAAATAACCTTTTCGGTCAAAGGATTCTTATCGACCGGATCGATTTTGAATATGAGGTACCGGGCAGTTCTATCGTTGTCCCATCCGGTTCGTTTCCAACCGGCTTCAGCCTGAACCCGGCAGACGCCGATGTAGAGCAGAACCCCAATTCGTTTGGTGCGGTAAACACGTTCTTTACGCAACTTGATGGACAACTCGTTCCCAGTACGCTCATACTATTTCTACGCCAAAATCAGCCTTCTCTGCCCCAGCTTCCCTACGTCATGATCGTGCACGTTACCGCGCGGGGTCGGACAGAGAGCGGAGACCTCATTATCAGCAATGAGACCCGCTACACCGTCGAGTGGGTGGCAGGTTAATCCCCTCTCTAAGCGGGACCCACAGGCGAGCAGAGAACACGAAACAATATATATTCAAACAAGAATACGGAAGCAGTTCTGGAATAGGCTTGGAGAAGGAGAGGTTTGGTTTGGATTAACCTCGGTGGGACCACCTGCGAAGACCTAGGCCTCGTCTATGGCGATCTCGCATGCAATGCTAATTGCACCCTTAACATCGGAGACTGTTCTGACGTCCCCCTCTGATATAGGCCACGGTAGGGTAGCACCTCCGTCGCGCCCTGGCCCACTAGGCGGATCAGCCCAGCGTCCAATTACAATTCAGTCGGCTGGGAACGCCGACCAACATCGCTCATCGATCCGTTCCATAGAACAACGGAGATCAGACGGGAAGGAATGGAGTCTTTTCATCCCTCCCAGCCGTCCTATCATTGACGCCTTCTGAGTGGCTTTGTAGTGTACCGGAGTGGCAGACCAGCGACACGCACGACCGCGCAAACCTCGGGACGGGAAACCGCCTGCGAAACCATCCGCAAAGCATGCGAAACCGTCCGCAACGTATGCGCCCAAGCCGTATCAGAAAGGGCTAGAGCGCGAGAAAGGACGTACTCCGGCTGTTTCTGACAGACCCTGGCGGCCGCCGTGTCCACATCAGCCGCATTGTTACGGCTGCCCGTTTGTCGCTATTCCCTACGATCAGCAGCTTGAAAGAAAGCAAAAGATTGTCCGTGAGGCATTTGCCGCCTTCTCCTCCCTCAGTGATATCAGTACTCCGCTGCCGGTCGCCTCGCCCCAGAAGTTCGGCTACCGCTCTCGGGTCAAATTAGCCGTCCGGCGTGTCAAAGGGGAAACCCTAATCGGCCTGTATATACCTGAAACACATAAGGTTTTCGATATTTCAGCGTGCCCTGTGCATCCAAAACAAATTAACCAAATTTTATCCTTCCTCAAACAAGCCATCGAACGTCTGGACATTGTCCCGTACGACGAAGAACGAGATACCGGCCAACTTCGTTATATAGACCTACGCTATAGTTTTTGGCAACGTAAAGCATTACTCATGCTGGTCACCCGGCATATGCACTTTCCTCAGGTTCAGGAACTCACCCGGCAGCTTGAGCGGCAGTTTCCATTTTTGAGCGGTATTGTTCATAATATCAACGAACAGCCGGGAAACGTGATTTGGGGCAAGCGGTTTCAGCCGCTGCGGGGACGCGACTCGCTTCTGGAACAAGTTGGCCATTTACGCCTCAATGTCCCGATTGACACATTCACCCAGGTAAACCCGCCTATGGCAAAGCGGATTTACGAGACCATAGTGCGCTGGGGCAATCTCACTGGACAAGAAATTGTGATGGATGTGTACTGCGGGATTGGGCCTATAGCCCTATACCTGGCGTCACACGCAAAGCTGGTCGCCGGTATTGAGGAAAATGTGCGCGCCGTGAACGTTGCCAAAGAAAATGCCCGGCGGAGTGGTTATAACAATACGCGTTTCTTTGCCGGGGACGCGGCTGAGAAGGTGGCAGAAGTGGCACTCAAGCTGCCGCCAATTGGCATGGTTGTTCTCAACCCACCGCGTAAGGGATTGAGCCCAGAGGCTTTCTCTGCAGTCGTACACGTAAATGCACCAAAGCTGGTGTATGTCTCGTGCTCCCCGCAGACTCTTGCACGAGACCTTGATCGATTCTCCCAAGCCGGGTATGCCGTAGGGCGAATACAACCATTCGATATGTTTCCGCAAACAGATCAGATAGAAACGCTCGCCCTTATTGAAAAAACGGAGAAACGCGGTGAAGCAGTTCCAGACTAGCCCACTTCAGGGGAAGACCCAAAACCAGCAGTTATGGCTGCATGCTGAGGGCTGGGCGCACTTTCCAGACCTGGTCCACGGCTTCTCTCAGCGTCTTCCAAGCATGCATCACAGTGACGCTGGCGCACCCTATATTCCGACTTTTGCCGGTCTCGCTCCCCATACACTTACACAAGTGCATGGCAACAATATTGTGCATATCAAGGGAATGGAAAGAGGACAAACCAAAGCGGAAGCAGACGGTATGTTCACCGCTGATGCAGAAGTTCTGCTCGGTATTTTGACCGCAGATTGTGTCCCTGTACTTATGGTCGCGCCCCAACAGAGGATAGTCATTGCCTTACATGCCGGTTGGAGAGGAACCCAGAAAGCGATCTGCCTGCGCGCAGTAGAACTATATACGAAAAAGTGGCGCCTCGACCCATCCCAGCTTTGGGTCGCCCTGGGCCCGTCGATAAGCGGGTGCTGTTACGAAGTCGGATATGAAGTAGGGGATCCCCTTTTCCAGCGTTGGGGAGATGGAGAAAAAGAGGCTTGGCACGTTCAAGGAAATGGAAAGGGGTTACTTGACCTTCGGGCCATAAACAAGGCGCAATTGACCTGGGCTGGTATTCCGGATGAGCAGATCCAGAGTGTCGGGCCCTGTACCTATTGCAATCGGGTCGAATTTACTTCGTATCGGAGAGAGGGTCCGCAATCCGGACGACAGATCAGTGTGATTGGCTGGAAACCCTCTTGAATCATTCAGGTTCGATACTTTTGCGGGCTCTATACTTTTGAGCATATGCGTATTGCAGTCATTGGTGCGGGAGGGTGGGGGACAGCTCTGGCTTGCCTTTTAGACACTGCCGGCCATCATGTCTGTACGTGGGTCAGACGCGAGGCCCTGTATCGACAACTGCGAAGAACAAGTAAAAACCAAGCCTATCTGCCCGATATTCGTCTCCCAAAAACTCTTCACTTTACTACCAACCTCGCTGAAGCAGTGGCTGGAGTCGAGCTTATCGTTTTTGCTGTCCCATCGCATGCGCTCCGATCCATGGCGTCACAACTTAGTACGGTTGTCACTGGCACACCGCTATTCGTTAGCACGAGTAAAGGCATTGAGGAAGAATCCCTCCAAACCATGAGCGGCGTGCTGAGGGCTACGCTCCCGGAGCAATTCCTACACAGGATCGCAGTTCTTTCGGGTCCGAGCTTCGCAGTAGAAGTGGCGCGCGGACTCCCCACAGCAGTCACTGTGGCGGCGCAAGACCAGGGGCTCGCAAAAACCGTCCAGGATACGTTCTCCGCGCCCACATTCCGCGTCTATACTACGACTGACCTCATTGGCGTTGAGGTCGGTGGCGCAGTCAAAAATGTAATCGCTCTCGCGGTGGGAGTGAGTGATGGACTAGGCTTTGGCTATAATGCCAGAGCCGCGCTAATCACGCGTGGAATGGCTGAGGTGGTGCGTTTGGCAATACGAATGGGGGCAAATCCACAGACATTATCCGGTCTGTCTGGTATGGGGGATCTCATCCTTACGTGTACGAGTGATCTCAGCCGTAATCGCACGGTTGGGATACGGTTGGGGAAAGGAGAGAAAATCGAAGAGATCCAGCAGAGTATGTCGACTGTGGCAGAGGGGATACGGAATTGTCGCTCAATTCTTGCTTTAGCACGCTGTTTGGCCGTAGAAATGCCTATTGTCGAACAAATTTCAGCGCTCTTGTATGCCGGAAAACAGCCCAAGAATGTCGTCGCGGATTTGTTATCCCGTCAAGTGAAACCCGAGTTTCCACAGGAGGAAAATTGACATCTGGGTAACGGTATGGTGAGATGTACGGTCACTGAAACACAGCACTCTATAATATGGATGAGCATTGATGAAAAGGACTTATCAACCAAGCAATACCAGTCGAAAACGCACCCACGGCTTTCTGGTTCGGATGAGGGCCGCAGGCGGACGTGCCGTCATCAAACGTCGTCGCGCAAAAGGGCGCAAACTATTAAGCGTTGTGATACCACCAAAACAAGCACGCCGCTGACCACCGAGTACCGCAGGTACGCTTTTCCGAAAGCGGCCCGCCTTCGCGTTCGTCGAGAGTTCCTCACTATCCAAAAGGCGGGGACGCGACGCCAGAGCCGCCATTTCGTCGTTATCACGTCCCCTGCAGGGCAGCAGCGACCTCGCCTCGGAATAACGGCCTCTCGTCGGTTTGGGAATGCGGTTATTCGGAATAGAATGAAGCGGATGCTGCGCGAATTTTTTCGTGTCCGGCAGGCGCGTATTTCTCCGGTACGTGATATCCTGGTTATCCCGAAATCAGCTGCTAAAGAGCTATCTTTTGCGCAGATTGTCAAAGAACTGGAGAAGGTTCTTCCCCTTGCTCAAGACACTGACTGAAATCTCTCGCCTGCTGCTCGTGTTGGGCTTTCAAGGCGTAGCTCGGTTTTGTAAAGCAATACTGCTCGGGGGACTGCACGCATACCGTCTGATGCTGTCTCCCGTACTTGGTCCGGCTTGTCGCTTCTATCCGAGTTGCTCCCGATATGCGCTTGACGCAGTGAAGAAATATGGGGCTCTCAGCGGGATCGCTCTCTCAATTCGACGGCTGACAAAATGCCACCCATGGCATCCAGGCGGAATAGACTTCGTGCCATGATCTCCCTACTATATTTTCAGAATTTCTATGGATAATAAAAGTCTTCTTGCCATTGTTCTGTGCATACTGATTCTCGTTGGATATCAGGCACTTATATCGTATATTTATCCTCGACCGGACGCTCTTCCGCCAGCACAACGGTTTACTCAGGCCGATCCGGACTCGTCCCCCGCGGCAGTTCAACAGCCGATCTCTCCTTTGGAACCACGGAAAGCAGTTGAACAGGCTCCTGTGGAACAGCAAAACACCCCATCAGTTTCTCTCCAGCGAGAACGAGAAATTACTGTTGAAACCGGAGCCTATAGAGCAGTGTTCACATCTCTAGGCGGACGGCTGAAGAGTCTGCGCCTCAAGCAGTATCCAGAGAGTCTCAAACCCGACAGTCCTCTGTTGGAAATAGTCCATGCAGGACCGTATGGAGAGATTCCGTTCGCAGTCCGCGTTGAAGGAAAAGACAGAACGCTCACTGACGCCACGCTCCCGTATGTGATCACAGGCGGGCCTCTTTTTCTCCTCGCCGAGGATCAGGCCAGCCTCATATTCTCAGGAGCCACCGAGGCTGGCGTACATTTTACGAAAACGTACTCTTTCTCCGGAGAAGGGTATGGCATTGGACTTGAAGTTGAGGTCTCTAATTTGCCGTTTCAAGCATCATCTCTCTCCTTGTCGTGGATCGAAGAATCTCGTTCCGGAGGTGAATCAGGCTATTATAGTGTGTATGGACCGGTTGCCCTTATCGGCAGAAAGTTTCTGTATGAAAGCGCTTTAGATTGGGAAGCTGGAGAAATCTATGGACCTGGAAATATCCGCTGGGCTGGATTTACCAATAGTTATTTCTTGGCAGGAATGATGCCCTTAGGGGACCAGCAGAAAGAGAAAGAAGCTGGAGACGCGCGTCTCTTCTTCAGCGAGGACAACGGAACGTTTGAGGCGCGACTTTCTATTCCGTGGAGCGGAGAAAACGTCTCGTATACGTTATATCTTGGCCCAAAGGAGACTTCTGCCCTCAATGCGGTCGATACAGCCTTTGACCGGGCTATCGATTTTGGTTGGGCCCATTTCATTGCCCGCCCATTAGTATTGCTGCTCAGAATGCTGTATTCAGCGACGGGCAACTATGGAGTTGCTATTATCTTACTGACCATCATGGTCAAGCTGGTATTCTTCCCGCTGAGCAACAAAAGCTTCAAGTCCATGTCGGCGATGAAGAATATTCAGCCTGAGATGGAACGATTACGCGAGCAATATAAGGATGATAAAGAAAAGCTGAACAAGGAAACGATGGAGCTGTATCGAAATAATAAGGTGAATCCGCTCGGTGGATGTATACCCATGTTGGTCCAGCTTCCTGTATTCATCGGGCTCTATCAGGGTCTGCTGTATGCGATTGAACTCCGGCAGGCCCCCTTTTTCGGCTGGATTTTGGATCTGTCACAACCCGATAGACTTGGAGCGCTTGCCATTCCGTTTGTTGAGCCGCCGGGTATCCCGGTCCTAACTTTGCTCATGGGTGGATCGATGCTTGTTCAACAGATGATGACCCCCACAACGGGTGATCCGATGCAGCAGAAAATGATGCTCCTTATGCCGGTGGTCTTCACAGCCATGTTTATCAGTTTTCCAGCTGGACTTGTACTGTACTGGCTCGTCAATAATGTCCTGAGTGTAGCCCAGCAGCAATGGTATACGAAAAAATATGCTTGATAAAAGGGGAAAGACGTAATGAGTTCTGTTGAAACCCAAGGATCTACGATTGAAGAGGCGGTTGCTACCGCCCTCGCCCAACTTCAGGCAGAACGAGATCAGGTTGAAATCGAAATCATCGCTCAGGCGACCAAAGGATTTCTTGGTATTGGCGGAAAAAAGGCGAGGGTCCGGGCAACACTCCGCAGTTCCCTCGCCCCTCAGGAGCTGGAACCTGAGTCAATCGCCGTAGCTCCTACGGAGCGGCCCGCTTCACGCCGTCCCGTCTCCTCAGCATCAGATATTCAGCCCGCTCCAGTCTCCAAAGAGACTGGAGAAAAGGCATGCCAGGCCCTTACAGAGACCCTGCGTCTTATGGGGACGGAAGTGCCGGTTTCTCTTGATGTCCAAGGGCCAGAAGCTGTTATCAACTTAGAGGAGACCTTAGGCGGCTTGCTTGTCGGCCGAAAAGGCCAAACGCTCGATGCGCTCGAATATTTGCTCAATCGTATGATCACCCGGGGTGATGAAGAAGAAGCGCATCTCGTCCTGGATGCAGAAGGCTACCGAGAACGGCGCCGGCAGAGCCTCGAAAGTTTAGCCCTGCGCTTAGGAGAACGGGCGAAACGCCGCAGGAAAACTGTGACCCTGAATCCGCTCAGCCCTCGTGATCGTCGCGTTGTGCATTTAGTCCTTGAAGATGACCCGCTTGTGAATACCCAGAGTGTGGGGCGTGGACATCTCCGACGCCTCTCTATTGTTCCGGAGAACGGCAGCAACGCTCACCGAGACCGGCCGCGAAGCGCCGAGCGACCGCGGGGCGCTGCTCGTTCGTAACCTCTTAAGCGAGGAGTCGTGTACGAACATGATACGATCGCAGCTATTGCCACTCCCCCTGGGCAAGGGGGGATTGCGATTATCAGAATCAGTGGCGCTCGTTCAGAAACCGTAATCAAAACACTGTTTCTGCCCGAGACACCCTGGAGAGAGCAGCATACACACCACTTCTACCTCGGCCGGATTCTCGATAAGCCGCACGGAACACCGATTGATCAAGGGGCGATTATCTTTATGCGTGCCCCCAAAAGCTACACCTGTGAGAATACGGTTGAAGTACACCTCCACGGCGGCAACTTTCTGACCCGTTGTGTCTTGGAGGCTGTTCTGTGTCAAGGCGTTCGCCTGGCTCAGCCAGGCGAATTTACTAAGCGGGCCTTTCTCAACGGACGTTTAGATCTCGCGCAGGCTGAGGCAGTTTTGGACCTCATTCAGGCCACAAATGAGACAGGCTTGCACCTCGCCTGGGAACACTTAACCGGCCGACTCTCACAGGCATGTGATGAAATTCGGGACAAGCTTCTCTCACTGACTGCACATCTCGAAGCCTTAATCGATTTTCCTGAAGAAGACATTCCTGAACACAGCCAAGAGGAAATGCAGAACGAATTCTCTATAATTCGCAGTGATTTAGAAGCCTTGGAAGCCACCTTTTCACAGGGCAAAGTTTACCGGGACGGAGTCCGAACTGCTATCGTTGGAAAACCCAATGTCGGCAAGTCGAGTTTACTCAACCTTCTAACAGGAACAGAACGGGCGATTGTGACAAAGGTCCCCGGCACAACTCGAGATATTATTGAGGAAACGGTTCTCGTAAACGATATTCCTCTTGTAGTGTGGGATACAGCTGGTATTCGACACACAACAGACGAGGTTGAACAGATAGGCATTGAGCGCGCGCTTGCCGGGATCGAACAGGCTGAACTGATCCTTGCGGTTTTTGACGCTGCACAGCCGTTTGATATAAGTGATGCACTGATTTGTGAAAAGCTTAGAGGAAAAAAGTGCATCCCCCTAATCAATAAGAGCGATCTTTTTCAAGAACTTGATCCAGCTGACGTAATAAGCCGTATCGATAAAGGACCTCTTATCTATATTTCAGCCAAATACGGGACCGGCATGAAAGATTTAGAAGAGCGAATCCAGAATGTTATCCTTGGTGACGGGGGTGACGGGGGAGTCGTGTTGGATAAGAAGAGGCGGGCTATAGATAAAAACATTGTTTTAAATTATCCATTTATTACAAAAATGCGCCATAAAAGTGCTCTTACGAAGACAACTCAAAGTCTTAAAAATGCTTCATCCAGTCTTAAAGACGGCCTCCCTCTCGACCTCGTGGCTGTTGATCTACACACTAGCCTCGATCATATTGGAGAGATAACCGGACACGTGAGTAGCGAAGATATCCTTGATCGCGTGTTCCAGGACTTTTGCATTGGCAAGTAGAGCGAAGGATAGTAGGGATATATGAACTACGACGTTATCGTTGTCGGGGCTGGACACGCCGGTATAGAGGCTGCACTTGCCGCTGCACGACTAGGTAGCAAAACCCTCATGCTCACGCTCAATCTCGACCATATTGGTCAGATGTCTTGTAATCCGGCAATTGGTGGGATTGGAAAAAGCCATCTGGTAAAGGAGATCGATGCGCTCGGCGGTGAGATGGCACGAGCGATTGATGAGACGGGTATTCAGTTTCGCGTTTTGAATACCAGAAAAGGGCCGGCGGTTCGAGCCACACGTGCGCAGGCTGATAAGGCACTATATCGGCTCTATATGAAAAAAATTGTCGAGACGACACCAAATCTTACCTTGCGACAGGGCAGTGTAGAGGGTCTTATTACTGAGAACGGGTCCATTAAAGGAGTCGAGACACAGATTGGAGAGCATTTCTCGGCAAAGACGATCATTCTGACAACGGGAACATTTCTCAAAGGACTCATACACGTAGGTCTCAAGAACTATGCGGCGGGACGTGCAGGAGACTTTTCGGTCGAGGGCTTGAGTGGCAATCTGTGTGAACTTGGGTTTCGCATTGGCCGCCTTAAAACTGGTACTTGTCCAAGATTAGACAGCCGAACTATCAATTATGATGTTTTGGAACCGCAGTATGGAGATACTCCGCCGCCGCCACTGTCATTCTCAACAGCGGCGATCAAACAGGAACAACTCCCTTGTTATATTACTTATACGAATGAGCACACGCATTCAGTGATTGAGTCTGGGCTTGATCGCTCCCCTATATATTCCGGTGCTATTCAGAGCAAGGGGCCTCGCTATTGCCCATCAATCGAGGATAAAGTCGTGCGCTTTAGAGAGAAGCCACGACATCAGATTTTTCTTGAGCCAGAGGGGCGAGATACTGTAGAGGTGTACCCAAATGGCCTTTCTACAAGTCTACCACTCGATATCCAACTCAGCATGGTGCGTTCAATTCTGGGCTTGGAGCAGGCAGAGATCATGCGTCCTGGTTATGCCATTGAATATGACTACGCGGACCCCACCCAGGTATACTCCAGTTTGGAAACTAAACTATTGAAGGGCCTCTATTTCGCCGGCCAGATTAATGGAACGACTGGTTACGAGGAAGCTGCGGCGCAAGGACTCATGGCTGGTATCAATGCGAGCCTCAGTATCCGAGGCGAAGATCCTCTGATCTTTTCAAGAGATCAAGCGTATATTGGTGTTCTGATTGACGACTTGGTAACAAAGGGAGTTGGGGGAGAACCCTACCGCATGTTTACGTCTCGGGCCGAGCACCGATTACTTTTGCGGGAGGATAATGCAGATCTCAGACTCAGAGAAATCGGGCATAGAGTCGGTCTAATAGACAGGCTAACATACCAAAATACCCAAATAAAACAGACGGAAATTAAGAATGAAACGCAGCGTCTTGAGGAAACCGTTTTCACACCAAATGGAGAAGTAAACGCCCGCTTAGCTGCTTTGGGATCTGCTGAAATAAAAACTCCGACCTCGCTTGCAAAATTGTTGAGACGCCCGGAATTATCTTTTGCGGACATCCAAACTATAAGTCCCTCCCCAGTTCCTCTCTCCAGAGACACGAGTATAGAAGTAGAAATAGGCGTGAAGTATGCTGGTTATATTCGTCGGCAGGAAGAAGGCGTAAAGCGACTCCGACATTTAGAAAAGGCGCTCATTCCAAACACGATGGATTATGCGAACGTTTGCGGCCTGTCATCAGAAGTACAGGAAAAACTCGTTACACTGCGTCCACGCTCACTAGGCCAAGCCTCACGTATACCTGGGGTGACTCCAGCAGCCTTGTCTTTACTAGCCGTGTACTTGAAACGTGCCGGAGCTGTCTAATCTATGGATCGGAATGACCTATCCCTCATGCTGAAAGGCGCATGTTTTTTGAATCTTTCACTATCCCCGAAAACCCTTAGTATTCTGAACCTTTACCTAGACGAACTCCAGCGCTGGGCGCTGGTTTTTAATCTTGTGGGGCAACATGACTCTGCAACGGTTATTCAAAGGCATATTCTCGACTCGCTTGCCATTTCGCACCTACTTCCGGCTGGGGGTTCCTTTGTCGATCTAGGGAGCGGAGCCGGGTTTCCAGGATTTATACTCGCGGCAGCAGAGCCAGGTAGAGAGTACGTATTGGTAGAGGTGCGTAGAAAGCGGGCGAATTTTCTTAGAGAAGTAGCAAGATCAACCGGAATCAAGAATATCATGGTCCGCGAGGGAAGGGTGGAGTCTCTTTCGAAACAAGACGGACTGGTTTATGGGTTTGACGTTGTTACAACACGAGCGACATGGAGTACCTCTCAATTTCTTGCTTTTTCTGCACCTTTCCTTAAGACAGATGGCATAGCGTTAACAATGCAAGGTCCGCGCAAAGGGGGCTCCACTCTGATAGAAGATACAGATTGCGATGCATTAGGCTTTGATTTGGATGGCACCCACGATTACTCCCTTCCTTTTGGGGAGGGAGATAGATGCGCCTTGCTCTTCAAAAAGCGAGGTTGATGAATGTTTCACGTGAAACATGGAAGAATGAGATAAATGTGTCACGTGAAACATGGGTAATCCAGATTACATGGTCCAAAAAAACTCTTTCTAAATAAATGCTTACGCTGCGTCTTTTATTCCTTTCTTTAATGTGTTAGGAGAAACGGAGGTGGCCAGAACTATTTGCATTGCGAACCGAAAGGGCGGCGTCGGAAAAACAACCACAGCCATCAACCTCTCGGCTGCAATCGGCATTTCCGGTGAAAAGACCCTCCTTATAGACTGCGATCCCCAAGGGAACGCGACAAGTGGCATTGGCACACACATAACCCCCGATGCCGCCACCATCTACCACCTTCTCCTAGGGGACTGTACGCTCCCGGATTGTGTCCAAAAGACTGCTATTGAGAACCTTGATATCATTCCCGCAACCCACGATCTCATCGGTGCAGAAGTCGAACTGCTCAATGCCGAAAATCGCGAATATTGTCTCAAAAATATCATTCAGCAGCACGCTTCTGCCTATCGATACATATTTCTTGACTGTCCTCCGTCTCTAGGATTACTCACGATCAATGCCCTTACTGCCGCAGATACCGTACTTATTCCGCTCCAGTGTGAATATTATGCGCTTGAAGGGCTCCGATCGTTATTGGAAACTCTAGACATTATCCGAGATCGATTGAATCCCGATCTGGCAATCGAAGGCCTTTTGCTGACTATGTTTGATGCACGTAATCGGCTATGTCATCAAGTTGCCGACGAAGTACGGCAATTCTTCCCCCAACATGTTTTCGAAACCATCATCCCTCGAAATGTGAGGCTGAGTGAGAGTCCTAGTCACGGATTGCCCGTCATCCTGTATGATCCGTCATGCCGTGGTGCAAAAAGCTATATGGAACTCGCCCAGGAACTCTTACATAAAGAGCAAACGGAATCGACGCATTGGACTGCCGCGAGCAGCACTGAAGGTCTCAGAAGCACGACGGAAGTTGCGCCAATAGCGGTGTTAGAGGCAGATTCGTTTCCAGGCCAAAAAGGGGACACCGAATGAGTGAAGCTGTTGCAAGTGTGAAAAGGCGCGCTCTAGGCAGAGGCCTGAGTGCTCTCATTCCGCAGGGGACATCACTGGATACCCCAGCTGAGCGTCGGGTTCCCATAACTGAAATTCGCCCCAATCCACGCCAGCCAAGACGCTATTTTAATGAATCAAAGATTGCTGAGCTTGCTGAATCCATACGGAATCAAGGTATATTACAGCCGCTTTTGGTGAGAAAGGTGAGTACAGGGTATGAATTAATACTGGGTGAGCGCCGCTTTCGCGCTGCTCATCGTGCTGGGCTTGAGCGTGTTCCCGTCATCGTAAAAGAAGTCAGCGATGCGGAAAGCCTGGAAATGGCGTTGGTTGAGAATATTCAGCGAGAAGAACTTACCCCAATAGAAGAGGCACTTGCCTATCGTCAGCTCATGCAGGAGTTTAATCTTACCCAAGAGCAGGTTGCCCAACGCGTTGGTAAAAGCCGTCCCGTAGTCACCAACCTTCTGCGTGTCCTAAATCTGCCGGATGAAATAAAAGATGAGGTCGATAAGGGGACAATATCTGTCGGCCACGCTCGGGCGCTATTGGCCCTGAATTTAACCGAACAGCAGTTGGAGATGGCCCGTCATGTGATGAAACATGGCCTGTCCGTACGTGAAACAGAAACCCTCGTTGCTCAATCAAATATTCAAGAAATACCCCCACAGTCGTCCTCATCGAAGAGACAGACGATATCAACAAATGCTGATATATACCTCACTGCAGTACAGGAAGATCTCATTCAAGCCCTTGGGACAAAAGTAAAAATTCTTCCTCGTAAAAATGGGGGAAGAGTCGAAATTGAATATTACTCTAACGAAGAACTGGAGGGGCTTGTACAGCGCCTAAAAGGATGAAAGTAAAAAGGCAGCTCAATAATAGCGTCTGAAATAATTACAGCCACTCCTTACTATAGCCCCTAGCCTTTTAACTTCTACACTTCGTATTAAGAGGAGACCATTCATCGGTGCTTTCTTTCCCTCCAGACTGGACTTTTATCGCCCAAATTGTTCTTTTTCTTATTGTTTGGACCTACTTACGGCGACTTCTGTTTGAACCTAACCTCTCCGTGCTCAAGGCAAGAAAACAGCGCACGGAAGGAGCTATGAAAGAGTCCGCGCAGGTCAAAGCTGAAGTAGAGCAGCTGAATGAACAATACCGGGCACGCCTGGCCACAACACGGACTGAAGCGCGACAAAAGGTCGACACCATTTACAAAGATGCCGGGCTCCAAGCCCGCTCAGTTGTAGAGGCCGCACGCAAAGAAGCAGGCAAGTCAGTCGTCAGTATTCGGCAAACGCTCTCTCAAGATGTTGAAAACACCCGTCTAAGCCTCGAAGCGCAGCTGCCTCAATTCGCTCGTGAAATAAGTGAGAAACTACTGGAAAGACCCCTCACCCAGTCATGATACAGTCTAAACAGCCCATAATTATACTCAGCCTCCACATCTCTCTCCTGTGCGCCTTGCCCTCACTGGGCTGGGCTGCCGAGGACACACATGCTGAGCACGCGGGTAGCTCCCAATGGCTCACACTGCTCTTCTTTACTATTAATTTTCTCATTTTCGTCTTTGTCCTACGCAAATTCGCATTTGGCATTATCAAACAAAAGCTCAAGGAACGTCATGCCTCAGTCGTGCAAGCCCTGGATGAAGCCAAGCGAGCCAAAGAAGAAGCCGAACAGCTCCGCCAAGAATACGAGCAGAAGATAGCCAATCTGGCGGCCGAAGAGGAGCAGTTCCGTACGCAAGCTATTGAGGCTGCAGAACGCGAGCGTACGCGTATCATGGAAGAAGCCCGACAGATGGCTGAACGAGCGACAGCCGAGGTCCAACTCATCGCTCAACGCGAAATCGAAGCGGCTCGGCAGCTGCTGCGCAAAGAGGTCGCACGACAAGCGGTGCAGATCGCGACTGCGCTTATTCAAAAAAACGTCACATCGAGTGATAATAACCGTTTGATTCAAAATCTGGTTCGTGAGGTCGGCAATGCCGGGAACGCAGGCAGCTAGGCGCTACGCCAAAGCACTCCTCAGTCTTGCTCAAGAACAAGGCGAGGGAGAAAAAATCGGGTCGCAACTCACCCAAGTAGCGCAGCTATTCACCGATCCGGAATTAGCAAAAATACTCACCCTACCGGCCCTCCCGCTGAGGGCTCGCCAGAGTATTGTGCAGCAGGTGATCTCTCAGGCCTCACTACATGACACCTTCGTAAAGTTCTTGCGTGTCCTGGCCGACAATAACCGCTTACGCGACTTAGTCGATATAGACCGGGCTTACCAACGCCTTCTTGATAAAGTCCTCGGTCGCATTCAAGCCCAGATCCGCTCTGCAGCTGCCCTTTCAGAAGAGGAAGCGCAAACCATTACCGCTGCGTTTAGCCGCCTCACCAAGAAAACGGTGGAAGCGTCTTTTGCCGTTGATACGGAACTCTTAGGCGGAATCATCGTTGAGGTTGAAGGCCGGGTATACGACGCGAGTCTCAAGACACAGCTTGCACGGCTTGAGAGTCAACTTGCGCAACAGCTGTAAAGAAAACTGAAAGATCATTAAGAAATAGTACACAACGTATTAACGAGAGGGACGAATGGAACTACGTGCCGCTGAGATCAGCGAAATCATCAAGCAACAAATTCAAGGCTACGACCAGCAGGTCGAACAGCGGGAGACCGGTACCGTACTCTCAGCCGGAGATGGAATCGCTCGCATCCATGGACTAGATCGGGTCGCATCCGGAGAACTGCTGCAGTTCCCCGGCGACCTGTACGGCTTGGCGCTCAACCTCGAAGAAGACAACGTTGGTGCCGCCATCTTCGGTGAGGTGCAGTCTATTAAAGAGGGCGACGAGGTTCGACGCACCGGCCGTATTGCCGAGGTCCCCGTTGGCGATGCCATGCTCGGTCGAGTCGTGAACGCCCTGGGCCAGCCGCTGGACGGGAAAGGCCCGATTGAAACAACCGAAATGCGCCGGATTGAGGTTAAAGCTCCGGGCATCGTCCTACGCCAGCCTGTCACCCAACCCTTACAAACCGGAATCAAAGCCATTGATTCCATGATCCCCATCGGTCGCGGTCAGCGCGAACTCATCATTGGTGACCGACAAACCGGCAAGACGGCTATTATCGTTGATACCATAATCAACCAAAAAGGTGGCGATGTATCCTGTATTTATGTCGCCATTGGTCAAAAGCAATCCACAGTAGCCCAACTGGTTGAGCGGCTGACCCGCGCCGGTGCGATGGACTATACCACGATCGTTATGGCCGCAGCCTCCGATGCGGCACCGCTTCAGTTTATTGCTCCGTACACCGGTTGCGCCATAGGAGAATATTTCCGTGATAACGGTCGGCATGCGTTACTCGCCTATGATGATTTGTCCAAGCACGCCGTGGCCTATCGACAGCTCTCGCTACTGTTACGCCGCCCACCGGGCCGCGAGGCGTTTCCGGGTGACGTATTCTATCTGCACTCAAGACTATTAGAGCGTGCGGCAAAAATGAGCGATGCCGAAGGGGGTGGATCCTTGACAGCCTTACCGGTGATTGAGACCCAGGCTGGCGACGTATCCGCCTACATCCCGACCAATGTGATTTCTATTACCGACGGCCAAATCTTTCTTGAGTCTGACCTCTTCTTCTCTGGTGTCCGGCCTGCGGTGAACGTGGGTATCTCGGTCTCTCGGGTCGGTGGCAACGCCCAGATTAAAGCCATGAAACAAGTCGCC
>Ga0310122_10000915_pt1 | contig 18826 bp, 26 predicted proteins | sample CB6_Bottom_1051__FD_203503 | JGI IMG/M metagenome (GOLD analysis project Ga0310122, IMG submission 203503) | Marine microbial communities from Western Arctic Ocean, Canada - CB6_Bottom_1051 | ecosystem: Environmental > Aquatic > Marine > Oceanic | place: Canada: Western Arctic Ocean | collected...
CTTGTATATTTCGTTTAATTTCTCTACGCTTTTCAGTTGCACACTGTTGCTCATAAATTAATACAGTAATACCTTTTACTTTTGTTAATGCTGTTTGCACTTCAGTAAATTTTTCTTTCGGGTATAGTTTTACTTCTTTAGGTATTTTACCTTTCCATTGTTTTGGATTAACAGATACTAACGAAACGTCTTTTGCCCCTTCTGCTACAACTTGTTGACAAATCTTTGGTATTGTAAGATCGCCATCAATTTTTTGTCCACCTGTCATTGCTACAGCATCATTAAATAATATTTTATATGTCATGTTAGCATCAGATGCTAATGCTTGACGTATTGCTAATATACCACTATGGAAATATGTACCATCTCCTAAATTAACAAAGATATGATCTGCTGTATTCCATTCATGTTGCCCAACCCAACTCATACCTTCACTACCCATAGGTGATAAAGTAACTGTTGGCCTACTTGAAATATAATGTGCTATATAATGGCAACCAATACCAATTAATGCTTTACTGCCTTCTGGTAATGCCGTGCTTGTATTATGCGGACATCCACTACAATAATATGGTTCTCTTGTATCTATAGTAGGAATAAAATCATAATTATCTTCAAATTTTTGCCCTAATAATTTTAATATTACCCTTGCAATATCATATCCGTCAAAATCTAAACAAGGAGTTAATAAATCTTTACCGTGTATTGGCGGCATATTAGAATAACCATACATCAATTTATAAATTTGATTTTCTACAAATGGAGATTTTTCCTCTACTACAAATATCTGGCCGGGCCGGCTGTGTTCAAAACAAAACTTTGTTACTTTATCTGTCTCTAAAGGAAATGCACAACCTATTTTAAGTATGCTAATACCATGTTCTTCAGGCACTATATTGTATCTTTGCAATGCTGTAAGCACATCAACATAACTTTTACCAACTGCAATTATACCTAATTTCTTATTTGATGCATTGTGTGTAACTTCATTAAATCTATTATGCTTTAAAAATTCATGTACAGCAGGCATTTTTTGTCCATAAATTCTATCTTCTCCACCAAACTTATCATCTGGCCAGCGAGCACTTACATCAAATTCTTTTACTGGTATAATTGGTCGCCATGCTTCCAAATTTACGTCAGCTGATTGATATGCATCTGCTACATTAGTAATAATTTTCATAGCTGAAAATAAACCACTATAACGCGACATTTGTATACCTAATAAACCTAATCGCATTACATCTTCAACTGTTGCGGGTGTTATAACAGGAATGTACCAAGTAGCAAAAGTTGGACCTGTTTCATGTGGAATTGTAGAACTTTTATTTGCATGGTCATCGCCTGCAAACGCTAAAACACCACCATGTTTTGCTGTACCAAAAAAACTTGAATGTTTAAACTGGTCACCACTGCGATCTACACCAGGACCCTTTCCATACCAAAAACTAAAAACGCCGTCTACTGTGCCCGGCGATATAATTCCTAACTGTTGTGTACCTTGTATCGCCGCTACTGCCAAATCTTCATTGACTGCGGCTCTAAACTTTATATGATTTTCTAGCAACAAGTGATTTTGTGATAGAAATTCCTTATCTAACATTCCTAACGGAGAACCTCTATACCCACTTACATAACCAGCAGTTTTTAATCCATTCCTTTCATCAAGTTCCTTTTGTAGCAATGCTAATTTAACTATTGCTTGGATACCTGATAAAACAAACTTACCATCAATGTTGGTATATTTTCCGTTTAGGTCAAACATTTTAAACCCTTTATGTATGCAAAGATACTTTTTCTACTGCAACTCTCTCACGTTTCTCCATACCACGTGTCCATGCCGCCGCTCCAAGTATAGCACCAAAAGCAATATGAAACAATCCGCCACCTTGTAATGTCAACGACTGCCATTGTCCTTTTGCATACATAACTGCTAATGCTTCTGACTGTTGTTCTACTGGCATTTGTAATATATATTTAAAAATTTCCGCTAAATCATGTGGCTGTGCTTGCACATAATATGGTGCAATAATAAAATCAAATACACAGATAGACAAATATGTTAATGCAGCTATTGGGCGCCACAGCGATCGCAATGCTCGAGCAATAGGACCATTTGAATCTTCTCGCTCAATTGGAACAACTTTTATATGTTCATATTCTTCTCGTTCTACCACTGTTGTTTTCTGTCTTGCCATAATTTTACTCGTCCTCAAATAACTTTTTCATATCTTCTAATTGTTTTTCTATATGCGTTAGTCTCATGTTCTGTTCAGCATCATCCGGCAAAGCACCCAGTTCACCACGTGGCCATTTAACACGAAACTCACTATTTGCATCAACGTGTATTTTCTGCATACCTGCATTGTGTTCTAAAAATGTAATCCTTTCTGTTACACTAAAATACCCCGTTATTGCTACTCCAACAAATATTAATAATGCTATTAAATTTCTTAAAGGTATTGTAATTTCGGATCTATCATTAACGTTAAATCCGCTCTTTTTATCGCTCATGTAAATCTTATCTCCTAATCTTTATCTTTTTTTAATACATCAACATCTGTCTTTTTAGCGATATGTGTTAATAGATTATCTACTTTTTTATTAAACCATAGACCCGCTTTTGTGTCTTTAAACCACAACCAAAATGCGGAGGCTATTATGTTCAGAACTACAACTTTGATTAAAACCCACATAAGTGTATTTATGGGTTAAAAAGGAGGGATTAGTCTCTTATAAGAAACTGTTTTATTTTGTCTTTATATGTTTTTTCTTGCTTATCTAATGCTTGTGTTTGATCTTTATAATATTCTTCATAAGCAATAATTATAGCACGTTGTTGTTGAATAAGTTTTCTAATAGCTGCAATGTTAAGACTTAAATTTTTATAACCGTTATCAGTTAATCCAAAAACAGCTACATCTATATTTTCTTTTCCTAGTTTATAGAAAACTTCTTCATAATTATCTTCCGTAATTATAACCCATTTAACGTCTTTTTTAGTAATAATGTCTACTTCAGGCAAGTTTAATGGAACCCGGTCTGCAGGTTTAGTAACAATATTTACTGTTGGCGGTGTAGTACTACACCCGGTTAAAGCAAATGGGCCTAAGGCCATTGCAGTTGCACCTATAATAATTTGTTTGATCATTGTTAATTCTCTTTAGGATGATAGTTTGGATTTGCTATTGTCGGACATTCGGCATTAATTTGACTAGGTTTTGTAGCATTTATTTCTTTATTAGTTAATGGGCTACCACTTAATATTTCAAAACATCGCAATGCTTTTGCAGAAGCTCTAGTGATTACTTTTGCTATTAATCCTGGTTTGTTTACAGCAAGTTTACCAATATCTCTAGTACCAAAGTTTTTACTTACTTTATTAAATCTACCAACTAAATTATCATAATCTTCTTGTGAACGTTTGAACTTATCTTCAAGATTATTTAAAATTTTATTAATTTTTCGCACATCTGCGTCAGCTTGTTTTAATGCTTGTTGCTGTAATGCTATTTTAGTATTGTTTACAGCTGCTTGTGCAATCAAAACGGCTCTTTCTTGTTGTGACTTCTGGTAATATACATAGCCACCACCACCAGCAAGAGTTAGAATAATGACGAATACGAAAGTTAAATTGAACATAGAATAATTCCTGTATTAATATTATAATATACTATTATTATTTATTAAGAGGAATTCGTGCGCTAATTTTTAGTTGTTCTAATTGGTTTTGTATATCTTTTTCTTTAACAAGAAATGCATCATATGCTTCAGGAGTTAATGGAAGTCTATCATTTAATTCTTCCATTGTTAAAGTTCTTTCACTTTTATGGTGTTTAAACATCCATTTATCTATGCCAGATAATTTTTCTACGCCTTCTAATACTTCGGCTAGAACTTGCGGAAACGTATCTTTACGTTCAAATTCCACAAACACCATATGATCACCATCAATATTTTCACTAGCAATAGAGTCAGCATCAATTACATCTGAATAACCACGCTCAATAAACGACATTAAATCTTTAGCGGCCTCTGATTGTTTAACATTCATAGCCAATACAATAACATCTTTATCTTCGCCTAATTTGCTCTTGTGCTTATCTACTTGGATTGTTGCTTTAATAAGATCATGTAAATCCAATGCTGAAAGATCTTCATTCATTGATCTTGCTTGTTTTTGGGCCTTGGCGTTATACTTTTTTTCTTCTAAATCTTCTTCAGCTCGTTTCTTTAACTTTTTATCACTACCAAACATTACATCTCCAAGCATACCTTCATTAGTTGGAGGATTTTCATTAAGTTCTTCAGACTCTTCTTCTTCCTCTTCTTCCTCTTCTTCCTCTTCAACAGGTTCTTGAATTAGCGAACCCGACATTCGTAAAAGATCTTGTAATTCTAGTTGGTCAATTCTTTCTCTTGTTGTTATTGTGTTTGTAGTAGGTTGGTCTGGTGATATCTTTTCAACAGCAGTTGTATCCGTTTCCGGATCTTTTGTTGTTATTGTAACTACATCAGCTACTGTAGGATCTTCAGATCTTTTTACAACAGTAGTTTTTTCACCAGCCAATTTTTGAGCTCTTATTTTCTCAGCTTCAGCTTCTTTGTCAACTATTTTGTTATTTGCTTCCCATTCATTACGTAGATCATCTAAATAATCTTCGTTGAGAATTTCGTCTATACTATTATTAAGTTTATTTAATACTTCGTTCATACCGGCGCTTCCATTTGTTCCATTTCTGGTGCTATAGCACTTTGTTGTAAGTTTTCTTGTTCAGCTGCTTCTATATCTTCAAGATCTAATTTTTCGCCTGCAAATTCAGCAGAGCCACGCTCAATGGTAGTCATTAATTTACGCGGAATTTTAATAGTAACTATCCAAATAGGCATTTCTTGTGTCTTAATATCCTGACTTGTTTCTTGGCCAAGAGATTTTTTAGGATATGATTCTAAATCTTTAATTGGTTTTGTTAATTTTGCCTTTTTATATGTTACTGTAATATCATAATCTAGTAAGCGTTTTGCGCCAAGTGGATTGGGCATCATCTTACGTGTCCACATAAAAGAACACTCTACAAAATAACGTGTGTGAATTGGTCCTTCAATTAATTCACCCTTTTCCCAATTTTCAAACACATATAGATCAAGTTTATCTAATACACGTTCGTAATCTAGTAGGTTTTCTAATGCATTGTTACTTAGGTAAATGTTTTTAGTATTATCTAAAACATCATATAATTCTATTTTATTGGCCATAATACTATTTATACATATAATATGTTATTTTAAGAATCTATTAGAGAAGTTTTCTCCATGTCCAATAAATTTGTCTAGTATTCCTGGCCCATAAGCCGCCATTTGCCACTCTATTTTTAAACTTTTCTTTAAAAATATCATCGCTTGTTATTCCTAATTTTTTACTAAGTGCTCTAATATTGGTAACGTCACACAATGAATCATTAAATGGTGCAACTACATATTCTAGATTAAATCTATCAGTATAGCTATGTATAGATTCTATAGAATCTCCTAATTGTGGATTTGGTCCTATGTCTAAATTCTGGCCACCAAGTGGATTTGTTCTCATTTCTAATAAACCATTTGGCTTAACCCAACTAATAATTTTTTCATAACATTCCAATCTATATTCTTCATTTAACATTTGCATTGAACTAAATGCTATTATAGCATCGGCACAATTTTCTTCAAAAGGTGCTTGTAAAATTGTACAACACATATCTGCCTTAGGATAAGGCATTGCATCAAAACCAATAAGATTTTGTACTTTTTCTTTATTAAAATTATGACCACAACCAACATCAATAACTAATTTAGGATTTAACGCATTAAGTCTATCATATATTCCATTAATAATATCGATATTTCTTATATTATAACTATCTTTTTCTTCATGCAAATAACGTTTAACTAAATTTATATCGTCATAAAATGGATCATCAGTATTGTTAATAGTTGATAGAATTTCTTTTGCATGTTTTTCTCTCCATGTATTATGTGTAATTTCTTTTTTTCCTGCAACAATGCGCCGCCGAGCATCGATCTCTTCAAGTGTAGTCATTCTTTCCCCCATTGTATTTTATTCCATAATCGTTCATAGCCATAATACAAAAACATACCAACAAGAGCTCCTATTGTTAAAAGTCCAGTCATCCTCCATGAACCCGTTACTACATAAGCAATTACTGGCCAATATATAAAATTAAATACTCGCCATATAATTGTTTTAACTAATGTTCGTCTATGTGAGTCGGGCATTAATACACTCCATCAAATATAAAATAATCTACAACAAATGTTAATTCAGCACCTATCAAAACTGCTATCCAATAATTATTTAACCAATTCCATAATCTTTTAATGATCCACCAAGCGGCAATAACACGTAAAGTATATAAAAAATCTGCTAACAATACCTCACTAAACACACCAATTGGTGAGTCAAAATAAAAATAAAATATAATTAAGTCATAACAAAAACTTAATTGTGCCACCAATACTACTGCAACATAGTATGGTATATATTTTAATGCAAACTTGACTAGTGGCCCAGTGACCGCTAGTCGTAAAAATACATACTGTAAATTAGTTATTAATAAATCCATTAATTATATACAATGGGGTGCCCAGGAACAATGTGTGATTTATATATGCTTTTTAATCCTAATGCTTCTTTGTTAAAAATAATTAATGTTTCCAACGCATCTTGTGTAATAAATGTCATTAATGTATCACGTTGCTGATTACCTTGTTCGCCTATTAACCATTCATAATCTCCAACTTTTTTACGAATAATTGCCATGCTATCCTCATCAACTGACATTAGTACTAATGCATGTCGTAATTTTACTAAATTAGGATTGCCTTTACGTACCCATAATGCTTTTTGTAGTCCATCTCTAAATGATTTTACTAACTTATAAGCATCATAAAGTTGTCCTGATGGTGGCACACCCCATTTTTCCTTAAACAATATTTCTAACTGTAGTCCAGGATAATTAGGATCATCACTATGTGTTCCTTCAATTGCATTTAATATACCATGATGCATCCAAACTCTTGCTTTCTTTGTATCTATTACTGGCATAACATGCTTTTTAAATGCCGCGGGGTTTTCTCGTGTTACTGTTAATTCTCCACGCTTCCACGCAAGTCGACGCTCTCCAGTGTTCATTCCCTTAACCCAAGTTACTTGTTCTTTAAAACACTCAATATATTGAGGTAAAGTTCTATCAGGACCACATATCATTAGTGTCATAGCAAATGCTTCTGGAACCATACCAGATCCAGCTGAGAATCTTGGCTTATCTTCATCGGCATCATTGTATATACCCATAATAATATTAAGGTTCATTAAGCCAACAGATTCATAATCAGCATAATTATAATCTACATTTTCTTGTAAAAATGCTACTCCATTGCCGCCATGTGATACCATAATAACATTATCTTCGTATTGTAATTCATTATGGAATTTGTTAAACCCGGGTATATCTCTTGCGCCCGGAATATGTTTAATAGTAATTTTCCCATCTAAATATTTTTCAAGTTCGGTTGCTACAATTTGTGCCCAGACACTTGTGCCACTGCCTGGTTTTTGAGGCACAACCATAACATAATCCATAGCATATGCTGTTGCGCTAAACATTAATGCTACTGCTAAAATAAATTTTTTCATAATATTCTCCTATGAGTAGTTGATTCTATTTTTACGAAAAGCACCCCAGACAAATATGCCAATGGTTGCTGTCATAATAACTAAAAATATTGGTCTTGTAATTAAAGTATTAATATCATACAATGCTGTAATTTGATATGTCATTGCTTCTATCCTGGGTGCCAATATAAACCCAATTAGTAATGCTGGACGTGAAAACTTATATTGTTTACACACGAATCCTAACACTGAACAAAATACTAGTATAGCAAAATCTTCCCAACCTCCTGTGTATTGTACACAAACCCATACAATTATTGCTACTAGTATTGGGAAATAATACTTATAGGGAACATATGCTATACGAGCAATATATTGTGTAAGCAATAAACACATTACACCTACTATTGCTGTTGCCCACATAAATCCAAATGTAAGCGAACTAAAAAACTTTTCATCATATGCTAACTCATATGTACCAAGTTCAAAATCCAAATACATAAACAATGCCATTATAACTGCGGCAAAACTTGCGCCAGGTATACCAAATAGCACAGTAGGTATCATGGATGTTGCTTTTTGTGCGTTGTTAGAACCTTCTGGCCCTATAACACCCTTAATGTTACCATTGCCAAATTCCTCCTCAGGGTTAGCGGCAACTGCGGCACCATATGCCATCCAATCTCCAATAGCACCACCCAATCCAGGTAGCACTCCTACAAACGCACCTATAAATCCTCCACGCAATCCAAGCCACTTGTGTTCCCAAGTTGCTTTCATTCCATCTATTGTTTGTTTCCAATGATCTTTGTTATTGCGTGGTGCTGTTTCTCCTCTATTTTTCAATCCAGCAATTAATTCTGGTATAGCAAACAATCCTGCTACCATTGGAATTAACTGTAGGCCATCACCTAAATAATCCCAACCCAGAGTCCACCTATCTGCATTAGTATTTGGATCAGTTCCTACCATTCCCAATATAATACCAATAGCGATCGCTATTAAACTGCGTATCCATAAGTTACTTGAAACAAATCCAACCGTTGCTAATGCTAATACCATAAATGCCCATAACTCTGGTATACCAAATATCATTAATAGTTGTGTATACCACGGCAGTAGGAAAAATACTAAACCTCCCCATATTAAACCATTAACTGTTGATGTAGTAACTGCGGCACTAATTGCGTATGTTGCTTTGCCTTTTAATGCCAGTGGAAAGCCATCTACCATCGTGGCGGCCGCAGAATTAGCACCTGGTATGCCTAATAGCACACCAGTATAAGTGTCACCTGTTGTGGATGCCGCTACAACTGCCATGCAGAATATAACGCCTAAATAAGGATCAGCACCAAACAAGTGAATAAAAGAAAATATTGCCACGAGTCCTGTAGTCGCACCAGCACCGGGTATGATGCCGATTAATAGTCCATACAAAGTCCCGCCCAATAGAGCGATTATCTCATTCATAAGGGTTAATGTGTGTTAATGAACTTCCTAAGGAGCGTTATTAACACTTGGTAGGTAAATGTATTTATTTAGACCAAACAAAGTACATTCTTTCTTTGTAATCATTTCTCAAATCTAATACATTTACTTTTAAAAAGTCAGCACAGTTAATTATAAATGTTGGTGTCCATTCGTAAAAAGATATCCAACTAGACTCTGTTGGAACGTGTTTTAATCCTGGATTTACTCTAAAATATATCTTCCCACCAGGTGTTGTTAGTTCTACTATACGTTCTAACTCTTTTAATATTTTATCAGTTGAACCAAAGTTAATTGATCCTAAACACATAATTACATCAAATGTTTCAGAAGGATAATAATCTAAAATACTTACTTTAATATCTGCGTGATTGTTGTATGGATCAATACCTATTAAGTTGTCTATTTTACCTTTAAACTCGTTATAACCACAGCCAGCATCTAACACACTACGTGGTCTTAAACTATTAATTTCATCTACTAATGATAATCCGCTGTGCTTATATTTTTTAGTTTCAGATTGCCATACATTACTAAAGTATTTTTCCAATACTTTGTCATCAATTTTATTAACTAATTCACCCGTGTCATCAAAACTAACATCCTCGACCCACACATTAAACATACCTTGTATAGATTGTCGTAGTTTGTGATCATCTCGCAGAATTTGAGGTGATGTTTTAAACATATCCTCTAATGTATTAAGTATTTTTATATTCATTTATTCCATAAATCTTTATCGACTGCACGTTTTAGGTACTTTACTCCAGTTGTACCACCAGTGCCGGGTTTATCCCCTATAATGCGCTCTACTGTTTTCATATGAGAAAATTGCCATTTTTTAAACGCATTTTCTACATCGCATAATGCTTCACGCGGAAATAAACTTGTATTTGGACAACATTTACTAGGTAAATCTTTTAACAAACGTTCTACTTCTATATATTGTTCTGATTGTTTGCCTGATGCTGAGCCTAAAGTGCTTCTAAATCTCTCATAATCTTGTGGGGTAAGAGTTGCTATAATATCCCACAATGTATTTAAATGAATGAATATTTTAGCAATGCGTTTTAGATCTGGATTAGTTGTTATACTTAATTCGTATATTAATACTTTAAACCATAATTCAGATGCTTGGTGTGCAACTATAAACATCAATTCGTTACGATCTGGAGTTAGTGTTTTTTGTGAATCTAATATTTTATCTAAATCTAAATAATCATCATAGTTCATATTACGCACACTTTGATATCTTCTGCCTTATAACTTTGATATGCACCTGCTATAGGACATTTTATATTTAACAAATTACATGTATCAAAAATGTCTATCGCATTAAATTTTGCTTTATTAACAGACATAAATGCTTTAATATTTTTATTTTGTAAAGCAATTTCTGCCTTCATCTTTTTCTCATCCTTATACCATTCATAACTAGGATATGAGATATCAAACCCACCTGCTTTCATCCACCAATCAAAGCATTTTTTATTTGGCCTATATGCTAAAACTACTTTACTATTGGGCCATTCTGTTTTTAAATATTGTAAATTATATGCTAATGTATGGCTTTTAATAATTCTGTATTTGTCTCTGCGTAAAATACCACTAAATGCTTTATTAAACTCTGCTTCGTTTTGTTTTTTATTGTATTTGTCTATACTGTCAAACCAATTGCCAAATTCCATACCTGGATCAAAATATGAACCACTGTGTTTTGCTTTATAATCGCTAAAATTTGGCCCGCCCAAGTATTCGCGGTGAGGAGAGGCGTCAGATTGGTCTATATCAGTAGATTCGTATATATGAGCGGCAACACTACTCCAACGTGATCCTGGCGCTCCTACCAAGAAAATATAACTCATATATTAAATTCATCCTTTATGTTTTGTGGTGTTACATACAACCACCTACTAATTAAAAGTTTACATACTTGTATTTGATGTGCTGTTAATTCTCTACTAAGAATTTCTTCTAAATGTGCTTTCCAAGTGTTTTCCCAAATTGATTCTATAGGGAATGTATTTAACTTATAATTATTTATTATGTCTGTCATGTATATGTCCTTCTCAACATGTTGATGCATCTCAATTCTTTTAATACTTCTAGCAATGCCACATTTTTTTTCTTTTTGCGCCATAGTAATAAATTTTTGTGATGCTGTTACAAATATTATACTACTTTTATCAAAAATTATATTTGACATTGCTAGTAATTCAGAAGTAACTACGTCATCTATTGTTGTATTGGATATTTCATGAAGTTTATGTAAAGATTCTCGCGGAACTCTTTTCCAAATATTATTGCAAAAATAATAACGTATTCTTGCTTCTATATCATACATAGAACCTAACCATTTTGAAACATTATTATGATATATTCGGTTTAATATAGCATTAGCATATTTTTCTAATACCCAAATTGGCTTGTCAATTACTGGATAAAAATAATTGCATAATATACCAATATCTGGAGGAATTATTTCTTTATCCTTCCATTCAAGTGGTTTATCTTTTAATATTGGTGGGAAACAATTTAAAGCATCTACTACATGGGATGGGGATTTTGCGCCACGTGTATCATGTGCTAATTGTAATAGCCAAGCGACTAAAAAGCCACCAGATCCGCCTTGGTAGCGCACTACAAACTTACGTTCCATAGTAATACTTATCTTAGCACCAAACTTAAATTAATTTATAAGGTCTTGCATGCCAATGTAAATGATCAGGTATAGCACGTTGATGTTTGTCTATATAATAATTGCTTCTCCCATATTTGGTATCAGCAACACACGCTAAAGCATATTCCATCTCACAATAATCTTTTATGGGAATAGACATTGTGTGTGATGATCGCCACACTACCATTGGAACTATACAATTCATACAATCTAATATAATCCATCGCGGATCACTATCTTCATATAAATGAATTATAGTATGTAAATTACACAAATCGCAATTATTGGACATTTGTATATTTAACATAAATTAATTTCTACGCATTTAATTAAAATAAATACAACGCAACCATATGGTATATCAATCAAAATGACTGATGATGTATATGATGCAGTATATGCATTATTAAGAGCAGGGCTAAACACTATTCATTATAATAGACGTATTCATACACCTGTGTGGAAAGAACTCAAAAAGCATATTGAAAGTAAATTTGATAAACCAGGAGTATGCCCATGCGGTCACGATTGCCATGGTTTTGCAGGCATGGGTGGCAGGGTCGATGGATGGTGTCGTGGTGAAGATTGTGAATGCAAAAATTGTAAATGCAGTCATTGTGAATTAAAATTTGGCAAGGGTTCTTCATATCTAACAACCCCCATAAATATTAAAAGTGGTTATGGTATAAAATATGGCCAACTATAACGATAAAAATAAAGACACGTATTGCCCATTTGCTTGGGAACACCAAATGATAGACTCAGACGGATCCTACCGTTTGTGTTGTATTGCTTACGACAAAATAAAAGATACTGACGGCACACCATTTAATGTGCGTAGCACTACGCTAGAAGAAGTATGGAACAGTGAGTATATGCAAACTGCTAGAACAAATATGTTAAATGGAAATAAAATATCTGACTGTAGACGATGTTATAAAAACGAAGAAATTAATGCTTACAGTTATAGGCAAAGAACATTGGCAGAAACAAGTATGGGAGTTAGTAGCTATATAAAAGAAATAACTGATGATGATATTGTAGTACAAACAGCACCAAATTATTATGATTTAAGATTTGGCAATTTGTGTAACTTAAAATGCGTAATGTGTGGTCCACATTATAGTTCAGAACACCAAGCAGAGTTTGAGAATTTCTATAATGAGATTGCCGAATATCCCGAGGACATTAAAAATAATGCATTGAACTCAATTGGTATTAATCCGAACACTGAGGCAGGAAATGAATGGCTTGAAACATTGCCTGTATATGGTGGAGATAAGTTATATGATTGGGCAGACTCTACAGATATCTTTGATAAAATTATTACTGCTGTTAGTAAAAACACAACTAAAATAATTTACTTAACAGGTGGTGAACCTACTATAGTTGAAGGTAATTTTAGAATGCTTAAAACATTAGTTGATAATGAACATTGTAATCATATTACAGTTATAATTAATACAAATTGCACTAATTTAAACACTAATTTTTATAATATACTATATAAATTTAAAAAGGTATTACTAAATGTTAGTATAGATGGTGTGGGTGAAACTATAGAATATATACGTTATCCATCAAAATGGGAACAAATAGATAAAAATTTAAATAAAATTGTTAATGACATTAATGAGAAAGAACTAACTCGATTTCAAATTTCGTTCGCATCTGTAGTGCAATTGCTTAATGCTTTTAATTTGGAAGAATTAGTAAAATATTACTTAGAATTAAAAAGTAAATCTAATTATCCAGATAATATTACTATTGTGCCTACTATATTAGAAGGACCACAATGGTATGACATAACAAACATTAATAGATTTACGCGAGACAAAATAAATCACACACTACAAAACTATAGAGGAAAAGACCAATCACTTGATATGTGGTTAAATAGTATATATAAATGTATGACAAATCCAACACCTGTCAACCACTCATTGAATATTACTTCAGCAATTGCTAGACATACTTATTATAAGAAGTATAGAAAAATAGAAAAATACAATAATTGGTTTTACGGCATTATAGAACAGGTTATATAAATTATGATATTAACAGAAAAAAACAAAGACGCGTATTGCCCTGTCCCGTGGCGTGAACAAATGATAGAGTCAAATGGCGCTATTAGATTATGTTGCTTGGCACAAGAAACTATAAAAAACGACGACGGTTCTGAAGCCAACGTCGCTACTGATTCCTTAGATAAAATATGGAATAATCAACATATGCAAGAAATTAGACAAAATATGGTAGATGGTACTAAAATAGATATGTGCAGAGCGTGTTATGAAACAGAAAAAAATAATGGTTACAGTAATAGAGAAAATGAACTTGAAGAAATGTTAACGTTCAGATCTGATTATTCAAGTAACATTGTAGTAGATGAAAGACCAAATTATTATGATGTAAGATTTGGCAACTTATGTAATATGAAATGTATTACATGTGGGCCACAATATAGTTCAGAGCATTATGAAGAATATATAAAAATATATGACGATCTTAAAGTTGAAACTAACAACGACATAACAAAAATAAATGTAGAAATGACAAAATTAGGAGAATATTGTCATGTAGGTCGTGTAATGACTTCAGATGAAATGGATTTGATTAAAGAAGAAAAAGAAAGCTATGAATGGCCTGAAAATGATAATATATTTAATAATATATTAGAACAAATAAACAAATCCGATATTATAAAATTATATATAACAGGCGGGGAACCTACTATATCTGCCGCCAATAAAAAACTTTTAAAAGCATTAGTAGATAGTGGAAAGTCACAAAATATTACGTTATGGCTTAATACTAATATGACTAACGTCAATGAAGACTTTTATAATTTAGTAGCACAATTTAAAAAAGTTAGATTAATGATGAGTATAGACGGTACAGGAGATACTTTTGATTATATTAGATATCCAGGAAAATGGAAACAAATAGATAAGAATATTCATAAGTTAATAAATTTTGTTAATAATTTAGCACCACATAGCAGACAACCAAAAGATCATCTAAAATTTGAACTTCAACTAGCACCAGTATTACAATTATTAAATTTATTAAACTTGGAAGAAATGATTGAGTATTATCTTAAAATATTAGAACCGGCTCATTGTGCAGTGACATTCTGTCCTAATGTTCTACGCGGACCCGACTATTATCGTATGACAAATGCAAATTATAATATTAAACATGAAATAAACAATCGTATCCAAGAAAAATGGGATGGATATGAATATTATGGAGTTCCTATGTTAAAAAACATTCTTCGTATTATAGATCATACATTAACTAACGAAGAGCCAGAACATGAGAAAAAAGAATATTCTAATCTAATGAATATAGTAAAAGACAATCATGAAATGTATAAGAAACATAGAAAAATTGACCATTTAGATGATTGGTTTTATGCTAGTATGGATCGTCTCGTTTAACAATAAATATGTTAAAGGAGAATTAATATGGCCGCAAACGGAATATCTACACTAAGAGCTGGTAAAACAATGCCAAAATGAAAAGGCAAGCCGCCAAACTAATACTCGCAGGGGCCAAAAGATGTGGCTTGACTATAACTGAAGGCAATCCAGGCAATGTGCTTGATGGAGGGAAATACGGTGTTTGGAACCACTCTGGTGGCGCCACTGAGATAACAATAGCTATGGTCAATGGATCGTCCATGGATACATTTGGTGCAGCTCACGCATCAAGAACAGTAGGCACATATACCGGAGTAACTGGTACAACGAGTGGTTCAGGTACTGAAGGAACATTTAATATTATAGTTGGGGCCGGCGGCGCAGTTACAGCTGCTGTAGTTGCTACACCCGGTGTCGGCCACGCAGTAAATGATACAATTACAATTGCAGATTCTAGTTTAGGTAGTGGTGGCGCCCCCGACTTTACAATGGATTTTGCTACTATTGGTACGAACGCGGGTTATCGACTTAATCATTGGTTTAAGATTTACTTCTTACCTACCCGTTACCTGTCAGTGGCAGGCGACATACCCGCTAGCGGGTACTGGGAACAAGGTGCTGAGGGAATAATAAAGGACCATGGAAATGCGGGCGGCATCAAGAACCGCAGACCTTGGCGAAATGAAATAACGCTTTCTGATTCTGACAGAAAACATGATATGCCTGGTTACCCGTAATTAAGAGTTAATATGAGATAACTCTATAAGCGTTGCACTTAAATTAATCTCTGGATCAGCAACTAAAGTATGATTGACTAATCCGGTGCGTATAATTAAAATTGCTTTGTCTTTACCAGCCTCATTGTCCGACCACAATTCCAAATTATCATACATCCAACGCCACATATCATCAATCTCATCTGGGCGTATTTGCTTACACAATAGCTCGCGTCCTTCTCTATACTTGCCTTGCTTAACCAACTCAACCATATCAATTTTATAGTCACTAATACCAGCATCTTCATTATGTGGAGATACAAGTTTACCTGTAGTGCTATTCATTTGTGCTAGGTTAATACACTTACGCAGATCTGGATAAGTTGCTTTTACATAATTGTCTAACGTGTCTAGTTCAAATTCTATACTTTCCTCTAACATTATGTGTGCAACTCTAGCAGTAAACTCTGTTGGGTCAATCTTTTCTATATGGAAGCCTTGACATCTACTGTGTAATGCTGGAATAACTTTATGTGGATAATTACAAGTTAAAATAAAACGGGCCGTGTCATGATACGTTTCCATAACACCACGCAATGCAGCTTGGCCATTTGGAGACATATAATCTACTTCATCAAGTAATACAATTTTAAACTCTCCAAATGGTAATGTGCTAACAAAGCCTGTTACTTTATCCCTAACGCCATCTACACCAGTTTCTCTACTAGCATTAATCTCTAGCACATCATATTGATCTATGTCAAGTGCTATTATTAATATTTTTGCTAGAGTTGTTTTGCCAACGCCAGCCGTGCCACTAAACAATAAATGTGGAATTGCTCCACTTTTAATCCAACCCTCAACTTGTTTTCGTTGACTTTCATCGCGAAACACATAAGAATCTACGTCAGTTGGCCTGTATTGTTCAACCCACAGTTTTTTCATTTAAAAACTTATCCATATGTTGCTTGTAGTTCTTATAGAAATACTCGTATAGAAATTCATAATTATCCGAATTAACGTGTGATTTTTTACGACGTATAATCTTTTTGTATTGTAAATCCAATATTAATGATGCGGTAAGTATATCTTTATCTCGCAACTTATTTGATAAGCTGACTTTTTCGTCGTAAACCATATTTTCTTTAATGTAACCCTTTTTTGCCGTTTGGGATGGATCTTTTGGTTTGCCGGCATATGTTACAATTAGAAACTTACCTTTCATATGTATATTATACAATAGATGTAAAAGTTTGTCAAATTTTAAGCAGAATCAAAAGTTGTATTTGGTATTGTACTTACATGAGAGTGTTCTGGTGGTGGCTCATCACTAACCATCATGATGTCATCATTATCAACCATTCTAATAGTTTTTTCTTCGTTATTATGATCAATAATACTAAGGCCCCGTGTCCATCTTCCATGTTCTACAAGTATCCATTGACCTACAAATACTTCTTCTTGTAAAGGGCCAATAGCGTATACTTTGCCCCAACGTGGATGAATACCGCGTTCTTTTGCGTTATCGTCTATTATTACTAAGCCAGCCTCTGTGGTTGTTTCACCAGTTACAAGATCTTCTACAATAACTCTGTCTTGAATTGCTCGTAATTTACCACGTAATTGATATGTCCTATTATACGACGGATCTGAATGTTCCATTATTGAATCCTTAAGTTAAATCTAAATCATCTAATGTGCCAGTTACAGCTTTTGGTAATTTTGCGTTCTCGTCTTCTTTCTTTTTCTTTGCTTTATCTGCAGCTTTCTTTTTAGCAATAGCGATTTTCTTTTCTAAAGCTGATTGAGTGTCTGCGTCAGCAGTAGTTGTAGTTTCTGCAATAATTTCTTCTGCTGTTTTTGTTTTTACTTGTGTTTTCTTTGGCGTAGTTGAAGCTTCTGGCGCTGGCTGTTCTTCAACACTCATTGCTGGAGAAATTGTTTTAGGTTCCTTTTCATTATCAGGAATTAAATCTTCACTAATTACACCAACTGGTTGTGATTTTGGTACAGCATTGGGGTTTGAAGCATAATACTCTTGTACAATTTCAGCACTGGTTTTGATAATTGCGCCACCAGGGCCAATCTCATCTCCGCGGGCATTGACTGGATTATTTCCAACTGCTATTGCTTCTTCATTGTGTAATAACATTGCTTCCATATCTAATTCTTTCCCTGCAGCTGTTCTATATGTTTTTCTAGCAGTAGTTTGTGCCATTTAATTTGTCCTCAAATATGTATATATTATTTATTTAAAAAATTCATCGGGTAATAAATTATATTTTATGCTGTTTATTTTATGTATACCTAATAAGAATAAAACATAACTTGCTACACTAGAGCCTCTGCCAACACCCCACACTATATTATTATTCCTCATAATATCCACAAAATACTTAAGGAATCGTAACGCATCAAAGAAGTCTAACTTTTGAAATTCTAATAATTCATAACCTACCCGTTGTAATTCTGTATCTGTTTCACATAATGATAACAAATATTCTGCAATATCCAATTCTTTATACTTTTGTGGCATGTGCCATGTTTGTTGATTTAACTTGTCAAATTCTTCTATACTAAAATTGGGTGCGTTATATTGTACTAATTTATTATTAGACAAATATAAATTGTTAATAGCATCATTAAATTTCTCAACATTAGTAATATTAAGATCATTTAAATTGACGTCTGGATTATTATACAGAACTTCAATTACATCTTTTTCAGATAATACGTGATCACCAAATTTATTCATCATACATTTTTATTCACATCAATTAAATCATCATAAGTTTCTTTATGTTCTTCTAATTTTTTAAGATAACGATTATTCATTTCTGTC
>Ga0310122_10000916_pt1 | contig 18824 bp, 15 predicted proteins | sample CB6_Bottom_1051__FD_203503 | JGI IMG/M metagenome (GOLD analysis project Ga0310122, IMG submission 203503) | Marine microbial communities from Western Arctic Ocean, Canada - CB6_Bottom_1051 | ecosystem: Environmental > Aquatic > Marine > Oceanic | place: Canada: Western Arctic Ocean | collected...
TGGAATGCTTCTCACTGCATATTGAATGGCGGTGTTGTTATTTTCATCGACATTGAGTTTTACAATTTTCACTTTCTTGGCATACTCCTCCGACAACTCGACTAAAAGGGGCCCAATCATTTTACAAGGACCACACCACTCAGCCCAGAAATCCAGCAATACCGGTATGTCTGATTGGAGTACATCCTGATCAAAATTTGCATCAGTTGTGTGAGTTAAACTCATTCTCTCTATATGAAGTTAATTATTAAGTTATTAGGATTCTGTTGTTTAATATCGATGTGCAGCTGGCTTGGTTTTGCCATCAGGTAGTGTATTCTCTCTCTATAAAGGAGGTGATTCAAGTCTTTTTGTGTATTTTTAGTGATTTAAGTGAAAATATTGGTCTTGCAAAGTTTGGGGAAGAGGATCCAGTGGTAATACGAGTAAAAACGATTAAAACTTAACTAGATAAATTAATGCAATTGAATATAGAGATCATGTTTTTTTTAATTAAGTTACTAGTTTCATTACAACGATAATAATGCACGACAAAAAAATATTAAATGAACAGTTAATTAGTTCAACTATTGAAATTGCAAAATTAGCCGGAGAGGGCATTACTGAGATTTACAACTCTGATTTTGATTACCAACTCAAAAAAGATTTATCACCCATTACAGCGGCAGACAATCTATCGCACAATATCATCACAGAAAGACTGAAAATATTAACCCCAGAGATACCCATACTCTCTGAAGAAAACTGTGACATACCTTATAAAATAAGAACAAACTGGACAAAATATTGGCTTGTGGATCCGTTGGATGGGACGAAAGAGTTCATCAAGAGAAATGGGGAGTTTACAGTCAATATTGCCCTGATAGAAAACAACACACCTATATTTGGAGTCATTCATCTCCCTGTTACCAGTGAAACCTATTGGGGATCTCAAGTTAACGGCTCCTTTTATTCAAGTGGAAACAATGATGTCAAACAAATACGCGTTTCAGACAATCATCAAAACCCAATACGAATAGTAGCCAGCAGATCTCATCCCAGTGAAATGCTTAACTCTCTTTTAGAGAAAATAGTTGATTATGAGATTATAGAGGTTGGTAGTTCAATCAAGTTTTGCCACATTGCTTCAGGTCAGGCAGATCTTTATCCAAGATTTGGACCAACATCAGAATGGGATACAGCAGCTGGAGAAGCCATTGCTAGCTTCAGTGGTGGTTATGTGGTAACTGTGAATGGAGGTTCAATGAATTACAACTTAAAGGAAGATTATCTAAGCCCAAACTTCATCGTTTCTAATGGTAAAATTATTACAGAAAGAATTTTGTCTTTAATTAAGACGATAAAATAAATGTCTGGAAGAAGATAATATGAAAATGCCACTATCAGAAATCTTAGATAGATACACTATAACGAAGTTAAAATCAGAACGAACAAATGAAGACGTTTCTGATGAATTAAAAACATATAAAAGGGAAGTAGAAAATCTAGATTATGCTGAAAGATCTAATCAAATAGCATCCTTTATAGAGCGGTTATACAAAATCAATGGCGAGTTGTGGGATACAGAAGGAGATATCCGTAAGGGTGTAAAAATGCCCTTGGAAGAAGTAGGTAGATTAGCTTTAAAAGTTAGGGATTTGAATTGTAAAAGAAATGAAATTAAAGCAGAGATAGTTGATACATTCTCTGAGGGATTCAAGGAAATAAAAATTAATTATAAAAAAATAGATTATGGTAGAAGCGAAATTAATTAGTTTTGATAATTATCAATGAGGAAATTAATGAACATTAATGTAATGTCTATTTCAAGTAAGAATTTCCTATCATATCTGCCAGGACTATTGGCTTCATCTCTTAAAATTCTTATCTAATCAATAAATTTCACGGTTTTCCTCTTCCTAAAAGTAATAAACAGAGAAAAACTGTTAAATAGCCATATAGTAATCGATCTTCAGGCATACTCCATAAATTTGATGAAACAGCAAGAGTGGCTCCTAGAGTCGTTACCAATATAGCCAGCATCAAGATTTTAAGGTCAGAAAACCCATAATCTGAAAGTATATGGTGCAGGTGTTTTCTATCTGCATCGAATATTGACTTTGATGACCTCACTCTTCTGGTAATAGTCAATAGAGCATCCGTCAGTGGATAAAATATAAACCACAATGCAGAAACTGGTGTTATAAATTCTGTTTCTTGAGATAAATACACAAGATTCCAAGCAATTAAATGCCCCAAACCTACTGCCCCATGGTCTCCCAAAAATATCTTCCGATTGGAGCCAAATAAATTGAGGTTAAAAGCAAGAAATATAAGAAGACTAAGCAACAGAATTAAACCCCAATTATATGAACTGTCATTGACATGCAATAATATAAACAAAGAAAAAATAGTAATCATTGATACTGATCCTGTAAGCCCATCCTTACCATCCAACATATTAAAAGCATTGCAAATACCTACTACTGCAAATATGGTGAATGGTATACCAAACTGATTTAAATGAACTATACCCTGACCAAATAAATTGCCTAAATCTCTCAGGTACACATCTGTACCCACAATAACTATCCAGCTCGCTAATATTTGGGCGATTATTCTAAAAGGCACTGATAATCCTTTAGCGTCATCTATTATTCCAATAATCATAATAGGAACTAAAGATATAATTAGAACCCTATAAAATGGCTCCACACCAAGAATAAATGTTCCATAAATCATTGAAACAAATAAAACTATTCCTCCCACAAGTGGCACCTTACCAAAGTGTGTTTTTCGCTCATTATCTGGCGAATCTACTAAATTAAAGTTTTTAGCTATTGATGAAATTCCTAGAATAACTACTATCAAACCAATGATTCCAAGGATCAATGATGGATACGAAACTAGGGGTCCGCTGGTAATTGCGACAGCCAATACTAAAAAGTACAACAGTAGTATCGTATATCCAATTAATTTTTTATACATGATGACCCATTTTTTACGTTAGTGATTGTTGTTATTTTAATTGAAGTAAATTCTAAATATGAATTTTGTTCAGCTCCAACAATTCATCGGCTAATATTTGAGAAGTACTGGAACGGGAGAATTTCTTAACAAAATCAGACCTTATTATTTTTTGCATATCAAGTTGTTTAAAAGATTTTGATGCTCCTTCTGCATCACATGGGGTGAAGATTGCTACATTATCTACATTCTTTTGCAGAAAATCTGATGAAAATCCCTGTACTCCTGCCCAAATAGGTTTACCTGTTGCAGCATATTCAAAAATTTTTGAAGGCAGAACTTTCTTAAATGCTGCGTGTTTATTTAAATGAAGAAAAAGTACATCTGCACTCTTGTATTCATTTATAAGCTGCTCTCTATTAACTGGCGAAGATAAGACAACATTATTAATATCTTCTGCGATTAGCATTTCTAACAGCAATTTTCTCTTGCCGCCATCCCCAATAATTTTAAATATAATTTTTTCTTCCATGTTTTTTGCTAGATCTGGAATAATTCTATGCAGTCCTTGACCCTCCCCAATATTTCCTGCATATAAAACTTTAAAAGGTTGCTTATTATCCTTTGATATCTGGTTACTTAATGGGTTTAATGAACTTTCAGGAGCAAAAGCTTTGATGAATTCCTCATCAATACCATTAGTTATGAACGAGTAATCCTTATTTGGGTATTTTTCTGAAAAATAACTTTTAAAACCTCCAGAAACTAGATTAATTTTTGTTGCAGAATTAATTGTAAATTTCTCTATAAATGAAAAGATCGGTACAACAAAAAAATTAACCTTTTGGGACAATATGTCCTTTATAGTGTCTGTAAAAATATCTCGAATATCTAAATATAAAGGGATTCTTTTTTTACGCGCTATTAAAGCTCCCAAAAATGCTGTCATTAATCTTGATGAAGTTGCAAACACAAGGTCATATTTCTTTTTTCTTATCAATTTAAGTGTTCTTAAAAAATAGCCAATAAAAGCTATTGATTGATCAATCATTCCAGAATTATGCTGAGGTAAGGGTAGACGAAAAATAGTGATGGGCCCATCAGGATCTTTGGACAAGGCTTCAACATTATAAGTCTTATATCTATTTGGTAGAGTTGTGATTATATCTACCCTCGAATTGGCTTGGAGTTTTTTCCTTAACGCCTCTACCATTGCTTTTGTTCGAAAAGATCCTGCTGAAAGGTCAGGTGGATAATAGAAGCTAAGAATTAAAATTCTCATAGTACGTTACCAAGAAAATTCAATGTTAACCTTATGATCGTCAAACTCTATTTCGATGCAATTGTTTGGTTTCAGACAACCAAATTCAGGAGACCACATCGTTTTTTTTATCCTTATATGGTTAGAAAAACTCTGAAATTCACACATTTTCCCTGATGGTAATATTAAACGCCTATTGTCTTCAATTTTCACCGCTGGGTGCAGATATAATCTTGCAATTGCTGTCTTGAATGATCCAGAAATCTTGTCATTAATTACTAACCTATTCTTTCCAATAACCCACTCACGAAAATGTTGGGGTGAACCAGCGTGCTGATGATAACCATTATGGGTGCCCTTTATTTGAAACTCATTGATATTTTCTTTACAACTGATTAATAAGGGGATAGCCTTTCTTGCTACTCTAAAACTATTCCAAACCCCACTCGAACTAGAATTATTAATCTCAACAGTATTATGTGCTTTAGTAGATCGTTCAAATTCTCGCCTCAAATTTGGGTCATAAGTTGATACTCCAGTATTTACAATTAATCTTTCCCCAAATAAAGATAATTCAAATGAAAGAGTATCAGCGTGCCCATGACCAGCTTGGTGATTTGGTGCAAGAGGTGCAATATCCATGATTAAATGCATGTGATTATTATTTACAACAAAGTAACCCGACTGATCCAGTCTAGTAATCGTTTTAAATTCTTGTGTTTTCCTAAAACCCAACCTTTGGGCATAAAAAGATAATTCTTCTAACTTAGGGGCTATATTGAAAGACGAGTCATTAAAAAAAGAAACTTCGCCATCAGGGTGGACCATAGCTTCAAGCCATTTCATCATATCATCAACTTTAAGAACCAAGTCATCATAAAGTGCATCCTCAATTTTTTCTGGCCAATAAATGGAAGCATTGAGAATGTCTAAAATATCTTCTAGTATAATTGCATGATACATTGGACTCCTCTCATAATGCCCCCCGTCTTTCAAGATTTGACTAGAGATCTCCTTTTTATAGATAGACATCCCCTTTTTTAACCAGTAATTTGGCTCTTCTCCATGAAAGAATAAGCCTGAGAAAATAAGAGTCTTAGCGTTTGCGAGAAGATGATTAGCAGATAAATGATATTCAATTCTTTTTGATAGCCATCTGGTCTGTATTACTAAGCTTTTTATTATCGCTTCATCGAGATCTTCTGTTTTAATCAGCCATTTAATCCAGTTGACAATCCTTAAAGATGTGGGGTAAGAATCCCAACCAATACCACAACCAAGGGGATTATTATTTATCCAAGAAATTATCAAATTTTGATGAATTTCTTTTTTTTTAAGAGCTTGTTGACAGTTTAAGTCATTAAAATAATGAAGATTGTATATCCACAATTTACTTGATTTTATCTCTTGCCAGTCTTGTGGGAAATTAAGCTCAAGATCAACGTTTAAAAAACTAAATTTTGAATGACCGATAATAGATTCATCTCTAAATATTGGTTCTTGCCAAGTTCGACTAATTTGATTAATAACAGGGAAGTTATCAAGAGCAATTTTTGGGCTATAAATCAGAAAATAGAGTCTGTTTAGTATTTGAGATAATTTTAAGTGCTTCAGTGTGTGCCAATAATTAGAAAAAGTAGTCAGCATTATTATGTAGAAAAAATATTGTCCAAAGCCTCTATGATTCTGTGACCAGCTTTACCATCCCAATAAGTAGGTTGCTTAGCCTTTTTCCAATCACCTTCAAACAATTGTGAAAATATAGGCTCGAATTTTGTGGGGTCAGTTCCAATCAACACATTAGTTCCAATATCAACTGTTTCAGGTCTTTCAGTATTGTCTCTGATCGTCATACAAGGGATTTTCAGTACCGTGGCCTCTTCAGTTACACCACCAGAATCAGTTATAATGGCCTTTGCGTGTTTTTCTAAATAAATAAACTCTAAATAAGGTTGGGGTTCCACGAAAAATAAATTACTTAAATTGAGAGAAGATTTACTTAATATTTTGGATGTCCTTGGATGAATAGGAAACAAAATTGGCAGTCCTCTTGATAGATAAGATATGGTTTCGAGAATCTTTAATAATTTTTTATCTTGATCAACATTTGCTGGCCTATGAAGGGTTAATAAAAAATATTTTCCATGTTGAAGATTGAAGTCATTCCAAAATCTTGGTTTGCAAATACGTTTTGAATTATTTAATAAATTATCGATCATTGTATTACCAACAAAAAAAATCCTGTCTCTTTTAACACCTTTATCCAATAGATTCTTCGATGCAATTTCTGTAGTGGTGAAGAAGTAATCAGAGATAGCATCAGTAACAACCCTGTTTACTTCTTCTGGCATATTCCAATCATATGATCTTAAGCCTGCTTCTATATGAGAAACTAAAACATTTTTTTTCTTAGCAGTAATGGCACAAGCCATGGTGGAATTAACATCTCCTACCACAATACACATATCTGATGGGGTTTGTTCTAATAGATTTTCATAAGCACACATGATTTTTGAGGTTTGCTCAGCGTGACTACCTGGACCTACATTGAAGTTGATATCGGGTGACGGAATGTTTAATTGTGAGAAGAAATTACCGGACATCTCTTCATCATAATGCTGGCCAGTATGAATAAGTCTAAAATTAAAACGCATACTATTAGCTGGCATTTTATTTTTTGCAGCAATTAATGAGGCAATTTTCATAAAATTTGGCCTCGCGCCAGCAATCAAGTCAATAAGAATCATGATTATTTATGAATTTTGAAGGTCAATTGATATGCGATTAACTTCTAAAATTTCTTCAAATGGAATGGGTGATGGCTGCCCCATTTTGATGGACTTAACAAATGCTAAAGCACAATTAGCTTGACCCTTATTCTGTTTTAAAAGCCTTTTAGTGCTAAAACCTTCCCATCCGTAGCCCCTTAACTTCCTAAAGTTCACCATTTCTAGGACTTTGCCATCAGCAAAAATCTTCATATGCTCTTTTGGATAGGATCTACTTCCATTGGAAAAATAGTGGATACTGCCTATCGAACCATCAGCAAAGGTAAGATGGATTGATTGTGTGTCATTCATATCACTTTGCATTTTATCTGACTGGGCATTAACTATTTTCTCTCCTGACAGGTACCTCAATAAATCTATAAAATGACAAGCTTCCCCCAAGATCCTTCCACCACCAATATTTGGGTCTTGTATCCAATGATCTTGTCCAACATTGCCAGCATTGATTGTCATAATAAAAGACTTGGGTGATTTAATGGTATCTAAAAGATTTTTTACTGTTATAACTAGTGGAGCAAACCTGCGATTAAAACCAACCATTAGGCGTGGCTCTTGTTCAGCCTCCTCTTGTAATGATGAATAGAGCGATTCTATCTTGTCTAAATCTTTTTTGATTAGAGCCAAAGGCTTCTCTACGAAGACATTTTTTCTGGCTTTCAATGCTTGTATTACTTGATTGGCATGATCATTGTGACGTGTTGCTATTACAACTGTATTAATTTTCTCATCTTTAAGGAGATCTTTTATGCTTGTGGAAGTTGTATTGAAGCCAAATTTTCTTCCAAAGTGTACGCCACTGGTGCCACTTCTTGTTACCAGTGTCACGAGGTCAGCATCACAAGACTTGAAAGCAGGAATTAAGGTCCGTGATGCATAGTTGCCTGCCCCGATAAAACCAATCCCCACATCAGAACTGCTATAATTCTTAATGCTTTCAAGTTTCTTATTTTCAAAATTAATAGCACTTTTGAATCTGCCTACATCATTTGATATTTCTGTTGAGTATTCAATTAATATACCCAGTACTGATGCATCATCGAGAAAATCGTATGCTTTCATTGCATGATCTATATGAATTTTTTTTGAAATTAAGGGCTTTATGTTTAGAAAGTTTTTAGCCATTAAATCAAGTATTGCCTGAAAATTTCTTTGTTCTGTCCATCTTACAAATCCAATTGGATAATCAATGCCTTTCTCCTCATACACTGGGTCATAACGCCCAGGTCCATACGATGAAGAAACTTGGAAAGTTAACTCTTTTTTATAAAAATCATCTCTTTTCAAATTCAGTCCAGTAACACCAACTAAAACAATTCGACCTCTTTGTCTGCACATTTCCGCTGCCTGATGTATTAGCAGGTTGCTAGTGCTCGAAGCAGTTATCAGAACACCATCAACCCCAAATCCTTGAGAAAAATTTTTGGCCTCGGCTATAGGATCTTTGTTGAGAGATAGGTCGATGGTTTCTATGCCTAATGAATCTGCTATTGCACATCGAGAACTCATATTATCAATACCAATTACAGAACAACCATTTGATTTCAGTAACTGAGCAGTAATTAGTCCTATCAGTCCAAGTCCAAAAACAACAATATTTTCTCCTAAAGTAGGATTTATCAATCGGACACCCTGTAAGCCGATAGAAGCTAAAACTGTGAAAACTGCGGTTTCATCGTCTACATTTTGGGGTATTTTTGCACAGAGATTGGCTGGAACACTTACAACCTCAGCATGATAGCCATTTGAAACAACTCTGTCTCCAACTTTGAATCCTTTAACATCGCTTTCTATTACAATTCCAACATTTGAATACCCCAATGGAATTGGCTGATCCAATTTGGATCTGACAGCTTCGTATGCAGACAATAGGCCGTCAGTTTTTATCTTGTCTAAAACTTCTCGAACTTTTTCAGGTTGTTGTCTTGCTTTGTTCAAGTAATTAGCTTTACCAAAAACTTGCAACATCCTTTCCGTTCCTGATGAGATCAAACTAAATTTTGAAGCTATCAATAAATGCCCTTTTTTGTTTTTCGGAATAGGGCTCTCTTCAATGGATATCTTCCCGTTCTTAAGATTTTGTAATACGTTTTTCAAAGCATTTATTGGTTAAAATAATTATCAATTAATAAAAGGTTCTGTATAAATATCAGTAAAATATTAGTCATTTCAACTTGCTAAAATAGTACCTACTTTCTTTTGCCAAACTCTTGACCATTTCTTCAATATGAAGTACTAACTTCGTTGACTCTATAATCTCATTCCATGGTCTTATATCAGATGTATTAAAAGGCTGCAAAACAGCTGCTTTATGTCCATTATCTTTAGGTCTAAACCTTACCCTTCTATATGTATCATTTTTCCAAATCTGTATATCCCTAAAATCATCAATTTTGACCGCCAAGTTATCTTGTTGATAGTTAATAGTCTCATTAACACCTTCAAAAGGCTCGTTTCTACAACTGAATATCAAGTTAATCAAATCACCTCTAGGAGAAGTCATTGTCATTGAAATATTTTCACTTGTATTCTCCTTGTCACTATATGCAACATGAATATCAATGTATTCAGGAATATTCTGCATCCAAGAAAACATGTGGATAGATAAATCGATCCAATGAGCAAGATTTGAAATAATTCTTGTGCCCTCACCAGGGTCCCGATACCAGTGGTCATCCGGTAAAAAATGACCGATGACAAAACAGGAAAGAGTAAATGGAGCATGATAATTTTCTATACTTTCTTTGATAAGTCCTATTGCTGCTGAATGGGGTCTATTGTAGCCAACATAAATATTAGATGTAGAATCTGCTACAGACTTTTCCAACTCTACTAACTGTTCTTTACTCACTGATATTGGTTTTTCAATGTATATTTCGCATCCTAATTTTAGATACTTGATTGCATAATCGGTATGGCTGGAATGATTGGATATGATGTAAACAATGTCTGGTTTTTCCACTTTGCTAGTATCTTCACAATCGTAGCCCACATCTTTGCTTCTATAGGCAAAGGCTAAAGTAGAAGATGCTGCTTGATCGATGTCACCAACCCAGATTAATTTACAGTTAGTCAATTTTGTCAAATAATACGCAACGGATGAAAAACTGTGTTGGCCACAACCAATCAATCCTACTTTCTTTCCTCTTCGAAAATATTTTGGAAAGGAAAGAATCAACCAGATAGGAACCTTGGATCTTAATCTGCCTAGAGCTTTTACCAATGTTCTACTAAAGCCATATATTTTAATATACCTTAATATCTTTAATATTCTTTTGTTGCCTAGCATAGTTAATTAAATCTCACGACAGATATTGATATTATGTAAATACTTAGCCTCTGTTGATCCTCTAAGATACAGTTTCATTAATTAGTACATCCCAAGTTTTTTTTGCTGAAGATTCCCAATTGTATATTCTGGACCTTTCCAAGGCTTTGGTTTGTAATTCAATAATTTGGCTTTCATCTTTTAACAGACGTAACATAGTATTCGCTATATTCTGAGGATCTTCAGGATCAAAATATAAAACAGCATCGCCAGCAAATTCAGGCATCGGTGGACGATTTGAACACATTATTGCTCTACCCGAAGCCATAGATTCTAAAAGGATATTAGGGCAGTTTTCTGACTGAGAAGCAAAAATTACAAATTGAGCATCTTTATAAACATAAGACATTTGTTCATATAAAACTGGGCCAGTAAGGAATATTTTTTTTGACAAACCGTTTCCATGAATTTCCTTTTCTATTTTCTTTACATAGCCCAATGTTTCCCATGGTCCCACTAGTAATAGCTTTGGAAGAGCAACACCTTTCATGGTTAGCAATTTGTACGCTTGGACTACTTCCAATTGTGACTTGTAGACATCAACGGTCGATACATAAACAATGTAGGGTTCTTTGGGCAAAAATTGTGGTCTTTTATCTGGCAATTTCCCCTCATTAAAAGTATCCACACCATGAGGGATTACTATACTCTTCATAATTCCCTTCTTAGAAATTCCTTCCACAACTTCTTTACCAAACTCTGAAATAAAAATTACTAAATCAGCATTCTCCATACTTCTTAGTAAAGAATATTTTAATAACCAGTTCCTAAACCTCATATATCCAAAGGGGTAGGCTTTTCTTTGTTTCTTGTCCAGGGGCACCATGTTTCTAAACATAGTAACTTTTTTGCAATTATTTGGATTTTTCGTACTAATAATTCCCCCAGGACAAAATAATAAATCCGCAGACTCTTTCACTAATAATTGAGGAAGACGAAATGTTTCCCAATAAAATCGCATAAATGGATTTTCAACTGGAAATCTAATTTTAACAACTCTTATGGAAGGATTTTTTATTATTAAATCAGAATCCTTATAAAGAAGGAGAGTGATTTTTAGATCTTCCCTTGCGGTGTGATGTTTGCAAAGATTGACTAAATAGGTTTGACCGCCTCCACGTCTAGCAGAAAATCCATTTATAACAATGTGTTTACACCTGCCCAAAATTTTGTGGTCTCATTGTAACCGTTTATTAAACTCTAACAACATCAAAATAGCCCACAATAAAGGATGGACCTCTCTTCGACCCGATTGATGTAGCTGAAACAAAGACTTTGCGGCAGATTGATTTATTGGAATGCCCTTAAAGTAATCTGAATTATTCAACCTTTCAAATGCCCAACCTGACAGAGGACCTCTTAACCAATCATCAATGGGTACTCCAAAACCTCTCTTCGGCCTATCGATGATTTGTCTAGGAATATATCGATACGCCAACTTTCTTAAGAGATATTTGTTAGTTAATCCTCTAATTTTCCATTTTGTGGGTAATTTCATGCCCCACTCTACGACTTTACGACCCAACATTGGAGCACGTGCTTCAAGAGAATATGCCATAGTAGCTACATCCGTTTTTTGTAAATAATCATCATTCATTGTGTACGTAGCGTCCAGCCTCATTGCTTGCTCGCAAGCGTGTAAATTGGATGGGAATTGCTCTGAGGTATTTTCAAATAAATCTGCAAGACTATCTGTTTTATTTAAGACATCCTTTGATAATAGTTGTCTGAAGTCTTTTGCAATACTTCTTGTAAAAGCAAAAGACCTAGCTGCATTACTCTCCCCGATTGCTTTACTAAGCAATTTGAATTGGTGTTGTGGTATGAGTCCGGAAAACAATGAAACACAATTTCTGAGTCCATTTGGCAGCATAAAAAAAGGGTTCAGCACCTTAGCTATACGATAGTAATGATAACCACCGAATAGTTCATCGCCCCCATCGCCTGTAAGATTTACCTTAATATGTTTGGAGGCTAACCTCGAAACTGCGAGTGTGGGAAAGGCCGCACTATCAAAAAAAGGCTCATCATAATGATGCAAAAAACTTGGTAATAAATCCAGCAAATCATTTACTTTAAGATCTTCACAATAATGATCCGTTACAAGGTGCTCTGCTACTTTTTGGGCATGCTGGCTCTCATCGTAAGCTTTTTCTTTGAATCCTATGGTAAATGTCTTAATTGGATCATTATTAATTTTTGACATCATAGCTACGATAAGAGAACTATCAATTCCACCAGATAGAAAAGCACCGATAGGTACATCGCTAATCATTCTCTGTTTTACCGTACTAAGCAAAATCTCGTCTAACTCATCCAATAAATCGTTTTGATTTCTCTTAACCCAGGATATCTTGGTCTCAATCTTGCTAGGATCCCAATATGATTCTATTTTTAGATCATTTTTACTTACTTCCAGATAATGTGCTGCGGGTAATTTTCTGACTGCTTTATGAATCGAATAGGGAGCTGGGACATAACCACTTTCAAGATAGTATCGCAATGCTTGGTCATCATATTCACTGGATAAGTGAGGAAGAACTTTAAACAAAGGTTTGGGTCGGGAGCAAAAACCAAAGATTTTACCATCCCAATGGTAATAAAAAGGCTTTTCACCCATTCTATCTCTCGCAGCAGTCAGTTTTTGGAGTTTTCTATCCCAGATTGCAAAAGCAAACATCCCATCAATTTTATCCAACAAATCAATTCCCCATCTTGACCAACCTTCTAGTAAAATTTCAGTATCACTATGGCCTTTCCAGTTGAAATTTTTGCCGCCTAGATCTTCCCTCAGCTCTAAACAGTTATATATCTCGCCGTTGAAAACTATTACATATCTACTGTTAGAGGAAATCATCGGTTGGCTACCAGCAGAACTTAGATCAAGTATTGACAGTCTTGTATGGGCGAAACCACAGTTTTTTTCGATCCAGATTCCCTTATCATCTGGCCCTCTTTCGTGCATAAGCTCAGAAGCAGAGACTAGTGTATTCTGCTCAATCGAATTGCCATCGAAATTTATTCTTCCGACTATTCCACACATGGTATAAATTCAGTTTTTTGATTATTGCTAATTATTTTTGAGAGGTTTCCTGCCCCTACCCACAATCCCATTATCACCATAAAAGATTTCTATCTCCTCAAAGGAAATCTTTTTGAACCACCTCCTAACAGTATTAATAGTCTTTGGATGATCATGCTCTGGCGAATACATATCAAATGTATCTAGTATTGACCACTCTCGGTTGATTTTGCCACTCAATCCCCGATGGGAAAATTCAACAATAGGCATGAGACGGCGCCCAATACGACCAAATAGCATTTTTGAGAGCTTAGCTACGGGCATTAATTTTGGAACAATATTTGAAACCAGATTGTACAGGGTCTCTGGTTTGAGTCTTTTTGTAAACGGGCGAAGTAGATATTTCCATTGGGCCCAATGGTGCCATGTGAGAGCATAGTTATCTACGTACAAATATCCACCTGGCTTAACTTTCTGAGCCAAACTTAAAAACGCTTTCTCTGGATCCGGCGTATGTTGCAGTACCCCCAAACATAAAACATGGTCGAAAATGTTGTCGTGGAAGGGTAAATTAAAAATATCCCCCTGAAAAAGACTGAGCTTATCTGAAAAGTTATTGTTCTTCGCATTAACATCAACAGCAGTTGAATAATCAAAAGAACATATTCTGGCTGAGGTTTTTAACAAAATCTCTGTAAAACGACCTGCGCCAGATCCAGCTTCAAGAATATCTCCAGATACTTCAGAAAGATTTGCCCAAGTGGTAACTCGAATTAAGCGATCTTCAGATATTTTTTTATTCGTATAACTATCCAGTTGGGTTAGCTGATGAAGAGACCATTGAAAACCGAAAGACTCGCTGTAGTTTTCAAGAGCAGTTAATCTTGGTATTCCATTAATAATGGGGAATGTTGCTCCGCAATAAGTGCACATGAAGATCGCATCAGATTCTGAATCTGTGTCTTCATCCAAATCACCTCTTTGGCAATCTGGGCAGCGAAATGCAATTATGTTTTTAATACTCATACGCAAAAAATACGAAATTACTATTGGATCAGTGGAGAGTCAGCAAGTCAGTCTAAGTTGATTTTTTCATCTATGAGGTAAAGAGGCCTTCCTTTTACCTCATCATGAATTGCTCCCAAATACAATCCTAATATTCCTAAAAATAGTAATTGAATTCCACTAAAAAATGAGACTAAAATCCCCAAAGTTGTCCAACCGGTTGGAATTTGGTCATTGACAAAATATTCCAAGAAAATATAGATTGAAAAAATTAGTCCGAGGAAAGCAAAAAATATTCCTAAAGCAATAGCAAATTGCAATGGTTTTTTACTAAATGAAATAATGCCATGCGTGGCAAACTGTAACATCGTTGAAAAAGTATATTTACTGGTTCCGCTTATCCTTTCGTTTGGCTCGTACGAAATGCCAATTCGCTTATAACCAATCCACCAAAATAACCCTCTTAAAAATTGGTTGCGCTCACGAATGCTTGTTTTAAAAATATCAACAATACGCTTAGATACGAGGCGATAATCTGCCTCTCCTGAAGCAAGTTGAATTTCTGAAATGGCACTCATCAACCTATAAAAAATCTTGGACCCAAATCTTTTAATAATGTTGGAGTCTTTAGGATAATTTCTGACAGTGTAAACGACTTCATATCCCTGATCGTAAGCTTCTAACATTTTTAAAATAAGATCAGGCGGATGCTGCAAATCAGAGTCCATCATGATAACAACGTCTTCAGTGGAGTTATCTATGCCTGCTACCAAAGACATTTGGTGACCAAAACGCCTACTGAGAATGATTAACTGAACGCGCTTATCTTGCCCAGCAATAGAGCCTAAAACTTCTTCGGTATTGTCTGTACTGGGGTCAATAACAAATAATATTTTCCAGTCGTAATCGTCATCTATTTTTACTAAAACTTTCTTTAATGACTCATAAAAGAGCGGTATCACAGCTTCCTCGTTGTAAACTGGACATATCACTTTTAGTGTTTTATTAGTCATGATTTTGCATCGTTTGTCTAAGAGTTGTTCGCCAAGAAGTAAATTTATAATTACCGATCAAATTTAGTAGTTTTCTATTATCGCCATAATGCAATTTCATGTCATTAGCTCGGGTACGCTCTTTCTCTGTTATCAGTTGAATCTCTTTTCCAGAAAATTCCAACATATAGTTAACAATATCAATGATGGGAACCGATTTACCTCTACATAGATTGATTACTTCACCGTATGAATTTTCGTTATTTATCAGTTTCCATATTAAATGAGCTGCATCAAAAACATCGATAAAATCTCTTGCTGTATTCAAATTTCCAGTTTTGAGAATCCCGTTATCTGATATTGATTGAATTTGTTGAAGGAAATTTCCAATCGCAAGATGGTTTGGCATCCCAGGGCCAATAATGGTGAATGGCCTAACCACTACTAGGGATCTTTTTGGTTTGTGCCAGGATAGGGCAATTTGTGTTTGAGCCAATTTACTGATTCCATAAAGATTGAAAGGTTTGGGGGGAAGATTCTCTGATATGGGTAACTGATCCTGTGAAATCAAACCATATTCTGATGCTGACCCTATCATCATAACTTTTGTATGTGAATCTAGTCCTGAATTTTTTAGTGCTTCAAGTAAATATGAACCAAAGAAGGTATTCACTGCAAAACAATTGGAGATATCAGAAGTGTCAGCTGTGCCCGCCAAGTGTAAGAGATAGTCTGGTTGGATTTTGGATACGGCGTTATTAATTGCTTTTTTGTCTGCAGCATCGTTTAAACAAAAATAAGTGCTATTCTTAATTTTTGCATTTCCTAAATTGTAAATTTTACAATCTTTCTGTAACAGATGATGTATCAGATGTTGACCGAGAAATCCTCCTGCGCCAGTGATTAGGACTTTCATTTATATATCTGGTAGAAACTTTTTTTTCTGACTTTCAAAAGTATCAACCGCAATAGAATAATCCTCTATTCTTCCTATATCCAACCACTCACAATCTTCTTGATAACACACTATTTTTTGTTTATTTTGCATCAATGCAAGCATGAGATCTGGGATATCCAAATAAGTGTTCTCCTTAATTATTAGTTCTATAGCAGATTTTTTAAATACATTTATACCCATGCTCACCTTAAAATCAAAGGACGGTTTTTCACTGTAATTTGTCAATTCCAGATTCTGATCCAATTCAAGCACACCATAATCAATTTCAACAGTTCTCTTATGAGCAGCAATTGTAGCGGCTGCATTTTGCTGAATATGAGTGGCAAAAAGTTTCGCATAATTTATATTGGTTAGAAGATCGCCATTCAAAACAAGGAAATTCTCTTCTAAATCATCCATAATAAGATTTATTGGGCCTGCTGTTCCCAACGGTTCATCTTCAACCGAATATTTGATTGAGATACCATATTTTTCACCATTCTTAAAATAAGATTCAATCATGTGGTGTAAGTATCCAACCGCTATGATGATTGAGTCAACACCATGTTGCTTTAGTTGCCTAACCATTATTTCAAGGATTGGCATTTCTCCAATTGGCATGAGTGGTTTGGGTAGGATGGTAGTATAAGGCCTGAGTCTTGTCCCTTTACCCCCAGCTAATATTATTGCTTGCATTGGTTTATATTGTGTAGTGATTTTTCTTGAATAAATTAATATTCTGTGAAATAAAATTGATGGTTTTTTCTAGACCCTCATTTAAAGATACTTCTGGCTTCCATCTTAGTAGATCCAGAGCTTTAGAATTGTCACAAATTAATTCCAAAACTTCACTATCTTTAGGCCTCATGCGTTCTTTCGCAGTCTTAACTGGTTTGTGTATCCCAGATACCTTCATTACCAAATGAACCAAATCTTTTATACTAGAAGCCTTGCCAAACCCAAGATTAATCAATTCCCCATATATTGATTCAGCCTCAGCTGCAGCGATAAAACCTTTGACAGTATCTTCTACATAAGTGAAATCTCTAACTGGAGCCAAACCACCCAAAAAAATTTCTTCCTTGGTTAGTAATTGAGAAACAATAGTCGGTATTACTGCTCTTGATGATTGTCGTGGACCATATGTATTAAATGGCCTTACTGTGACTATTGGAAGAGCAAAGGAATTAAAATAACTCTCCGCTAGTTTATCAGCAGCTATTTTAGTAGCGGAGTAAGGTGATTGCCCCTGTAGGGGATGTAACTCGTCAATGGGAGTATAAACAGCAGTACCATAAGTTTCAGATGTAGATGTATTGATAACTAAATCAACATCATTTTTTCTTGCAGCCTCCAAAACATTTACTGTACCTTGGATGTTCGTTTTAACATAGCTCAGAGGTGCTTCATAAGAGTATGGGATACCAATAAGAGCAGCGAGGTGGAAAATTATATTTTGTCCTTTTGTTTTAGCATCCATAAAGCTAGAATCTTCAACATTACCTTTGACCACATGCATTGATTTTTGTGTTTCTTCATGGAGAAATTCAAGATTTGACCAATCACTTCTGGAATTGTAATGCAGCATAGCCGTGACTTTGGCGCCAAGTTGCACCAAATGTGAGCAGAGATGACTGCCGATAAAGCCACCAGCTCCAGTAACAAAAACATTTGTATTATTCCAATCCATCTACCTTAATTGAATGGTTAAATTTCCTTCTTCCTTCCATAATAAAATGCTATCAGATAAATAGTAAGAAGATTATAGATTTAAAAAACCTCTTCCAAGTAACATTGATTTGTCTGAATAGTTCCTATTAAGGAAATAAATAATTGATTAAAAATTAATTTTAGATAAATCTCCCACCCTGTTGCTTAAATTTGATCCAATCGTCTTTTTCTGGAAAACTGTAATATGACTTTTTCAACTTTGCTCCATTCTTGATGTGGTTGGCATTTAAACCTTTTTTTCTTATTTGTAACAGTGCCTCTTCAGTTGCAAAAAAACTGAGGGTAAAAAGCAGTCGATATAATCTGAATAAACTATCACCCTGTTCTATTGGAAGCCACTTTCTGGACAGAACCGGGCCACCATCAATTTTTTTCTCCATAATGTTAATGGAAACCCCCGTATATTTTTCTTGAAATTGTATTGCTCTAAAAACAGGTAATATCCCACCATAGGATGGCAATAGTGAACTGTGTCTATTCAAAACAGCGATTTTTGGAACGTCAAGTAGATCCTCAGGAAAAATTAGAGAATTTGAAGAGTAAATGATATCGGGATTGGAAGATCTTATATATTCAATAGTTTTATTATCAATGCTTGAGATATCTATGAAAGGAACATGATGCTTTTTAAAAACAGAAGAAACTTTGGCTTCAAAATCTCCTCTAATAAATTTAGGTAGAAGTGCAAATATTCTCATTGCAACAGTTGTCATACTAAGCAAAAACAGGCCTTTGAATCCAAGATTATTCCAATTTTTTAAGAGGTAATTTTGTAAAGCCCCTCCATTGGGTAGCACAACCCTACAAGCACCAACA
>Ga0310122_10000917_pt1 | contig 18816 bp, 16 predicted proteins | sample CB6_Bottom_1051__FD_203503 | JGI IMG/M metagenome (GOLD analysis project Ga0310122, IMG submission 203503) | Marine microbial communities from Western Arctic Ocean, Canada - CB6_Bottom_1051 | ecosystem: Environmental > Aquatic > Marine > Oceanic | place: Canada: Western Arctic Ocean | collected...
AGTATCTGTTCTGGAGCGTGGGCGACATTCCCGACGATCCGATAAGTGGCGCGGATCCGCTGTCCAACCAGAGCAATGGTGCTATCGGCCTCGACGTGGGCCTGCTGTGGAAGTCACCGATTCAAGGCGCGCAGATCGGTGTTCTGCTCAAGAACGCGAACGAGCCGAATCTGGCCAAAACGGGTGGCTTGGGCGATGCCGGGGCGCTGCCGATGGACCTCCACGTGGGCGCCTCCCTGCCGGTGGCGGAGACTTCGATGGTGACGGTGCAGTGGGTAGTCCGGGATCTGACGGACGAGACCGACAGCCGCGTGGTAGTGGGGGGCGAGACCCGGCTGGCGGAGGGATTGATGCTTCGCGCCGGAGGCAGCAAGCTGTTCCAGGACGATGCCAGTGGCGACTTGAACGCCGGTCTGGGATACAAGCGCAACACGCTGCTGTTCGACTACGGCTATCACATTCCACTGGATCTGACCGAGACCAACGGCGCTCACCGCTTCTCCATCGGTTACGTATTCTAGAAGGGCCTGTTCAGGCTATAGAAGGCTTTTCAGGCTATAGAAGGCTTTTCAGGCTATAGAAGGCTTTTCAGGCTCTAAAGGCTTTTCAGGCTCTAAAGGGTTTTCAGGCTCTAAAGGGTTTTCAGGCTCTAAAGGGTTTTCAGGCTCTAAAGGGTTTTCAGGCTCTAAAGGGTTTTCAGGCTCTAAAGGGTTTTCAGGGAGACGTTCATGACGGCTTTGCTGGGTATCATTGTTTTAGGCGTGGGTCTGGGGGCAAGTTTGTTTCTGCCGGTTCCCCAGACTCTGAAGACAAATTTCGACGCCGGACAGTCGCTGTACGCCCTGGGCGAGTACGAAGGGGCTATCATCGAGTATTCAAAGGTCGTCCAGTTCGACAGCAGGGCCGTCCGCGAGGACAGCATATTCGTCGACTATGGCGACGAACTCCAGCTGCCTATCCTGAGCGCTGCCTGGTATCAACTGGGTAACGCGTACAAGCGCAGCGGCGAGCACGACAGTGCCGTCAAGGCCTTCCACCACGTTACCGACGCCATCGGAGTTTCGGAAGATTTCAGGTCTCTCGTCCAGTTTCAGGTAGCGGAAACGCGATTCCTGCAGCAGCAGTATGAAGAATCCTCCAAGGAATACGATCGCTATGTCGAGCTTTTCCCCAAGTCCGACCTGGCGGGGCAGGCCTATTTCTATTCCGGCTGGAGCCAGTTCAACCAGAAGCTCTACGACGACGCAATCGGCACTCTTGGAGGTATGCTGAACGCCTATCCCGACAACAACTACGCACCCGACGCCCAGTTTCGGATTGCCAGCTCCTTCTTTGAGAAGGAGGACTACGCCCGCAGTATCGATGAGGCCAAGGCGGTTATAGAGAGATATCCAGAGAGCCTGGTCATTGCCCAGGCCATGTATCTGGAGGCGAACGCGCACGACAAGTTGGGGCGTGTTCAGGAGGCCATCGACGCCTACCGGGAAGTGCGAGACCTCTACGACCGTATGTTTGAATTACTGCGGGGGTCCTTCCGCGAAGGGAAAAACGTCGACTTTGAGAACTACCGCCAGCTCTTCGAAACCTCTTCGTTGCGCGTGGCCGAGATTTACCGTCATGAGGGAGAATTCGAGAACGCCTACAAGGAGTTGATCGCCGCTCAGGAAACCGCCGAGGAGCGCTTTTACAAGGCGAAAGTTCAAATGCGTCTGGGCGATAATTACCTTGAGTGGGAGCGCTACGACGACGCCTGGAAGACCTATAACCAAGTGATCGAGTTGTACGCCGACACTTCCTACCCGCCCAACGCTCAGTACCAGAAGGGCGAGGCTCGCTATTACGCCGCTGACTACTCCGAGGCTCGAACCGAGTATCTGAGAGTGGCGGAGGATTATCCCGACAGCGACACCAGCCTGCGATCCCAGGCGCTCTACAGCGCGGGATGGTCGATGGAAAAGTTAGGGAGCCCAGAAGAGGCCTTGGCCATTTACGCTCGGGTGGTGGAAAGCTTCCCGCGCTCACAGCCGGCGCCTCTCTGCCTACTGCGTATCGGTCGCATCCACACCGAACTGCAGCAAGTCGATGACGCCTTAGCCGCTTACAAGGCCATCGCCGACAACTATGGTGACACCCGCCACGCCGCCGATGCCAATTACGGCCTGGGGATCCTGTATAAACAGCAGGGGCAGTTTGAGGAGGCGGTGGTGGCATTCTCGCAGGTGGGGAGGGAGGCCCGAGAGATCTATGTCCACTCCCTCATCGAAGCTGCCAACATCCACATTTCTCAGGGCAGAGCGACGGCGGGCAAGGCTGTTCTCCAGGAGCTGTTGGCAGGTGTGACTGGAGATCGAGCCCTCGAGGCGACCGCCCACTACCAGATGGCACAGCTCGACCTCAACAACAAGAACTACATCGATGCGATCAACGGCTACACCGAGGTAATTGAGAATTACGCCGAGAGCGGCGTCGCCGGCGACTCGCACTACGGCCGCGGTCTCGCCTTTCACCACGCCGGCCGCTATGCCAACGCCCTCAAGGACTACCAATGGCTGCTAAATACCGATCTCCCGGCCGCCATGACTCTGAAGATAGAATTCGCCATGGCGCTGTCCTATTCAGCCCAGGGCAAGGACGAGGAGTCGGTACGACTCCTGAAGCGCGTCATTGAAGGTGAGGACGAAACCCTGGCCAGGAATGCCCAGCTGCAGCTGGTTTCCATGGCGGAGAAGCAGGATCCACAGGATGCTATTCGCATTTACGAGGGTATGCTCTCGTCGCTGGACACCGAGGAGGACAAGGTGCGCGTCCTGGTCCGTCTGGCCAGCGCCTATTTCCGCATGGACCAGTTCGATCGCAGCATTGAGACCTCCCAGGAGCTGATCGACTTGGCAGTGGGCGTCGAGAGTGTCTCCAACGCCCTCTTCCTACAGGGCAACAGCTACTTCAAATCGGGGCAGCTGGATCAGGCAGTGGGGATTTACCAGTCCATCATCGACAATTACCCCCAGATCGGTTGGGCCAAGAACGCACAATTTCAACTCGGCATCTGTTACAACAAGATGGCCGGGGGAGGCAACGTGCAGTACCTGCCTCTTTTGTCAAAAGCCTTTGAGACGTATTACACTACCTACCCGGAAGACGACAACGCGGTATTTGCCTACTACTACGATGCCTGGGCACGCTACCGTCTGGGTAGTTGGAGGGACGCCAGCACCACCTTCCGCCTGCTGGCCAAGACCTATCCCAAGTCCAAATACGCGTCCGAGGCACTGTTTCGCTCAGGCGAGGCGGTCTTCAACCTCGCCCAGGGATTAGGGCCTAGTGAAAAAGAGGCAATTTTCACTGAGGCTATGGCCAACTACGACGAGGTCATCGAACGCTATCCCAGGGCCGATCACGCCGATGACGCCCTCTACAACAAAGCTTGGGCGCTCATCAAGCTGAGCAGAGAAGATGAGGCGATCCCGGTCTTCGAGCAGATCGTGGCCGACTATCCCGATGGCCGTTACGGAGCTAAGAGCCAGTTCACTCTGGGAGATTACTACTACGGTCAGAAAGATTACGAACGCGCCACCGAGAGCTATACGACATTTCTCGAGCAGTATCCCGACGAGCGGCTGGCTAGGGAGAACAAGAAGCTTCGGAAAAAGGCGACGATGCTGCTGGGACACCTTTCCGAGATTGACGCCTACAATATCTACGCTGAGGGGGAGAAGCTTTTCGACAAGAAGGACTACCCCGAGGCCATCAAGATTTTCAGAGACGTTCAGGAGAAGTACCCCACAAGCGAGCAGTCGGTTAACGCCGCCGTCAACATCGGGGCCGCATTTATGGCTCTGGAGGATTACCGCAAGGCGGCCGATGAGTTTCAGCGCGTCGTGGAGGCTTACACCGGCAACTCCAGGTTTACTTTACAGGTGGACTTCTCCAACCAACAGTTGAAACAGCTGGAGGAGGCGCGTCTGCTATAGCAAGGGTTTCTTGACGGCAAGACGCAAACCGAGCAGGTCTACGCTTATGTTTATCAGGCACGTTTACGTTTATCAGGGAGGAGTGTAGAGATATGTTGGATTTCTTTCGTGATGGCGGACCCTTCATGTACCCGCTGGGCCTGTGGTCGATCTTGGTGCTTGGGTTTTTCATAGAACGGGCGTGGACCTATGCTCGGCTACGCTCAGAGGAGGACCTCGCCGCCGCGACTAAGGATGTCACGGAACGCATCGCTTCTGGGGCGTCCTTCGACCAACTCAAGGAGCACTGCCAAGAACTGGCCAAGCTTGAGGGAGAGGTGTTTGCATCGGGGATTGAGCGGTTCGAACACCTGACCAGTGAAGAGCGCACTATTGAGGAGATGCGGGCGGAGATGAACGGCACGGTCGAGCGCGCCGCTCTGGGCTACCTCATACGCTACCTGTCCATCATCCAATTCGTCGCGAGCTCGGCGGTCCTGTTAGGACTGCTCGGGACGGTAAGCGGTATGATCCGGGCTTTCGAGGGGATCGCCGAAAAGGGACTCGGAGAGCCCACCATCGTGGCGGCCGGTATTTCCGAAGCTCTCATCACGACGGCTACCGGGCTTGTTATCGCCGTCCCCGCTCTGGCTGTATACACGTATTTCAGCACCCGCGCCGATGCCAAGGGGATTCAGTTCGAGGCCTATGGACACGGCTTTGTGGACGCTCTGCTTCAGCGCTGGCGCGCGTCAAAGGCGGCCTGAGAGAGAAAAAGAGATGGCGACGGTCCTCGCAAGGTAGGTTCCAGCCAGGCCCGTCAGCGGTACAGTTTGCCCATCATATTGGAGGTTGGATGACCGATGGCTCGTGAAAAAGCGAAAATAAAGCCAGCAGAACAACTCGATCTCACGCCGATGATCGACGTGGTGTTCCAGTTGCTCATCTTCTTCATGGTGACGGCTGTGTTCGCCATTACACCGGGGCTGGATATAAAGCTGCCCGAGGCCGATACGGCGCAGGCGCCGGATAAGGAAAACCTCTTTATTGTTGTCGATCAGGACGGCAACATGAAGTTGAATCACAAAACTGTCACCTTCGCCAATCTGAAGGATGAACTGGTGAGCAAGCGCGCCATTCTCGACAACACCACGGCGATCATCATTCAGGGTGACGAACGAGCCACGCACGGGCAGATCGTGAATATTATGGATATCGCCCGTGAGGTGGGTCTCCTCGATCAGGTTATCGCCACCGAGCCAACTAGAGGGCGCGCCAGGTAGAGGACTAGTCAACTGGCACATAGATCCATTCGCGGCTGGACAGGACACAGCTCAACCGAACGCATCCAAGGGAACGATCGATCGTGAGCGAAGCGAAGAAAATTCTATACTACGCACTCGGCGCATCAGCGCTGGCCCATATTATCGTCATCGGGTTCATGCCGCTATGGCTCGCGCTTGCGCTCAACGTCGTCCTGGGCGTGGTACTCGTCATCGTACTGTGGAAGGCTACAAGCGGCCGTCGGGGCGCTCTTTTTACAGGCCTGGGCGCGGCGATAGTCATCGAGGCGATAGCGTGGGTTGCCGTCTTCTATACGCTGGGTTCCGCCGTGGTGGATGAGGAGAAGCTGATCCGGTTTCAGGCGCCACCGCCAATTCTGGAGAAGAACTTCGACCTCGCCAAGCAGCCGGAGATATCCGAAGTTCAGATGGAGATGCTGGCCTCCATGGGCCCGCCTGACATTCCCCCCGACATTACCGGCCTTGCGGACGTTACGGCCGTGGGTAGCGACTTGCTGGGTGCCGTTCTGCCTAGCACGCAGATACTGGGTGCCTTCAGTGGTGCCAAGGCGGAGGAGTTGTCTTTCGATCAGGTCGAGATGGTACAGCTGACCGAGACGGCCGCGCCCGTACAGGAAGCGCTCAGCCTACGCCAAGAACTGCTGAACGTCGGAGATCTCGATTTCGGGCGCTATCAGGCGATATTGATTCAAGACCCGGAAAACAAGAGAAATATCCGCGGTTTCTTCAATATGACCGTCATCGACTACGATCTGGCCAACAAGAACAACGACCGTTTTCCCACAGCGGTCGAAGAGTTGATGCGGTACATCCGGGATTACTCCAAGATCAACGCTCGGATCGCGGGCACCACGATACGTTTGAGTGATCGCGATCTCATGAAGGCTCCTTTTATCTATCTGACCGGCAACAATGCGATATTCCAGTTCACGGACGCCGAAAAGGAGAGCCTCGGGGAGTATCTGAGGGAGGGAGGCTTTCTTTTTGCGGACGAGATTCGCAAATCCGATCATGATACCGGTCTGGCCGGAAAGAACGCTGGCGTTATCGGCACCAGTTTCGACCGCCAGTTCAAGGCTTTGTTGAAGGATCCGTTGGTGCTGGGCAACGATGGCGACAAGTGGCAGAAAATCCCCAAGGATCACGATCTGTTTTTCAGCTTCTTCGAGTTCCGCGATGGTCCGCCCATGGGTGGGGCGCCCGGCGGGAACGTGTTTGACTTGGAGATGCTGGTGTTGCGCGGCCGGGTGGCGGTGATTTTCAGCGATTTGAACATAAGCTGGTACTGGGGTGACCCGAACGCCGATGCGCGCGAGCGCGGGTTGCAGTTCGGGGTCAATCTCATCGTCTACTCGCTCACTCAGCCGGGCGGGATCGCCAACGTGTCGCAGTTCACCGAATAGTCGGCCGGGCCGGGCAGACTCCCTCGCTCATTCTCGCCGGGGCCATTCTGGCCGGCTCCGAGGAACGCGCCTGGGCCCGCTCCTGCGGGCCCGGACGGCGCTTAATCCGCTCGGGGAGTCTGCCCTACCCGGCCTCGCGGACCGTACCCCCCGGCCCAACCAAAACCCCCCGGCCCGGCCCAACCGAAGAACCCCCAGCCCGACCCAACCAAAACCCCCAGCCCCCCAAACCGAAGAGCCCCCCGCCCGACCCAACCGAAAGCCCTGGCCCAACCCAACCGATGGCCATGTCGTACAAGGCTCAATCGGACGGTTGCACTACTCGCAAGATCTGGTCGGCTGGTATGTCGGTCAGGGTCTGGATGGTGCCGTCGGGCCATTGGATTTTTAGGTCTGCTTGCGTGGCGTCGCCCAGGCCGAAGTGGAGGCGGGGGTCGTGGGTGGAGAGGTAGCTGCTGGCTGAGCGGCGCTGGCGGAGTTGGGGGTTGGTTCCAGCGGCGGTGAGGGTGACGCGCGTGCCCAGGGCGTCGGGGTGGTGACGGGCTACGAGGCTCAACATGAGCCAGTGGTTGCGGTTGCCGCCGTCGTTGCGCAGGAGGGTTGGGGGCGCGGCTACGTTGGTGACCAGGATGTCGAGGTCGCCGTCGTTGTCATAATCTGCCACTGCGGCGGCACGGCTGGCCAGGATGGGCTTGAGGCCCGGACCTAGCTGGTGGGAGACATCCTGGAACTGACCACCCGCTGAGTTCATCAGCATCTGGTTGGGTTGGCGGTAGGTCTGCCCCGCGTGCACCTGAGCGACTACGTCCATGACGTGGCCGTTGGCCACAAACAGGTCCAGGTCCCGGTCGTTGTCGTAGTCCAGCAAGAGGGTGCCGAAGCCCAGCGGAGTGAAGGTCGGGCCGGATAGACCAAGGCGCTCGGTGGCGTCCTCGTACTCTCCTGACTTGCCCCGTGCGTACAGGGTGTGTGTCTCCAGGGAGAAGTTGGTCACGATGAGGTCTTGCAGGCCGTCGCCGTTGACGTCGCCGAGATCCACACCCATGCCCGCCTCCGCCCGGCCGTCGTCGTTGAAGCTGACTCCGAGCTCCAGGCTCCTTTCGGTGAACGAGCCGTCGTGGTTCTCGTACAGGTGGTTCTTGTCCCCATCGTTGGCGACGTAAATGTCCGTGTCCCCGTCCCAGTCCAGATCCGCCAGGATCAGCCCGAGCCCACGTCCCAATCCGGTGATGCCCGCTTCCCGGGTGACATCCTTGAAACGCCCCGCATCATTGCGGTAGAGAGCGTCGGCGACGGGGGCATACGAGTCCGGGTTACAGTAGGAGCGGATCCTGCCCTGACGGCAGAGTACATTTCCCTCCAGGGTGAATTCCACGTAATGGACGACGAACAGGTCCAGGTCACCGTCGTTGTCGTAGTCGAGGAAGCCGCTGCCAGTTGACCAGCGTGCGTCACCCACTCCCAGAGCTGCGGTCAGATCAGAGAAGTGGCCGTCGCCATCGTTAGAGAGCAACACGTCGGGGCCAAAGTTGGTGACGAAAAGATCCCGATCTCCGTCACCGTCGATATCCGCCGCGGCGCACCCCATTCCGTACCCTGGGTGTCCTGTCCCAGAAAAGGTGGTCACGTCCTGAAAGGATCGGGCGGACTCACTGCGGAACAGCTGATTTCGGGGTCGTGGCTCTGGAGTGGTGTCGGCCAGGGCGGCGCCGTTGACGAAGTAGATGTCCAGATAGCCGTCGCTGTCATAATCAAAGAAGGCGGCACCCGACCCAAAGGTCTCCACGTAGTAGTATTCACCGGAGAAACCGTTGAAGTGATCGAATCGGAGTCCCGTGGTTTCGGCTACGTCCCTGAACTGAACCGAAACTGGTGGTCCCTGGACGGTCATGTCCGACTGGCAGCTCAACAGGAGAAGGATCGCCCAGACCTGGATCCACACGAGGGGCCAGGTCTGGGCGAGGTGAAGAGCGGAGCGACTCATGCAGACAAGATTGCCAACTTCCAACCTCCCCTCAAGTCGCGCCGGTGGAAGGGCGAGGGTCAGTTCACAGCGCTTCCAGCCGAGGTCTTCACTTCGGCCCAACCCATGGTGGGTACCGCGGTGGGCGAGGGAGGTGGGGAAGCGGGCAGGAGACGGGCGGGTATCGAGCCCGGTGTGCCCAATTCGGACGCTCCGGGTTGCCAGCCGGCGGCTTCCACCGCCGTGACCCAAGCCTCGCCCTGCGTGCCGTCCATCTCGAAGTCGATCCTCACCATGGCTTGCTTAAGCGTGCCGTCTCCGGCAAAGGGTGCGCCGCTGCCGTCGTCGGCCGTATCGATCAGTCGACCTCCCTCTTCGGGCGGAGCATCGTAGAGCCTCACCTGAAGCTTGGAGTTGGACAGCGAAACAGCACTGCTGACCAGGCCGGGCGTGACCCCAAGGACGGTCCGGGAGTTGCCGTCGCTGTAGTTGGCTACCAGAAACACATCACCCGCAGCCAACGAGACGGGGTCGAGCCGCAACATCTCAACGGTCTCGCCGTCCGAGCCCAGTCTGGTTATCACCCAGCCACTCAGATCAACTGGGTCCCGGGAGCGATTGAAGAGCTCGACCCACTCGTCCGAGCTCGAAGCAGTGCTCCCCATCCACATGATCTCGCTGAACACGACGGGACCGGGAGGTTCAGCTCTGACGCTGCTGGTGATCGAACAGAGCAGTCCAACGGCCACAGCGCATGCAGCGGTTCGATGCGATTTCATGATCCGGCTCCTCTCCATTTCGGGCCCCGCTCGGCGGTAAGCCCAATGGGTAAAAAGGGAATGTGGTGGACGCGGCCGATCGAATGGTGTCGGCGTCCGCCCTGTCCTTGGCAAAGGCCGTGCCGGATCTCCGCTATATGTCGTAAGCATTAATAGGAACAACAATATAAGTCTAATTTTACTAGACTATTTCAGGGCAGGAAGGGTCCCCGGATGGGTGGGATACTACACGCCGGTGAGTACGATCGAACCCACTCCTGCCGTCGGCGTGACTGGTGGAGGTAATTCGAGCGTGATCCCGCCGATCACCTCGGAAGGGGCGTTATTCTGGCCATCACCGCGAACATCCTGGAGCCCTTGACAGCGGCCTGATCTGTGACTTATTTTGCTAAATTCCCAAATAACCCCAAAACCCCAAAAAACCCCAATCACTCACTATGACGGTCAAGCCGGTATTTACCACAGGCGATATTGCCAGCCACTGCCACGTGTCTCAGGAGACCGTCGCCAACTGGATTAGACGGGGGCGGCTCAAAGCCTACGCGACTCCTGGTGGGCACCGGCGGGTCCGCGTCAGCGACTTGCGCGACTTCCTCGCCGAACACGATATGCCGCCTCTATCCTTGGGTCTGGAATCGGGTGCTCGGCGGCCGCGAGTTCTGGTGGTGGATGACGATGCCAAGATCGTCAAGCTGTTGGTCAACTTCCTCAGCATGGAAGGGGATTATGAGCTCGCCTCGGCCTCAGACGGCTTCGAGGCTGGCATTCAGACGGCTATGTTTCGTCCCGATCTGCTCATCCTGGACCTAATGATGCCGAACATGGATGGCTTCAAGGTCTGCCAGGCCATAAGAGCATCACCTGACACTCGCCACATCCGCATCCTGGTTGTAACCGGCTATCCCGCTCAGGAGAACATAGACCAGGCCCTGCGATCAGGAGCCGATTGCTGCATGACGAAGCCGTTCGTCCTCACCGAACTCAGGATAAAAGTGGAGGAGTTGCTCCGCTCCACGAATGCTCGCCTTCCCGAAGCCGCTCTGGCACCCGAGATGGGTTGAGTGATCCCATGGCTCTCGGCATGCTTTACACCTGTAGCTGTGGCGCCCGCTACAAGGTGTACGTCCCCAAGCAGAAGCTATTTCGCCCGGTGACGGGGACGACGGTGAACTGGAAGGCCGTAGATGCCAGGGAGGACGCCCAGGGGGATGTGGCGGCAGTCAAGCGCATGGCCGATGTTACCAGCAGCACTTTCCTGGACATGAGGGAGCAGGACAACGTCGAGTGTCCGGTCTGTGGCACGGAGATGAAGCTGTTGCGCTACTTTCGGTCGCTGCTGGCGCGATCGAGTCGGGAGCAACAGAATTAGGCGCCATCACGGCATTCGCTGGTCCAACGAGACCAGTCGACGAGACTGGGCGCACAGAAAGCTTGTGATTGAGGTCGGGTTATGGTAGAAGGGAGCCAAAGAGAGACCATCCTCGTCGTCGACGACGATAGTTACGTGCGCTCGCTGGTGGTCAAGATACTGGCTCAGAGAGGATACACCGCCCTGCCGGCCGCGGATGCGTGGCAGGCTATGGACATACTTCAGGAGCAGCCGATCGACCTCATCATCCTGGACCTGCGTATGCCCGGACCCGTTGACGGCGAACAGCTCCTGCACGCCCTCCACGACCATGGCAACAAGGTACCGATCATCATCCTTTCCGGATGGGTGAATGACGAGATGAGCCTCAACCCCCCCCGCCGGGGTGCACACGGTCATGAAAAAGCCGATCGACATCGACACCTTCGCTGCCACGGTGGCGCTCGTTCTGGGGAAGTCCTGCGCCAGGCAGGACTAGTACTGCCCGGCGCAATTCCGTCGGCGCACGGCCGCCGATCCATGGAATGGTTGACCGAATCGCTAGCGCGATTCGGCCACCTCCCGGTACACCGACTCATTTGCGCCGGGCAATACTAGCGGATTCGATCTACTCGTACTGCCTCGCCATGACATGGCTGAGCACGCCGGCGGCTTGCATGCGGATGCCGTCGTGAGGGTGGGTGAGGACGATCTGCTGCAGGACGGGAATGGCCGACTTGTCTTTGACCTGCCCGATAGATTTGATCGCTCGCAACACCAGGGGGACGCCGTTGTCTGGATCCTCCACGACCGCGGCCAGTAGTTGGATCTGGCGTCCGTGTCGGTTGTCTACCGAAGCCGACGACATTACAGGTTGAATCCCCAGCAGTTTTGTGCTGGCCATGTTGGCAGCCGCTATCTCCCTGCCCACTACCCCGCCCTCGGAGAGGGCAACCGCCCCCAAAGCCTCGATGGCTTTGAGTCTGACCGACCGCCCTAACGTTTTGTCCTGAGCGGCGCGTCCGAGGACGTCGATTACGGGTGGCTTGCCGTGTTTTCTCAGCATTTTGACAGCGGCCAGCTGGAGCCGCGGGCTGCGGTCACTGAGCTGTCGGTCCAGCATCGGCACGGGGTCGAGTAGGTCTTTTTCTCCCGCCTCTCACAGGGCCTGGGTGGCTCTGAGGCGGATCAGTTCATCGGCCTCGAAGTCGTCATTGGCGGCCTCACCGATGGCGCTGAGGGCCTCTCTATACCCCGGGTAGCGCAGGAAGGCGATTGCTCGCAGGGCGGCGGAGGATCGCCAGCCTGACCGCCACCTTGGGCTCTACCCGGCGAGCCGTCGCCAGCAGCCGTACGGCCTGAGGGCCGCTCGCCCGGCCCAGACTCTGAGCCGCCTTGCGCCGCATACCCATATCCCGGCTGTTGACCAGTTCGTCGCCCAGTCGTTGAATCTGGGGGTCCTGTCCGAGCGCCGGTCCGGCAATCAGCGCCTGTCCGGCAATCAGGATATGCAGCAGCGTGGCGGGTAATCTCATATATCTCCTTGTCGGCATCCGCTCCCAATCGCTGTACCTGCATGCATGCACACCTCAGCAGGCCAGGGCCGCCGCCTCGATGGACAGGTGGGGACCTGCGGTGTCGAGGCTGGCGATGACGCCGATTGGCAACACCAGCCGCCTTGGTAGGTGGCCATGGGGGAAGCCGGTCACGATGGGGATGTCGAGTCCATCGGTGAGCTCTACAAGCATCTGCTCCAGGGTCGGCGAGTGTTCCATCTCCTGGGGCGTGAAGCAGTCGCGGAAGGGTCCGAAGACCAACCCTCCCGCCGCGGCGAGAATTCCCGCCAGTCGAAGCTGATTGAGCATGCGGTCGATGCGGTAGGGATACTCGCCCACGTCTTCCAGGAGGATAATCGCTCCCCTGAGATCGGGGGCGTAGGGAGACCCCAGGAGGCTGCACAGCAAAGCGAGATTGGCGGGTATCAATGGCCCTGTGGCGCGGCCGTGACACAACACCTGGAGCTCCGTCGATTCTACCGGAAGGCGACCCAGGGGGCTGCAGGAGGTCAGACAGCGCCATAGGGAGGATTCCAGCAGTGGATCCAGCGCCGGCGAGGAGAGGTCGAAGTCGGCCAGAGCCCCGGTGAAACAGACCAGGCCGATGCGCCGATACAAGGCGAGCAGGAGAGCGGTGGTATCGCTGAAGCCAATCAGGATCTTGGCATTTCGGGCCAGCAGCTGGTAGTCGAGAAGCGGCAGAATACGGCCGCTGCCGTATCCGCCTCGAGCGCAGAACACGGCGACGACATCCGGGTCAGCGAAGGCCGCCATCAGGTCGGTGGCGCGGTCCTGGTCCGAGCCGGCCAGGTAGTGATGGGCATCGAAAATGTGCTCGCCTAGCTGCACTTCATAGCCTCGCCCTTCCAGATAGGATACACTTGCCCGCACAAGCTCGGGGTCGGCTGGGCGCGACGGTGCTACCAGGGCGATGCGGTCGCCCGGGCGCAGTGGTCGGCCACGCCGCAGTGGCGCGGGCGGCGGCGTGTCAAGCGCCGGGAGAGCCATGTTTCTGCTGGAGGGCGGCAAGCAACATTTTCTGAATGCCGCCGAAGCCGCTGTTGCTCATGAACACGACCACGTCGCCAGCTTCCAGGGAGTCGGTCAACAGGGCGACGACCTCCTCGGGTTGCGGCGTGAAGCACGCCAGCTGGCCGTTGTCTACCAGTCGAGCTACGAGACGGTCTGGCGAAAACGGGGGATCGTCGCCACAGCGGTCAGGGCGCGGAACGGCCGTGAGGATCACCCGGTGAACCGCGGCAAAGGCCTCCAGGTAGCGTTCCTCAAAGACATCCCTGGCGTTGGTGGCGCTGGCGGGCTCGAAGATCGCCCACAGGCGGAGGCCGGGGTAGGACAGGGCCAATCCCTCGAGGGTCCGGGCCACGGCGGTGGGATGGTGGGCGAAGTCGTCGATGACGGTAATGCCGCCAACGCACCCCAGGATTTCTTGACGTCGACGAACCCCGCGGAAGCTCTCCAGACCCGCAGTCACCTCAGCCGCGCTCAATCCGGCACTGAGGGTGGCGCCGGCGGCGCCCAGGGCGTTGTGGACATTGTAGGAGCCGCTCAAGGGGAGGCGCAGCCGAAGGCGTTCCGCGTCCTGCTCCACCACAGTAAAAGTCTGAGAGAGTCCGTCCGTTTCGATGCCGATGGCCCGCCAGTGATTGTCAGACCCCGTCCCATAGGTCTGGACCTGAGCCGGGGAGCGCGGCAGCAGTCGAGCGACCACGGGATCGTCCCCATTGGCCAGGACCAGGCCGTTTGCCGGCACCGTGTTGATCACCTGGGAGAATACGCGTTCGATGTCCGTCAGATCGCGGTAGATGTCGGCATGGTCGAATTCGATATTGTTGATGAGGAGGATGTCGGGCAGGTAGAAGAGGAACTTCGGGAATTTGGCGAAGAATGCGCTGTCGTATTCGTCCCCCTCCACCACGAAGTGCTCGCCCTGACCGAGCCGATAGGGTCTGGTGAAGTTTCCCGGCATGCCGGCGATGAGGAAGGATGGATCCCGGTCCGCCGCCGCGAGCAGGTGGGCGATCATGGCCGTGGTGGTAGTCTTGCCGTGGGTGCCGGTAACCACTATCCGCCGCCGCTGTCGCAGAAAGAGATCGCCCAGCACCTCTGGCATGGACGCAAAGGGCAGGCGACGGTTCAAGACGGCCTCCACCTCCGGATTTCCCCTGGAAATGGCATTTCCGACCACCACCAGGTCCGGCGCTGGATCAAGTCGAGACGGATCGAATCCAGCTTGCACCTCGATGCCGGATTGACGCAGGAAATCACTCATAGGGGGGTAGACGTGGTCATCCGATCCGGTGATCCGGTGGCCGGCCTCTTCGAGCATGGCGGCCAGTGAGCCCATGGCCGTACCGCAGATGGCGATCAAGTGGATGTGGGACGCAGGGGGGAGACAGAGCATGACGATCTCTTAAAAAGTTGTATCTTACAGTTGTAACATACATGTATCTTACAATGGTACATAAAGATACGGCACATAAAGACACCGCATACAAAGATACGGAAAACCGAGGCATCGGCGGGTGAACGCTACGAAAGTAAAATCCCTGGCCCCACTGTACGGCGGGGTCGCACTCCTCGTTATAGCTGTGGCCGGCGCGGCACTCAGCCTTCTGTCTGGCAATGAGGGGCGCGAAAAGGACCCCTTGGACACGGGGTCGGTGAAGCCCATGCCACCCGTTGTGCCGCCCGTTGTGCCGCCAGTCTGGGCAACCGCGAAACCCCCGGCGGCCACCCCCAAGGTCTCGGCCGAGGAACTCGAGGCCAGGGACAAAGAGGAGCTCGGTCGCATCATCATCGCCCAGATCGAGCAGACGCCGGACAAGATCGATGAGGCCTGGCTGGAGCGAGTCTGTCAGTACGTCGCCGGTCCCTCTACCCTCGAGGAGCTCGTCCTGAGGGCCCTGGAGCAGGGGGAGAAGTACGACGCGCAGTATCGGGCCGAGGGGGACTGGGGGGCCGCGCGCGACGTCATCAGAATCTCCTACATGAAGGAATCCCTGCAGCTAGCCAGGACTCTCGGCAAGCTTGCCGTTGGCCGGGAGAAGGATACACGGGCGTTGACGGCGGATGTGGTACGGCTTCACGAGGCGGCTATCGTCGACCACTTTCTGAGGATTGAGCGGTATTCGCGCTACGCCAGAGAGGACATGAAGGAGACCGACGTCAATGGCAAGCCGGTGAGGGTTCGTATCTCGCAGTGGAACAGGACCCTTGCCGCGCACCTGCTCGAACTGGGCAAAATACACGTCGAGGCTGCCTGGGCGGAGACGCTCTACAAACGCAAGCAGCAGCAGCATGCCGAGCAGGCTTTCGAGATCCTGGCCATGGTGTACAAGCTGACCAAGTCCGGCGAGGCGATGTTGCAGATGCGCGAATCGAATCAAATTCTGCGCTACAACATCTGGAAGATGGGCCAGGCGGCCTGGACCAGGGCCCGACAGGCCGCCGCCTCCGGCGACAGTACCCAGGCCCAGCGGCAGTATTTGCTGGCAAAACATCGCTATCTTCAATGTCTGTCGCGACTGGAGATGGGTAAGAGGGAGACGGTGTTCGAGGAGTACCGTAAGCTGCAACAGGATATCTACCGGTGGACAAAGGGGAAGACGGGCCAGCAGGTGGACGAAAGGGCTGAGGAGTCATAGCCCCGGCACAGGAGTTGGAGGCATCCGCTGGCGGCGTCGCCGCGGCCCTGGCGAACTGGAACGGCATGCGCTATGTCGGTCGGTGCCTGGACTCGCTCCAGGCTCAGTCGGTCGGTGTCTCGCCGGTGGTAGTGGTCGACAATGGCTCCACGGACGGATCCAGAGAGTGGATTCAACAGCATTACGACGGCGTGGAAGTGCTGGAGAATCCGACCAATCTGGGCGTGGCGGCGGGGTATAATCGGGCCATATCCGCCTGCGCCTGCGCCGACGCCAGCTATATCCTCATCCTCAACACCGATGTCTTCCTCGAGCCCGATTTCATCGCCAGGGCTCTGCACGCGCTGACCGCCAGTCCGGATCTGGGGGCGGTGACGGGGCGTCTCTTCCAGGAGGGCACGGGAGAGTTGATCAGCGGCGGTTTCTTTCTCCGTCCCCAGATCCGCATCACCTACCGGGAGCTCACCGACGAAGCCTGCGAGGTCTTTGGCGCCACTGGCGCGGCAGTCCTTTACCGGCGCGACGTCCTCGAGGATCTCAAGGTCGATGGCCAGTACTTCGACGACGACTACTTCGCCTACGGCGAGGATATCGACCTGGCGTGGCGTACCCAGATCCTGGGTTGGAAGGTCCGCTACGAACCGTCGGCCAGGGCCTATCACGTGGGGTCTGGTTCACTGGAGGGTCGGCTCCGTTTCCTGGACAAGCCCGCGCTCTATCAACGGCACACGCTGAAGAATCGCTATCTCACCGTTGTGAAGAACGCCTCGCCTGGAACCGCGCTGCGGCTGTTGCCGTGGCTGTTGGTCAGCGAGCTTCTGCTGTGGCCCTATCTGCTTTTAAGGATGCCGCGGCGCGTTCCCTTCCTGATGATGGGGCTGGCCGAAGTTGTGCGCCTGTTGCCGTCGGCCCTGCGCAAGCGGCGGCAGATCCAGCGCCGGCGCCGCGTGCCAGCAGACCACATACGCCGGTATCTGCGGTGGTTCTGAGGGGACGATGATTCTGGTGACCGGTGCTACCGGATACACCGGAGGCTTTCTGGCCAGGTCTTTGCTCGCCGTGGTCGAGGAGGAGGTGCGGTTTTTCGTGCGGCCCAGCTCAGACCGGAGTCGACTGCCACCAGGGCCGTCCGAGGTGTTTGCCGGCGATCTGGCCCGCCCAAAAGAGGTAGCGGCCGCCTGCCGCGGCGTCAGTCGCATCGTCCACCTGGCTCACATTCGCTATGCCCGCACCCTCGTTGAATGCCTGGCCAGCAGCGTCGATCACGTCGTTATGATCAGCTCCTTGAGACGCTTCTCACAGGTGGAGTCGGTCTCGGTAGAGGAGGTAATCAGGGGGGAGGAGTGCGCCCTGAATTCGGGGATTCCGTGTACCATCCTGCGGCCGTCGATGATCTTCGGCCCGGGAGACGACCGCAACATCAGCCGCATGGCCGCACATCTCCGGCGGATCCGCTGCATCCCCGTCTTTGGCAGCGGACGCCACCTGCAACAACCGGTGTTCGTCGATGACGTGGTGGGTGCGATTCTCGCCAGCCTGGCTCGGGGACCGGGGGGAGAGTACGCCCTGGCCGGACCTCGTGCCCTCTCGTACAACGAGGTAATCGATCTGGTGGGCAACGCCATCGGGGTGCGGCCGCTCAAACTCCATATTCCCGTACATCTGGCCCTGGCCGTGTGCCATCTCGCCCGGATCCTCCCCATTGAGCTGGCCCTTGACGGGGAGCAGGTGCGCCGGTTGCAGGAGGATAAGTGCTACGCCATAGACGCGGCTGCGGAGGATCTGGACTTTGCCCCGCTTGGATTTGAGGCAGCTTTGACCCGCATCTACCGGTCAGGTCCAGAAGCGACACCAGGTCACCGCGACCAGGTCGCGGAGACCGGGTGAGCGAGATCCCCGTGAGTGCGGCCATCCCGGCTTCCGCCCTGTTGTTCTGGGCCGCCGGCGCAGCGGCTGTACTGGGCGCCGCGGTGGGTACGTGGCTGGTCCTGTTAGCCGCGCGCCGCTGGCTGATATTGGATCGACCAAACGAGCGCAGCTCCCATGTCCGGCCCACACCCACTCTGGGCGGGCTGGGTATCGCCGCTGGGTTGTGGGCCGGTCTGGCGGTGCTGTTGTCCAGCCAGACGGCGCTGCCAGCGGGCACAGGCTGGGCGATGGCGGCTGTCACCGGGGTTTTCCTGGTCGCGACGCTGGATGAATCAGAGCGTTCCATGAGGGTGGGGGAGAAGCTCTTTCTCCAGATACTGGCCGCCGTGTTGTGGATGAGTGTGGGAGGGCCGCGGCTGGAGTGGATTACGCTGCCGTGGCTGGGCCGCCTGGAGCTGGTGGGCGGGTGGAGTCCGGGCATCACGGCGCTCTGGTTTGTCTCGCTGTGCAACATCTGCAACTTCATGGACGGAATCGACGGAATCGCCGCCACCGAGTGCATGAGCGTGGGGGTCTGGGCCGCCCTCGCCCTGGTTGTGGTGGGAAGCTCAGCAGCGGGGCTGCCGATTGTCCTGGCGGCGGCGAGCCTGGGATTTCTCCCGTTCAACTTTCCGCCGGCGCGGATCTTCATGGGGGACGTAGGGTCCTTCCTGCTGGGCGGACTCCTCGCTGTGGTGGGGATTGTGGCTGAAGGCGAGGGGTTGCCCCTGTGGCTCTTCGCGGCCCTGCTTCTCTGTTTTCTTTTCGACTCCACCTACACCCTGCTGCGCCGTGCCCTCAGGGGAGAGAACCCCCTGCGGGCACATCGCCAGCACTTGTACCAACGGCTGGTTCTACGCGGCTGGAGTCACGCCAGGGTGAACGGCATTGTGCTGTTTCTCAACGCCATACTGGGAGTCGGCGTCTGCGCGACGCTCGA
>Ga0310122_10000918_pt1 | contig 18815 bp, 19 predicted proteins | sample CB6_Bottom_1051__FD_203503 | JGI IMG/M metagenome (GOLD analysis project Ga0310122, IMG submission 203503) | Marine microbial communities from Western Arctic Ocean, Canada - CB6_Bottom_1051 | ecosystem: Environmental > Aquatic > Marine > Oceanic | place: Canada: Western Arctic Ocean | collected...
CGTTTCCCAATGCGCAGTTGTATATCCAGCTGGATGAATATATGGGCTGGCTACGGACACTCGCCCTGCCGCACGACTTTGGAGGTGGAGAGAGAGGCTGGATTCTGTCTTCTCTTGATCCGCAGGATATCCACAACGTGGCTATTGCCATGAGCCAAAATAAAGCCACGCTGATTGAAGGCGATGTGGAGGTCCTACCCGGTATTACGGCCCATCTGGCCAAGGACTCGCATACCTTTGGCACGCAGTGGTTTGAGGTCCGCACGCGTAATGGTCTGTTCGCCATAGCCGGGGATGCGGTGTATTGGTATTCCAACATCGAAAAGATGTGGCCACCGGGCTATACTCAGGGCAACCCTTTTAACCAACTCTTTACTTACGATACCATTCGTAAAGCCTTGAGCGGCGAACTCGAACGCCTCATTCCCGGTCATGACCCTGTCCTCTGGCAACGCCATCGCACCTGGACAGTCGGGCCGAACGAAATTGCCGAGGTGAATTTGGCCACAGGCCAGCGTTCACGAAAGAAGGCATGAGGCTTCCCCGGATCCTTTTTTTCAGTCTGGCAGGCTGCCTTTTGTGCACCGGCTCACTACAGGCGCAGCTTGTAGCAGAGCGGGAAGACCGCCTGCAAGGTTCGGTCAAATCCATTCTGGTTGAGCAAGCAGTCCTTGTCCGTCACCTCGATCAGTGGGCAGAAGGGAAACTGCAGAAAGTTGACGCAACGACCTATGATCAACACGGGCGCAAGACCCAGCAGCTGCAGTATGAGACGGACGGAAGCCTGAAAAAAAACCGTGTACACCTACCCCACAGAAAATACGACTGAGCAGAGAGTCTATTCGCTTGAGGGTCTCTCCGGTGACCGGACTCTGCTTCTCACGGACCGGCAAGAACAGCGCATCACACACAGCCTGTACACGGCAGATGGCAGCCTACGGCGAAAAACCGTCTCAGTACTAGACGAGCAGGACCGTATTCTTGAAGAAGCTGAATATAATGCCGCAGGCAGTCTGTTCCGTCGCTTGGTCCATACGTATGGGAGCGAAGGACACAGGCTCACGACTGCTCGCTACGGGGCACATGCTGTTTTCGTCGGCCCTGTCGGAAAATCCGAGTATGTCTATTCGGACCAGGGCGGATTGAGGGAGACCCGTGAGTATGCGCCGGATGGAACCCTGCTAGGCAGATGGGAATATACCGACGAACAAGATGCCCAGGGTAACTGGATCAAACGCACGGCAGCCCACTGGGTCGAGAAATTTGGTAACGCCTATTTTGAACCAAGACGAGTGACCTATCGCATTATCGGCTATTATCCAGAAGACACCGGAGAGACGGAAGACACCCCGGCTCCCGAAACAGCTTCGTCTGTTACCGCTCCTGGACAGTGATACTGCTATGCACTGCGAACGGCTTATGCCTCTTATGCATCTTGGGTGACGCGCATCACTTCAGCCACGGTCGTGCCGCCTTCGGCTACTTTGCGCCAGCCATCGTCCCGGAGGGGACGCATGCCACGACTCACCGCCTGTTCTTTAATGATATCAGCCGATGAGCGCTTGAGAATCAATTGGCGTATGCTTTCGTCAACCGGCAAGAATTCGAAAATCCCATCGCGGCCCCGATAGCCGGTCATGGCGCAGTCTTCACATTCCCCGGCTTCATAGGTCGCCGTCAGCTCCGGCGCGTGGCCGTTGGTCTGCTGGTTGATCTGCGGGAGAGAGGCCCCGCCTTCGACCGGCCGTCGGCAGCTCAGACATAAGTTTCGCACCAGACGTTGGGCCATCACGCCAAGCAGGGACGAGGCCAGCAAATAGTCTTCGACGCCCATTTCGAGCAGACGCGAGACCGCACCAGATGCGTCATTGGTATGCAGCGTTGAAAACACCAAGTGTCCGGTTAAGGCTGATTGAATAGCAATCTCGGCGGTTTCATAATCCCGAATCTCTCCGACCATGATAACATCGGGATCCTGACGGACGATGGAGCGCAGACCGGCGGCAAAGGTTAATCCAATCTGCGCTTTGACATGGATTTGGTTGACCCCATTGAGCTGATACTCAACGGGATCCTCAATGGTGATAATCTTTTTCTCGGGTGAATTTATCTTATCCAGCGCCCCGTACAACGTCGTCGTTTTCCCGCTTCCCGTGGGTCCCGTCACCAGTATCATTCCATACGGTTGCGCAATGAGCTTCTCAAAGTCCGACAGGACATCCTTGGGAAAGCCGAGTGACTCCAGGCTGACATTAATACTCGACCGGTCCAGAATACGCAGCACCACACTTTCCCCGTACAGGGTGGGCAGCGTCGAAACGCGCAGATCGACCTCACGGCCCAACATGCGCAGTTTGATTCGTCCGTCTTGAGGCAGACGCCGTTCGGCAATATTGAGCTTGGCCATGAGTTTGACCCGGGAGATGAGAGCGGCCTGTAGCTTACGAGGGGGTGCGTCTACATCGTGCAGAATACCGTCAATGCGATACCGGACGCGGAGCTCTTTTTCAAAAGGCTCGATGTGAATATCCGATGCCCGCTGTTCCATCGCACGTGCGATAAGCATATTGACCAGCCGAATAACCGGCGCTTCGCTCGCCATGTCCCGCAGGTGTTGGACATCTTCTTGATCATCTTCGAGGTACTCAACATCGCTGACCTCCTGTCCTTCCGCTCCACCCTCAGCGTAATAGATACGTAACGCTTCAAGGATATCGCGTTCACGTGCAATCCGAATCGTCACCTCGAGTTTGGTTGCTTTCTCGAGCGCCTCGATGACGTAAAAATCACCGGGGTCAGCCATGGCAATAGTCAACTCACCGTCCTGAGAAGTTAAAGGGCAGACACGTGCTTGGCGTAGAAAGCCGGGGTTGACACTGGACAGCGCTGGCGGTTGCTTCGGAAACTCACGTGCACTCAGCAGCGGGGCTCGATAATATTCCGCCAACACGGGCAGGAGATCATCTTCAGACATAAATCCCAACTCGACGAGCAGGCGCTCAAGCGTTTCCCCGCGTTTTTGTTGGACAAGCTGGATTCTACGCAGGTCATCCTTCGAGACTTTCCCGCTCTCAAGCAGCATTTCTTCAAGCCGCGTCACTCCGCCGTCTCCTTCTCACTGCATTAATAAATGAGCGACCCCAGCCGCTCCCAGCGTATCCAACGATCGTGCCCGTCCCATGACCAGTATATCAGGAAAGCTTTGCCTTTCACGCCTTGTATATCCACAAAGCCCCAGAAGCGGCTGTCATGGCTATGGTCGCGGTTATCACCCATGACAAATAATTTCCCCGGCGGAACAATAGCAGGCTCGACCGACCCGTCAGGCAGAGGCTGCGGGTAGTTATCGCGCAGACCAGGGATGACACGACCGGGGTCGGCATACAGGGCATACACGTTCTCAACGGCTTCACCATTGACAAACAACTGCTTATCACGAATGCGCACCCGATCACCTTCAACCGCCACGACACGTTTAATAAAATCTTTTGTTTCGTCTTTGGGGTAGACAAAGACAATGACATCATCGCGTTCCGGCTTGCCCCATTCAAAGACCAAGGTATCGAACGGATACGGGAGACGCAGACCATAGGCAAACTTACTCACCAGAATATGGTCCCCGATTTGAAGCGTAGAAAGCATGGAGCCGGAGGGAATCTTGAAGGCCTGGACGATAAAGCTCCGAATAAACAGAGCCAGGAGCAAGGCGACCAACAGCGCTTCGGTATATTCACGAAATACGGATTTCTGTTTCTGCTGGGTTGTTGATGCAGACGGCGTGCCCGCATTCGACCTCTGCCCTGCCATACCCACCGCCCCTTGGACTGACGTTTTGCCTCTGGCCATATTACGGATTACCCACGCCGCTGCGCTTCTGGATCACGGACCTGAAGCAAGGCAAGAAATGCCTCTTGAGGGATTTCAACCCGACCAACCTGCTTCATACGACGTTTGCCTTCTTTTTGTTTTTCTAGCAGCTTTCGTTTACGGGTTATATCCCCTCCATAACACTTTGAGGTGACGTTTTTGCGTAGCGCTTTGACCGTTTCACGTGCAATCACCCGACTGCCGATAGCGGCCTGCACGACGACATCAAACATTTGGCGCGGGATGAGTTCACGCATTTTCCGCACCAGTTCACGACCCTGGGCATGCGCGTGCTGGTGATGCACAATCAGCGACAAGGCATCTACGATATCGCCGTTAATGCGTATATCAAGCTTCACCAAGTCAGCCGGACGCATGTCCAAAAATTCATAGTCCAAGGACGCATAACCACGACTGATGGATTTCATCCGATCATAAAAATCAATCACGACTTCGTTGAGCGGGAGTTCATAGCTAAGCGCGACGCGCGTGGGGTCGAGGTATTTCAGCTCCCGTTGTATCCCTCGGCGCTCCTGGCAGAGTTGTAAAACATTTCCCACATATTCTACCGGCAGGTGGATCGTGGCTAATATAAACGGCTCTTCAATATGCTCAATCTCTTGCACCGAAGGAAAAAAAGACGGGTTCTCGACCTGCAACATTTCGCCGCCGATGGTCAGGATTTGATACTCGACCGTCGGCGTCGTCGTAATCAACTCTAAACCAAATTCCCGTTCCAAGCGCTCCTGTACGATCTCCATATGTAACAGGCCGAGGAACCCACACCGAAACCCAAAGCCGAGAGCGAGCGAGGTTTCTTTCTCATACGAAAAAGCGGCATCATTCAAGCGGAGTTTTTCAACCGCATCGCGCAACGCCTCGTACTGCTGTGATTCCACGGGATACAGCCCACTAAAAACCATCGGCTTTGCCGCCTTAAAGCCCGAAAACATGGTGCCAGTTGGGCGGCGAACTTCTGTGATCGTATCGCCCACTCGGGCCTCTCGCACTTCTTTGATCCCCGCCATGAGAAAGCCGACTTCTCCGGGCCCGAGCTCTGGGACTGATCCTGGGTGCGGAGCAAAGATGCCAACCTGCCCGACCTCATACTCCTTGCCACTCGACATGAGCTGTATCGACATCCCTGGACGCAAGGTCCCGTCGAACACGCGCACCAGGACAACGGCGCCTTGATACGGGTCAAACCAGCTGTCGAAGAGGAGGGCTTTCAGCGGCGCGTTGGGGTCACCCTGAGGAGGCGGCATTATCCGTAGGATGCCCTCCAAGACTTCCGCGATTCCCCGGCCCTCCTTGGCACTGGCTAACACCGCATCGTTGCCATCCAGGCCGATGATGTCTTCGAGCTGTTGCCGCACCCGCTCGGGTTCCGCACTAGGCAGGTCGATTTTATTAATGACGGGTAAAATTTCAAGCTGCTGGTCAAGGGCCAGATAGGTATTTGCCAGCGTTTGGGCCTCAACTCCTTGCGTCGCATCAATGACCAAAATAGCGCCTTCGCAGGCGTAGAGGCTGCGCGAGACTTCATACGCGAAATCCACATGACCGGGCGTATCAATCAAGTTCAGATAATATTCGACGCCGTCCTGAGCGTGATACCGCAAGCGCACGGTCCGGGCTTTAATGGTAATCCCACGTTCCTGTTCCAGGTCCATGGTGTCTAAAAATTGCGCGCCACTTTCTCGGTCACCAATCGAACCCGTTTGAGACAAGAGCTGGTCGGCTAAGGTCGACTTGCCGTGATCGATATGAGCGATAATGCTGAAATTCCGAATCCGCTGAATATCCATATTATTGTCGGAAGAAAGCCTCCGTTCTTTTCAGCCCCTCGTCTAAAGGCGTTGTCGGCTTCCAGCCCAGGATGCGAGCGGCACGATCCCAGGCCAAGACGCTCCGGCGCTGCTCGCCCGGCTTCGCCGGGCCATACTCCGAGCGGTCCGGCGTACCAGGGATAATACGCTGCAAATGGGCAGCGAGAATGTTGACATCGGTTTCTTTTGCTGTGCCGATATTTATTGGACCGCTATAGTCCACGTACAGCGCGGCCGCGTTTGCCTGGGCAACGTCACCGACAAAGACATAATCTCGCGTCTGTTTTCCATCCCCGTTAATGGTGATTGGTTGTCCGGCCAAGAGTCGTTGGATAAAGATGGCGACAACGCCGGCTTCTCCGTGTGGATCTTGGCGCGGCCCGTAAACGTTGGCATACCGAAGCGCCACATACGCTAGGCCATGCTCGACGTGATAGAAGTGCAGATACTGCTCCCCAGTTCGTTTGCTCACCCCGTACGGACTAATAGGTCGGGTCGGATGGTCCTCAGTGGCAGGAAAGACTTCTTGTTCACCGTACACGGTCCCGCCCGAGGAGGCGAAGATGATACGTTGACACTGCGCCAGCCGTACCCCCTCAAGGACGTTGAGCAGCCCCAGGATATTCACCCGTGCGTCAAACAGCGGGTCGGCGACTGAACGCCGGACATCCATTTGTGCGGCATGATGGTTCACCACCTCAATGCGCTCTTTGACCATGAGCTCGCGGACCGACTCATCCCGAATATCAGCCTGGATGAAATGGGCATGCGGGGAAACGTTCTGCATCTTGCCCGTTGATAAATCGTCAACAACCCAGACCTCATGCCCCGCTGCGAGATAGGTTTCAACAAGGTGTGAACCGATAAAACCAGCTCCGCCTGTCACCAATACCCTCATACGATTCGTCCTAATTTTCGTCTTCTTCTGCAGCGCTCAAAAGCCCGACCTAGACGATTTCCAGTTTCTTTCGGAAATATGCTATCGTTTTGTCGAGTCCATCTTCCAGCGACACCTGAGGTTCCCAACCCAGGATATGGCGGGCGACACTAATGTCGGGTTGGCGCACTTTGGGGTCGTCAACCGGGAGGGGCTGAAAAATAATTTTGCTCCGGCTGTCAGTCAAACGCAAAATCGTCTCGGCAAATTCCAGCACTGATAATTCATGCGGATTCCCCACGTTGACCGGTTCATTCCGATCAGAGCGTAGGAGTCGCACGATGCCCTCCACAAGATCGTCAACATAGCAGAAGCTGCGCGTCTGACTGCCATCGCCATAGACGGTGAGATCCTCGCCACGCAACGCCTGGCCGATAAAGTTCGGCACGACCCGCCCATCTCTCAACCGCATACGTGGGCCATACGTATTGAAAATCCGTATAATCCGCGTCGCAACACCGTGGCTCCTATGGTAGGCCATGGTCATGGCCTCAGCAAAACGTTTGGCCTCATCATAGACGCCGCGTGGTCCGATGGGATTCACATTCCCCCAGTAATCTTCTTGCTGCGGATGAACCAACGGATCGCCATACACTTCCGATGTTGATGCCAGCAGAAAGCGGGCGTCTTTGACTCTGGCAAGTCCCAGCCCTTTATGCGTCCCGAGCGAGCCGACTTTAAGGGTCTGAATCGGGAGTTCAAGATAGTCTATCGGACTGGCTGGCGACGCAAAGTGGAGAATCGCGTCGACATGACCACTCACATAAATGTAATTGGTGACATCCTGAGGGATGAATGAAAATTCCGGCTTGGCGAAGAGGGGGGCGACATTGTCCGCATCCCCGGTGACGAGATTATCTAGGCACAGTACTTCATCGCCTTCAGCAAGGAAACGTTCACATAAATGCGAGCCGATAAAACCCGCCCCACCAGTGATTAATATGCGTGCGATGGCCGTTCTCCTTTCTCATTACTCGATCAGCATGGTCGCGTTGTGGGAGTTGAGACACCACAGTGCGCTTTTGACTCTTCACTATTCTAGCACGTCCCTAATCCAATAGGCGTGTTTATCCTGGCTTTCATGGTAGGTCCGGACCAGCAGTTCTCCGATCAGGCCGGTAGTCACAAACTGCAAGCCTGTGACCAGGAGAAGAATGCCGAGCAGCAGTAATGGTCGCCCTGACAATTGCACACCAAAGACGAGTCTTTGGATCCCCAACACGGTCGTGATCCCACCACCGACTAGCATGGCAATCAGCCCAAGAAGACCAAAAAGATGGCTTGGCCGGGTCGCGTAGCTTGAGAGAAATTTTACGGTTAATAAATCGAGTATGACCCACACGGTGCGCGCCAGCCCATATTTCGAGCTGCCATGTTTGCGGGCATGATGGGTAACCGGCAACTCCGCAATCCGTGCGCCCATGTCCCCGGCCAGGGCCGGGATAAACCGGTGCATTTCACCATAGAGCTTGAGTCCCTTTGCCACTTCCCTCCGAAATGCCTTGAGCGTGCAGCCATAGTCGTGCAGCTTCACCTGCGTCGTCAAGGAGATAATACTGTTCGCAATCTGAGACGGCAGCCGCCGGGATAAAAAAGAATCTTGGCGATTCACGCGCCAGCCGTTGACCAAATCGTAGCCCTCATCGAGCTTGGCCAGTAAGCGAGGGATATCAATCGGATCATTTTGCAGATCCCCATCAAGGGTGACTATCACCGCACCATGCGCATATTCGAACCCGGCCGCAAGGGCCGCCGTTTGACCGAAGTTGCGGCGAAAGCGTAACACTTTGAGCTTGTCGTCTTGCGCGTGCAGTTCAGCCAAGAGCTCACTGCTGCCGTCAGAGCTGCCATCGTCAACCAGAATGAGCTCATACGTCCAGCCCATCGGAGCGAGCACCTCGTGCACGCGTTGGCACAGCGAGCGGAGATTCTCCACCTCATTATAGATCGGGACAACAACAGAAAGGTCCATAGGCAGAATACGCAATCGGCCGCGCGCTTAAAATTTCGTCAAACTGACAAACAGGCGGTAGCGCTGTTCGATGTCATCGCGGGTAAGGGACTGCAACCGGCGCAAGCTGAAATCTTCGACCGTGAACGAAGCCACAACACTTCCGTATACGATCGCTTTCCGTAGCCCCGCCTCAGACACATCGTTGGACTCGGCCAAATAGCCGAGAAAGCCACCGGCAAATGAATCGCCCGCCCCGGTGGGGTCGCTGACCTCTTCCAAAGGATAGGCAGGCACGGCAAAGACCGACTGCGGAGAAAAGAGTAGCACCCCATACTCCCCACGCTTGACCAATAGCATTTTGGGTCCCATCGTCAGGATTTGACGCGCCGCCCGGACCACATTGTGCTCGCCGCTGATCATCTGTGCTTCTTCATTATTGATGATCAACACATCGACGCGCTTGAGCACCGCTTCCAGGGCTGGACGCTCATTCTCAATCCAGTGACTGATGGTATCGCAGCCGATGAGGCGTGGCTGGGCGAGCTGATCCAATACACGACTTTGCAGACCAGGGTCAATATTGCCCAGAAAGACAAACGGGGTCTGGCGGTAGTGCTCAGGCAGCTGCGGTGCAAAATCCGCCACCACGTTCATTTGCAGGTCCAGCGTATCGCGCATATTGAGGTTTTCATGATAACGGCCCGTCCAACGGAAGGTGCGCCCGGGGTGCACCTCAAGCCCGTCAAGATTAATAGTCGGGGATATCAGGGTCGCCTTGGCCTCTTCGGGAAAGTCTTCGCCAACGACGGCTACCACGTTGACGGGTGCAAAATAACTGGCCGCAACCGCAAAATAAGCGGCTGATCCACCCAAGACTTCAGCGACTCGACCAGACGGTGTTTCAATCGAATCAAGGGCAACTGAGCCCACAACGACAATACTCATGCCATCACTCCCATATTCACCCAACTTCGCCTTACATATATTTGCCAATAATCGGCTCAAGTTCGGCTTTCAGGCTTGCAGGGATCAGCGACCGATCCGTAATGATGGCGCCCTTGAGCGCAGTTTCGCACGAGCACACCTGGTCTGGTAAGAGCCGTCGCGTTGAACCGTGTACAATCCGTTTGGCGGTTTCAACATTTTTGTTCAATATGGCCAGCACGTCCTCAATCACGACATCCCCAGCTTCAGTATTCCAGCAATCATAATCCGTGGCCATAGCTAACGTCGCGAAGCAGATTTCTGCTTCGCGGGCGAGTTTGGCCTCTTGTAAATTCGTCATGCCGATAATATCGGCCCCCCAACTGCGGTAGAGAAAAGACTCGGCACGCGTGGAGAATTGGGGGCCCTCCATACAAATATATGTCCCGCCCTGATGGACTGTGACATCAATTTCCTGCCCTTGCTCTTGGCTCACCTCGAATAAAGCTCGCGACAAAAGGGGGCAAATGGGGTCGGCAAACGCGACATGCGCAACAATGCCTCGGCCAAAGAAGGTGTCGATGCGTCCACGCGTGCGGTCAATGAACTGATCCGGAATCACCATCTGCCCCGGTACAATCTCTTGTTTCAAACTCCCGACCGCACTCACAGCGATCAGTCGTCGGACACCAAGCTTTTTCATGCCATAGATATTGGCCCGGAAATTTAGCTCTGAGGGCAGAAGGCGATGCCCCCGACCATGACGCGGCAGAAACACCACGCCTACTCCATCCAACTCGCCGACAAAATACGCATCAGATGGAGCACCAAACGGCGTCTCCACACTGACCCACTCACCGTGCTCTATCCTGTCCATCTGGTACAGACCACTGCCGCCGATAACACCCAGGGTGATCATAGTGTCCTCATGTCGTCTTCTCTTACGCCGCGTGTTCCACAGACGCAGCAAGCTGGCCACATGCAGCCTGGACGTCTTGACCCCGACTCTCGCGTATCGTGGCGTGCACCCCGCGGTCAAGCAGGATTTGACGAAAGCGTTGCATCCGGACGCGCGGCGAGGAACGAAAGGCAGCACCGGGATAGGGATTAAATGGAATCAAGTTCACTTTCGCCCGGAGTCCATGCAGCAGCGCGACCAATCGCTTGGCATCTGCGTCACTATCATTAATCCCGTCAAACATGGTGTAGGCAAACGTGAGGCGCTTCCGGGGGGCAATCGGAAGCGTTCGACATGCCTCAAACAGCACCGCTAAAGGGTAGCGGCGGTTAACCGGCATCAGTTCGTCCCGCAACGTATCGGTTGTCGCGGTTAAAGACACCGTCAAATTGACGTTTGTGTCCTGCAGCAGGCGTTCCATGGCCGGGACCAGGCCAACTGTTGAAACCGTGACGCGGCGCGGCGAAAAATCAAATCCCCAGGCTTGCGTCAAAATAGTCAGCGCCTTGACGAGCTGTGCGTAGTTCGCCAACGGTTCTCCCATGCCCATAAAGACGACATTTGTAATCGCGTCCTGCGCCGGTCTACGCTGCTGCACTTCCCAGATTTGGCTGACCATTTCCCCGGCAGTGAGATCGCGCACCGGTCGGACTTGAGCCGTGGCACAGAACTGACAGCCCATGGCGCAGCCGGCTTGGGATGACACACATAGCGTGCGGCGTTTCTCACTCGGAATAAACACGCTCTCAATCCGTCGTCCGTCCGCAAGAGTAAACAGATATTTTTCTGTCCCGTCAGCCGCCGACGTTTGCTGTGTACACGTCAGCCGTTGAATCGCAAAGTGCTGCTCCAGCATCTCCCGTAAGGCAACGGATACATCGCTCATAGCGGCAAATGTATCCATGCGCTTCTGATACAGCCACTTGAGAATCTGCCTGGCCCGAAAGGGCTTGTGGCCCTGTTCGGTGAGCCAGCTCTCAAGCTCATCCTTGGTCAACTCCTTAATGTCCATAGCTCAGACACACTGAACGCTTGCGTAGAGACAGGGCCGTTCTCCTTCGCATTAGTTGGAAGCGGAACAACAAGAGACCACTAGGCGAGATCTATACTACTAAAGAAATAGGCGATCTCCCACTGAGCGGTTTCTGGAGCATCGGAACCGTGGACGGCATTCTGCTCGATATCCGTCGCAAAATCTTTCCGGATCGTGCCCTCGTCCGCCTCCTCGGGGTTGGTCGCACCCATAATATTGCGATTGACCTGAATCGCTCCCTCGCCTTCGAGCACGGACATCAGAACCGGGCCGGAAGACATAAACGAGGTCAGGCCATCAAAGAACGGGCGTTCTTTGTGCACGGCATAAAACCCCTCGGCTTCGACTTTGCTGAGCGTGACCATTTTGCTCGCTACGATCTTCAACCCAGCGGCCTCAAAACGACGTAAAATCTCACCAATAGCATTTTTTCTGACCGCATCCGGTTTGATAATCGAAAGTGTACGTTCTGGCATGACAATCCTTTCTGTGCCTGGCAGTCTAGCGACGCCCCCAAAGGGGTCAGTGTTTAGGGCATATTCAAAGGTGGCGGAAGAGGCGTAAAATACAGGCCGCAGCTTCGGTATGCCTGCTTGACCGCTTTCCAATCCGGCTGAGCCTCAGTCAGCGTACGGCAAGCCAGCGCATGGCAGGCTTCTGCGTAATACCCGAAACGCGTGGCCCGATCCTGGCAGCGTACGAACGTTGCTCGGGCCACTTTCGGCTTCCCTTGTAAAAAGGCTAACTCTCCCAGGCCTAAGCCGCAGTATACCGATCCACGTATATCTCGCGTCGCACGAAACAGCTGCTGCGCGCGTCTGAAGGTGTCAGCGCTGCGTTCATAATCGCCCTGCATTTTGTGCACCGTGGCCATGGCCCAAACGGTATAGGCGAAACTCGCCTTATCACCAATGCGCATATACAGGCGTTCGGCTTTAGCAAACAGCCGCAGCGCGGTTTTGTATTCCCGACGCATCCGTGCAGCATTACCAAGGCCGCAATAGGAATAGGCGCGGCCATACACATCATCCTCGATCTCAAACACGGCGTTGGCTTCGGCGTAATAATCCTGGGTATCCGGGAACCGGCCCATGAGCCGAGAAGCGCCGCCTAAGCCGCACAGCGCATAGCCGGCACCCAGCGTGTCGCCCTCGCGTTGTCCTAGCTTGAGGGCCTGCTTGAAATGGGACAAGGCTTTTCTGAGATCGCCACAAAAGCGATGCGTGCTGCCAATAGCCCACACAATAAAACCTTCCCGCTCGTGCACCTTGGCACGCCGATACAAAGAACGCGCCTCAGATAAATAGCCTAACGCCCGCTCCGGATTTCCCTGAGCACGCAGGCTGAGCCCAATTCCGGCCAGACTCTCTGCCCCGCCCTCAATATCGGAAAGCTGAGCGGCGACTCGCCCCGCCCCCTCATAAGCCCGCCTCGCCTGACCATACTGCGCCATCATCCGTAAACAATCGCCAACGCCGAGCTGCGCATCCAGTTCATACTCGGCAGAATGCGCAGTTTTTGCCGTGCGCCGGGCCTGGCGGTATAACTGCAGCGCCGCCGGAAAACGACTTTTCCGGCGGGCGCGTTCGCCTTGCAGGAATAGGCGTTCGTGCGTATGGGTCGAGGTGGTTCGGGTTGGCATAGAACTCGTAGGGGCGGTTTATAAACCGCCCCTACCCAGCATAGCAAGATAGTGATTGGACTCCGGCACCTAAACTAACGCCGCAGCCATGGTTGTGCCCATCTCCGCCGGGCTTAGGATAATGGACACGCCTGCATCCCGAAAGGCCTGGACCTTCTCAGCTGCCGTCCCCTTCCCACCGGCAATGATCGCACCCGCGTGGCCCATCCGTTTGCCTTTAGGCGCGGTCTGGCCGGCAATAAACGCCGCCACAGGCTTCGTCATGTGCTCCTTGATAAACGTGGCAGCGTCTTCTTCAGCCGAGCCACCAATCTCGCCGATGAGTACCACGCCTTCGGTTTGCGGGTCATCCTGAAAGAGGCGCAGCACGTCGACAAAGCTCGTGCCGTTTACTGGATCGCCGCCGATACCGACACACGACGATTGGCCGATGCCCAGCTGGGTGAGTTGATGCACGGCTTCATAGGTCAATGTGCCACTGCGCGATACCACGCCTATCGACCCGGGTGTATGGATATAGCCGGGCATAATGCCGATTTTACAGGCACCCGGCGTAATCACGCCGGGACAGTTGGGACCGATCAAGCGGGAGTGTCTCCCGTCCAAGTAACGTTTTACCCGAACCATATCCAGCACCGGAATACCTTCAGTGATGCAAATGACTAACGCCACCTCAGCATCTGCCGCCTCCATAATCGCATCCGCAGCAAACGGTGGCGGGACATAGATCACGGTCGCGTTCGCCCCGGTCTCCTGAACGGCTTGCGCGACCGTATTAAAAATAGGAATACCTTCAAAGTCCGTTCCGCCCCGACCGGGCGTGACGCCGGCCACCATTTGGGTGCCGTACTCCTGACATCCTCGGGTATGCAACTGGCCGGTGGAACCGGTAATACCTTGGGTCAGGACCTTGGTATTTTTATCAACAAGAATGCTCACGCGAGTACTCCTCGACTGCTCCTCATGCGCGCCCTTCAGCGGGCTCGGAGGCTACGCAGAAATTGCGGCTACGACCTTCTTGGCCGCATCAGCCAGGTCGTCTGCCGCGATAATGTCCAACCCGGATTCGGCTAAAATCTTTTTTCCGAGTTCCACATTCGTCCCCTCTAATCGTACCACTAGTGGGATAGACAGATTGACCTGTCTTGCCGCTTCCACCACACCATTGGCAACCACATCGCAGCGCATGATCCCGCCGAAAATATTGACAAGTACGCCCTTGACCTTCTTATCCGATAGAATAATTTTGAAGGCCTCGGTGACTTTCTCTGTTGTGGCACCACCGCCGACGTCCAGAAAGTTGGCCGGCTCGGCGCCGTAGTGCTTGATGATATCCATGGTCGCCATGGCCAGTCCGGCCCCATTCACCATACAGCCGATGCTGCCGTCCAAGGCAATATAGTTGAGGTCAAATTCTGACGCTGCGACTTCTTTGTCGTTTTCTTCCGACACATCCCGCAGCTCACGGATGTCAGCATGCCGGAAGAGCGCATTGTCATCAAAGCCGATCTTGGCATCCAGCGCGACCAGATCTCCGGCTTTGGTCAACACCAACGGATTGATTTCCATCATGGAGGCATCGCACTCGGTAAATGCTTTGTACAGGCCGCGCATAAAAGCCACCGCCTTGTTAACGGACACTTTTGGCAAACCAAGGCCATACGCAAGCTGGCGGCCTTGAAAGTCTCCAAAACCGACAGCAGGGTCTATAGTCGCGCGCAAAATCTTCTCTGGGGCCCGTTCGGCGACCTCCTCGATTTCCACTCCGCCCTCGGAACTGGCCATTATGGTGACCCGAGAAGTCGTCCGGTCTATGACGATGCCGAGATAAAACTCTTTCTCAATGTCACACCCCTGCTCAATAAAGACCTTATGAACTTCTTTGCCTTCCGGACCGGTTTGGTGGGTCACCAGTGTGGAGCCGAGCAGTGCCTGCGCATATGCACGCGCTTCTTGAGGCGTTTGAGCCAGCTTCACCCCACCGGCCTTGCCTCGGCCGCCGGCATGGATCTGGGCTTTGACCACACACAAGCCACCACCGAGATCCTGGGCCGCAGCTTCGGCCTCGTCCGGTGTGGTGACCACCTTGCCTTCGAGAACGGCAACCCCGTATTTCCGCAGAACGTCTTTCGCCTGGTATTCGTGAATATTCATACGCGCTTACCCGTTGCTCCGCTTACGCACTCTTCTCCAAGATGGAGTCCATCGCTGCAATCAGCTCACGCACATGGCCCACGGACACATCCATTGCTTGCTTTTCTTTTTCATTCAGATCTACCTCGATCACCCGCTCAACGCCCCCAGCACCTATCGATACCGGCACCCCAAAATAGACGCCTGCTATCCCGTACTCACCCTCTAGATAGGCCGCACATGGCAAAATTTGTTTTCTATCCTGGAGATGCGCGGCGGCCATTTGTACTGCAGCGGAAGCCGGCGAGTAAAACGCAGAGCCTGTTTTGAGCAAAGCGACAATCTCACCACCGGCCTGGCGGGTGCGTTGTTCGATTTCATCGAGACGCGCCGACGAAATCAGCTTTTCCACAGGGACGCCGCCAACCTGACAATAGCTGCGCACCGGGACCATATCGTCCCCGTGACCGCCTAAGACCATGGCCGTAACATTCAAGACGGATACGTTGAGTTCTTGGGCGATAAACGTCCGATACCGGGCGGAATCCAACACGCCAGCTTGACCTACTACTTTGTTTTTGGGAAAGCCGGTAACCCGTTTGGTCAACGTTACCATGGCATCCAAGGGGTTCGTGATAACGATGACAAGTGAATCCGGTGCGTACTGTTTAATATTTGCGGACACATCGCTCATGATTTTACAGTTAATCCCGAGCAGATCATCCCGACTCATGCCGGGTTTGCGCGCAAGGCCGGCGGTCACAATACACACATCCGCGCCTTCGATGTCGGTGTAGCTATTCGTGCCTGTGATGTGGGCATCATATCCTTCAATCGGGCCAGCTTCGAGCATATCAAGGGCCTTGCCTTGCGGCAGGCCTTCAACCACGTCAAAGAGGACAACGTCTCCAAGTCCTTTCAGCACACACAGGTGAGCCAGGGTTCCGCCAATATTGCCTGCGCCTATGAGTGCAATCTTCTTTCGGGCCATTATATCCTTACCTCCGAACTGTCAGGTGTAGATGCTGAAAGAGGGCAGTCCATACGTCCGTCCTTCGCATGCCGCTGGTAGGGGGCCTTTATTCAGTGTGGTTCTGGGGCAGGATGCCAAAATTCGCCCGGCCTGTCTAGGCCATAAGGTCGCTGAAAGACTGACATTTGTCGCCAAGAGAACGTTTGCACAGGCTATGTATTATTCATCCGATTCCGCGATTCCGCTCAGCGTCTGAGCGGCGGATGTAGTGCGGCACGAGTTGAGACACATCATCCTGCTCACCCCTCCGGAATCGTTCCCAGGCTAAACGGGCGACCACGCTCCCGCGCGGTGGGCTCTCAGCAAGAGCGGCCAGTTGAACACGTGTTCCGCAGTGTTCCCGGATTATATCTCGGTAGCGATCGACCCCATCGCCAATAAACAGACACGGGGAAGAAGCCTGGTCGAACAAATTGTGGGGAGAGAGCACCTCGTCTTCCGTCAAGCGACGGACAGAGCCTGCGTTATCACGCTCAAAGCAGGCGCTATAGACCTCGCGTTTACGCGCGTCTAACACTACGCAGATGCGGCCAGTCCAGCCGTTGACACAATGCGCAAGCGCCAAGAGCGTCGAGATGCCGGCAACACGCTGGGACAAGGCATAGGCAAAGCCTTTGACTGTACCCAGCGCGATGCGGAGCCCCGAGAAGGCGCCGGGACCGATCGTCACACCAATGCCCTCCACCTCCGACAAGGTGACTTGGGCTAGCTTGAGGACCTGCGCTATCAGCGGCAGTAGGTTTTCGGCATGGCTGGACGTGGCGGCATATGATCGTTCAGCCAGGACGGTTTTCTCTCGAATAAGGCCAACGCTCGCAATCGGCGTAGCCGTGTCAATGCCGAGCACCAGCATGCCGGCATATTAACTGACGAGACGCGAGATGTCGTTATAAAAGACGAGGATAATCAGCGAGACTATCACCAGGAAACCGACGCGCAGGGCCATTTCTTTGGAACGATTACTCAGCGGTCGGCCTATCAGCAGCTCAATCAGGAGAAGCAATAGGTGACCGCCGTCGAGCACGGGGATAGGCAGCAGATTAAAGACGGCTAAATTCACATTAATAATTGCAGTAAAGCGCAGCAAATGGTCCATACCCAGACGTGCCTGTTGACCGGCAACCTGAGCAATGAGAATGGGACCACCCAGCTCTTTGGTCGAGACCTCTCCACTCAGCAGCTTGACCACGCTGCCGAGGATAAGTTGTGTCCAAAGCCAGGTTTGCTCGACCCCGAGCGTCACCGCCCGCCCGAGTGAAACATTCTCCGTCGTAAAAACGCGTTCGATGCCGATCACATAGACTTGTCCGCCTACTGAGTTATCACGGAGTTGGGGCGTAACTGTTATTTCAACGACTCGGCCACCGTTCGCCTTTTTGACCACGAGGGGGATCGCATTGCCCTGGCTGAATTGAATATGCTCGGCCAACTCTTCCCACGTCTGAATCGCTGCCCTATCGACTTTAAGGATCTCGTCGCCCTGCTCCAAACCTGCGGCTTCGGCAGGCATATTTGCGACGACCCCGCCAACTGTGGGCTGATCAACCGGGACGTTCACACCAAATTGGGCAAAGGTCAGGCTGAAAACAACAAAGGCCATCAAAAAATTGGCAAACGGGCCGGCAAAAATAATAAGGAAACGCTTGGGCAAAGACTTGTGAGTGAAGGAGCGCTGGATCTGTGTTTCGTCAACCTCCTCACCCACTTCTTCGCCTATCATTTTGACATAGCCCCCGAGCGGGATGGCGCTGAGCAAATATTCGGTCTCGCCGATCTGACGCCCGATCAATTTTGGACCAAACCCTAAGGAGAAACGTTCCACCCCGACACCGACCCATTTGGCAGCCAGAAAGTGGCCAAGTTCGTGAACAAAAACAATTAAGCCAAAGACAATAATGACTCTCAGCGCAACATCAATAGTCGATAGATCCATGCCCAGCTACTCCTCGTTTTCGGGCTAACTTAATAAAACACACTATTATAGTAATAGATAAAGGCAACCGGGAAAAGCAAACTATCAATACGATCAAGTACACCGCCGTGGCCAGGGAAGAAGTGGCCCGAGTCTTTCGCTCTACACGCCCGCTTCAAGGCAGACTCACACAAGTCGCCCAGCTGGGCCAACAGTCCGGCGATCAGCGCTACCGTCACCAATTCGCTCCCTGATCGTTCGGGCAGCAGCCAGTGCCAGGCAATCAGTCCGGCTGCGCAGTTCCCAAGGGTCGCTCCCACGCTGCCCGCTATCGTTTTTCCCGGACTGATATGGGGCAAGAGTTTCCGTTTCCCCCAGAGACGCCCAATCGCATAGCCTGCGCTATCCCCAAGCATGGCGACGAGGAAAATGAAAAAGACCCACGCCGTCCCGTTCGGCCCACGATGCACCCACAGAAAATGCGGAAAAAGAAAGCCAATATACACCACCCCAAGCAGGGTCAGGCTGATCGCGCGGATCCCCCGCTCCGGCTGGCGATCACGTAAACTCGCGATAAACACCAGCATGACACC
>Ga0310122_10000919_pt1 | contig 18814 bp, 17 predicted proteins | sample CB6_Bottom_1051__FD_203503 | JGI IMG/M metagenome (GOLD analysis project Ga0310122, IMG submission 203503) | Marine microbial communities from Western Arctic Ocean, Canada - CB6_Bottom_1051 | ecosystem: Environmental > Aquatic > Marine > Oceanic | place: Canada: Western Arctic Ocean | collected...
GTTTACCGTCTCGGCGGTGCCAGCTCGCAGGGTCTCCGCAGCGATGGCTTCGGCGTTTACCGTCTCGGCGGTCCCTGCTCGCAGGGTCTCCGCAGCGATGGCGTCGGCATTGACGCTCTCGGCGTTGCCTGCTCGCAGGGTCTCCGCGGCGACGGCGTCGGCATTGATGGTCTCGGCATTGCCTGCTCGCACGGTCTCGGCGGCGACGGCATCGGCGTTGACGGTCTCGGCGGCGTCGGCTCGCACGATCTCGGCCGCGATGGCATCGGCATTGACGCTCTCGGCGTTGCCAGCTCGCAGGGTCTCTGCAGCGATGGCATCGGTGTTTACCGTCTCGGCGGTACCTGCTCGCAGGGTCTCAGCAGCGATGGCGTCGGCATTGACGCTCTCGGCGTTGCCAGCTCGCAGGGTCTCCGCGGCGATGGCATCGGCGTTTACCGTCTCGGCGTTGCCAGCTCGCACAGTCTCCGCGGCGATGGCATCGGCGTTGACGGTCTCGGCGTTGCCAGCACGCACGATCTCGGCCGCGATGGCATCGGCGTTGTCTGCGTTGTCGCTGGCGAGAGCGGCATCGGCGGCAGTCCGCGCAGCGGCCTCATCGGACGTGGATTGCTGCAGCTGGCCGAGGTTCACCGCATCGTCCAGCTCAGTGCCATCGCCAAGCTTGCTGATGGTGTGGCGGCCCATGTCGAGTGAGGCGTCATCCTTGCTGCTGTCGAAATCGACGCCGTCCCCATCAATCGTCAGAGTGGTGCTGTCCGCGTCTGTGTCGTCATCGTCCGGCAGCGCAGAGGCGTCGCCGCTTCCGCCGGTGATCAGCATCTGGGTCGGCGATATGGTGATTCCGTTGTTCCCGATTCCCAGTTGGTCTTCCACCAACAGGCTGGCCGCGGAGTCCCCAACGTCGAGGGAGGCCCCGCCTCCGTTTACGCTCAGGTGGGTCGCGTTGAGCGTCGTGACGTTTCCCGTCGTGGCGTTGAGGATGTCCGTATTCACGGTGTCTGCATTGACAGTGTCGGCCGTGACGCTGGAAAAGGTCTCCGCGTTGGCGACGGAAACGCTCAGCAGGCAGCAGATCACGATGAGTCTCGTGATCTTGTCGGGTGAAGACGCGCTCATTTCGAATCCTCCATGGGAGTACACGCTCTTTTCCGGGGAACTCGAGGTGTGCCTGCGAGATACCGGACTGCGTGATTTCAGGAGTCGCGACCATCCGAAACCGAAAGATTTTCGCGACACTTTGGTGAGTAGACGTCTTCACCATCACGGTGTCGAAAAGTTTCTGGTTTATTTTCTCGTGGAATCGTCTCGGAAGTTCGCTGGGCAGCTCGCTTCTCCGCGTGAATCCGCACTCTTGGGGTCAGTGTCTGCGCCTGGAATTTCGCGACTTGCACCTTCGTGAGGATGCAATGGACGTGCGGGTTTCGAGCGAGATGCGTGGCTCGCTCATTCGCTGCACGGATTGGTCGCAGGTCGCGAGCCGCTTTGGATCCACCGTCCGCCGCTGACGGCGTGGCCATTTGCGGGTTTGGTCTTCAATCTTTTGCATGGGTGTTGCTGGTTCGTACGCGAGCATTTCTGAGCGATGCACTGGATGCGAGCGACTCTGTATTTTTCATCGATGACTTCGTCGACGGCCTGTCGCTGAAGGCCTTCGAGACACGCTATGCGGTGACGGGTGAGCGAGCCTATCCGCCGCGGATGCTGCTGAAGCTGGGGCTCTTTGGCGCGACCGAAGGCGTCTACAGCGGTCGTGAGATTGCTCGCCGGCTTCGATGGGACCGGCGGTTCAGGTATTTGGCCGGCGGCTTGGCGCCGGACTTCCGCACGGTCAACCGGTTTCGGATCCGTCACAGTGAAGACTTCGCCCATGTATTCCGTGAGACGGTGCATACGGCACGACGCTCGGGCATGGCACAGCTGGGTCGTGTGACGATCGGGGGCACGAAGATCCGTGCGAACACGTCTCGCCACAAGGCGATGAGTTACGGGCGGATGGGCCCGGCCGAGGCGGAGTTGGAAGCGGAGATTGCGGAGATCCTGGCTCAGCTCGATACGGTGAACGAGAGCGAGGATGATACTCACGGCGACGACGAGGGAGGCGGCGGCCTTCCGGCCGAGCTGCAGAACCCACAACGTCGGGTCGAGAAGCTACGAGCCGTTCGTGAGCAGTTGGAGGCGGAACGCGGGGAGACGCTCAAGCCGAGCAGTCAGAAGAGTTTTGCGGATCCCGATGCGAACATGATGATGATGAGCGAGGGATCGCTACAGTACTGCTACAACGCGCAAGTCGCGGCCAACGAAGTCGGAGTGATCGTGGCCAACGAAGTGACAACATCGCCGCTTGATGTCCAACAGTTGGTTCCGATGGTCGAAGAGATCAAGGCAACGACGGGTCGTAAGCCGGACATAGTCGTCGCAGACGCCGGCTACCTGAGTGAACAAAATCTGAAGTCGATGCGGAAGAAACGTCGACGCTGTTTGGTAGCGGTCCGTGGTAGAAAGCGTACGAGATGGCCTCGAGGTTCCGAGACGCAACGCATGCACCGACTGCTTCGACTTCCTTGGGCCAAGAAAATCTACCGAGGAATCGAACCGGGAATGATTGAGCAAGTATTCGAGCCCTTCTTCACTACCAAGCAGGCGGGGCAAGGCACTGGACTTGGACTGGCATTATGCCGCCGCACAATGCAAGAGAACGCCGGTTCGATTCGGATTGAAGCTGAGTCACGCGAAGGAACGAATGTAATTATCGAGATACCGGCTGACATGGGAAGCCAATGAGCGGCCGACTAGAATCGAGCTTCAGCTAAAGCCCAACCACCGCCAGAATGGCAATCAAGCTCCCCACGGCAGCGACCCCATACAATAAACCGCCGACGACGCCATCCCGTTCCGCTCCACCAAAATCAATCAACAATGATCGAACGTGATGCGCTCCCTTCCACAGCGGAAGAACTAGCAAGGCCGCAAGAACCAGCTGGCCAACAGGCAAGATTCCAAACAGCCACGAAGTCGCCAACCCATGTGCTCTCTGATAAGACAGAGCGGAGGCGTCAACCATTCCCATCGGGACAAGCAGGCCTACGACCAGGATCCATCCCGTAAGAAGCATCGTGCCAATCAGAATACCTTGGCCGAACAAGAGCCAGATGATGGGTTCGATCTTGAGTAGCAGGGAACGCATTAGAGAATGGCTCCTGCGAGAATTGCAGTCATCAAAGCCGTAATGCCTAACCAGACGACGTAGAGCATGGCGTGGATAACGGGGCCGGGCGGCGGCTTCAGCGGGCCGATCATGGGCGGCTGGGATTTCGGAAAGAGACGGAAGAATCGAACTGCGACGAAGATGACGCAGGCAAGGCTGAGAAGATGGAAGACGATGTAGAGCGGGTTCCTCAGGCTCTCCATGGCGGCGTTCCAGGCTTCGGGGCCAGCGCCGAGGGCGTCGACGAGGCGGATCGCTACGAAGGCGACCAGAAAATAGATGACTCCGGTTGCGTCGAAGAGCAGGTAGGTTCGAATTCGTTTGGCGCTCCACCAGGTGGCGGGCATCTGCGGCGGGGCGACTCGGGTTCGACCCGGTGTGGGCGGAGCCATCGCTTCGGGATGGGCGGGACCGGCCATTAGTTCGTTCCTCCTCGGGGAAGGACGAGTCCCTTCGCCCAATCGATCACGGCGCCGAACTTGGCCTGGTTGATGGCGGCGGCGGGGTCGACGTTCTTGGGACAGACCTCGGAGCATTCGTTGGCATAGGAACAGCTGAAGACAGTTCCTTCTCCGCGGAAGATGTCGTGTCGTTCTTCGGTTCCTTCGTCGCGACTGTCGAGGTTGTAGCGATGGCCCAGGGCGATCGCGGCAGGACCGAGGAAGTCGGGTTCGTTGGCGACGACGGGACAGGCCGAATAACAGAGCATGCAATTGATACACATGCTGAACTGCTTGTAGTTTCCGAGTTCCTCCGCCGTCTGAATGAACGTTCCCTTCTCCGGGTGTCGGGAGGCCTTGTCCTCGGCTCGTTCCTTGGCACGGATGATCCAGGGCTTGACGGATTCGAACTTGTGCATAAAGCCGTCGAGTTCGACGACGAGATCGCGGATGATCGGGAAGTTGGCGAGAGGTTCGATGTCGACTCGGTCGCCGTAATCGCTCAGGGTGGTCTTGCAGGTCAGCTTGGGCTCGCCATTGACCATCATGCCGCAGGAGCCGCAGACGGCCATGCGGCAGGACCAGCGATGGGAAACGGTCGGATCGACCTCATCCTTGATGAAGTTGACCGCGTCGAGAACCTTCCAGTGGTCCTCGCAGGGAATCCTGTATTCCTGCTTGCGCGGCTTTTCATCCTGATCGGGATCAAATCGCGTGATGATGATCGTCTTGTCGGCCATCAGTACTTCCGCTCCTCCGGTACCCATTTCCCGAGCACGACATCCTTCTTTCCGAGCCGGGGTCCGGCCGGATCATGTCGCGCCATGGTGTGATAGAGATAATCCTGGTCGTTTCGCGTCGTGTAGTCCTTGCAGGTATGCGCGCCGCGGGACTCCTTCCGGTGTGCAGCGGAAACGACCAGAACTTCTGCGACTTCGACCATGTTCGTCAATTCGAGAGCCGTGATGAGCTCGGTATTGAAGACCTTGCTCTCGTCCTCGAGGCGGAGATCGGCGACTCGTCCGCGAAGCTGCGCCGTTGCACCCACGCCGGCCTGCAGCGTACTTTGCTCGCGATACACGCCACAGGCGTTTTCCATGATGCTGTTGAGTTCCCGGCGAATCTCGGAGATGCGTTCGCCACCCTTCTTGCGACCGCGCAGGTTCTCGACTCTACCGGCTTCTTCCTCGGCCTGTGCACGAAGCGAAGCCTCATTGCCTTCAGACGATCCCTTCGCGAAGTCGATCGCATGGTTCGCGGCGGCGGCTCCGAAGACGAGACATTCTGTCAGAGAATTCGAACCCAATCGATTGGCGCCGTTGATCGAAACGCAAGCGGTTTCGCCGGCGGCATAGAGACCGGGCATTTCGGTCGCGCCATGAATATTGGTATCGATGCCGCCCATCATGTAGTGGACGACTGGGCGAACCGGAATCGGCGTCGTCACGGGATCGACGCCGATATAGACTTTGGCCAGCTCACGCACGAAGGGAAGTCGCGTGTTGATCTTGTCTTCACCAAGATGGGTCAGATCGAGGTGCACGTAGTCGCCGTAGGCGCCCGAAAACCCGCGCCCGGCTTCGATTTCCTGGACGATCGCGCGAGAGATCATGTCGCGCGGGCCGAGTTCGGCCTTGTTGCCCACTCCGTAGTCGTATTCGACGAGAAAACGCTCCCCTTTCGAATTCCTGAGATAGCCGCCTTCTCCGCGGGTTGCTTCGGTGATCAGGATCCCTGTACCGGGCAGACCGGTTGGATGGTACTGAACGAATTCCATGTCCTTGAGAGGTACGCCAGCACGGTAGGCGAGCGCCATTCCGTCGCCGGTCTTGATCGTTCCGTTCGTGGTGAAGGGAAAGATTTTTCCGCCACCACCGGTCGTCAGAATGACCGCACGTCCGAGGATCGTCGAGTACTCGCCGGTTCGAATATCGAGAGCCGCGACGCCGCGACAAGATCCATCTTCGATGAGCAGCTTGGAAACAAAAAACTCGTCGTAGCGAACGATGTTCTTGAAGCGCATCGAATGCTGAAAGAGCGCGTGAAGCATGTGGAAGCCGATCTTGTCCGTGGCGTACCAGGTCCGCTTCGTGGTCATCCCACCGAACGCACGCGTCGCAACCGTTCCATCTTCGTTTCGCGAGAAGGGGCAACCCCAATTCTCGAGCAGCGCGAGTTCCTTGGGTGCTTGCTCGACGAAATATTGAATACAGTCCTGGTCGGCGAGGAAATCGGAACCCTTGACCGTGTCGTATCCGTGCAGTTCCAGGTTGTCGTCTTCGCGCGCGATCGCCGCGGCACCGCCTTCGGCGGACACGGTATGGCTGCGCATCGGATAGACCTTCGAGACCAATGCGATCGACGCCGAAGGGTTCTTCTCCGCAGCTTCGATCGCGGCGCGCAGACCCGCTGCACCGCCACCGACGATGACGATGTCATGCCGGGAAACATCCATCGACTAACCCTTTCCAATCTTGGTTCGAACGGTCTTGGGGATCGCGCGTGCGAGGGCCGGACCGAATTCAGTTTTGTGCGCACGCGAGGCTACGGGCCAGATGGCGGGGCCAGGACAGCCCCGCCGGTACCGCCCTTACACCAGCGCCACAGGGTTTTAACCGATGTGTTCGCCAATTTAAAGATGATCGGAGGATCCAGTTCAGTCAGGGATTGCGGCCCGAGTGTGGACCGCTGGATTCCCGAGGGAATGACGTCGATGTCCCACCGCACCCTGGAAATCCAGATCAATTCGAGGGCTTCGCCGGCTCCTGCTGAGTCAGGCAATGAACCGCGCCCAGTCCCAGAACGAGGTCGCGGCTCGGAATCGGAATGACCGGACGATCACGCACGACGTCCTCGAGAATCGACATCGCATCGCTGTCCTGGTCGACGCCAAACGTCGGAACGAGGAGCGCCCGATTGGCGAAGTAGAAATTCGCGTAACTCGCCGGGAGCCGACCCTCTGGCCCAGAGATTGGATCCGGCATCGGGAGTTCGAAGATCTCGAGCGAGCGGCCGGCCGCGTCCTTCATGGCCGCGAGTCGCTCGCGATTCTCCGAGAGCGGCTTGTAGTCGGCGTCCGCCGGATCGGAGCCAACGACCGTCACGACTCGACCCGGTGATACGAACCGCGTCAGACCATCGATATGCCCGTCCGTATCATCCCCCGATATGCCCTCGCCCAGCCAGAGGACCCTTTTCGCGCCCAGCGTCTCGCCCAGAAATGCCTCGAGCGATTCCCGCGAACGATCCTGGCCGGGGCGCGCGCGATTCGGATTCAAGAGGCAGGATTCGGTCGTGAGAATCGTCCCCTCCCCGTCTCCGTCGATCGATCCAGCCTCGAAGACCAGCGCTGAGTTCGTCGCCGGGATTCCGGCAATCCGCGCCATCTCGGCCGCCACCCGGGCGTCGCGGTCCCAGGGAGGATATTTCCCGCCCCAAGCATCGAACTCGAAGTCGATCAGTCGGCGCGAGACGTGTCCCGTCAGGCCGTCGAGAACAAATACGCCGCCGTGGTCGCGAATCCACGCGTCGTCGGTCGGAACCACATGGAATCGCAGTGACTCCGAAGCCTCGACGCCGCCCTGACGAAGTCGCTCGCCGACTCGCTTTGCCATCGCCTGATCGAGGACATGGATCTCGACCGCCTCTCCGGGAAGAATCGCACGCACGATTTCGATGAAGATGTCCTCGACCGCCTCGAGTCGTCCAGGCCAGGTCTCCTTGTTATGCGGCCACGACAGCCAGGTCGCGCGATGCTCCTCCCATTCAGCCGGCCATCGGCGATCCGCACGACCGCGGCCCGAGGCCTCTCGCGGCGACATCAGTCGCCTTCCGAAGTCGCTTCCGAGCTCGTCGACCGATCGTCCAGGAACCGCTGTCCGAGTCCCTGATAGGCGTCGATGCGTCGATCTCGCAGGAAGGGCCAATCGCGCCGAACGCGCTCGATCAGCCCGAGATCGCATTCGACGACGAGGACGGCCTCTTCGTCGTCCGGGGCAGTCGCCAGGATCCGACCGAATGGGTCCGCCACGAAGGAGCTTCCCCAAAAACGAATTCCGCCGCCCGGCGCGCCCTCGAGCCTTTCGTGACCAACCCGGTTGGCCGCAACGATGAAGATTCCATTTGCGATCGCATGACTGCGTTGGATGGTCTGCCAGGCGTCGCGCTGGTCTTCGTCGACGGACTCGCCTTCATCGAATTGCCAACCGATCGCCGTCGGAAAGAAGAGAATCTCCGCTCCGGCGAGTGCCGTCGCGCGCGCGGCCTCGGGAAACCACTGATCCCAACAGATCAGAACCCCGAGTGAACCCGCTTCGGTCGAGATCGCCTGAAAGCCCAGATCGCCTGGCGTGAAATAGAACTTCTCGTAATAGAGTGGGTCGTCGGGGATATGCATCTTGCGGTAGCGCCCGGCGATCTCGCCCCGTGCGTCGAGGACGACGGCGGTGTTGTGGTAGATCCCGGCCGTTCGACGCTCGAAGACCGGCGCGATCAGGGAAATTCCCAGATCGGCGGCCTGTTTCGACAGCGCCTCCGTCGATGGCCCCGGAACCGGCTCCGCCCAATTGAAGCGGCTGGGATCCTCACTCTGACAGAGATAGGGCCGCCGGAAAAGTTCGGGCAGGCAGACGATCTCGGCGCCCTCTCGCGCCGCTTCGGCAATCGCGTCCTGAGCGTGGCTGAGGTTTCGATCGGGATCGGCCTCACAGCGCATCTGCACCAGCCCGACACGCCGACCTCCCGCTGAGTCTCTCGAGTCCGTTTTCGTCATCGAGCGCTTGGATAAGGCAAGCCAGGGCGCTCCGCAAGCGATCGAATATCGGAGAGAGTGGGGGGTGCTCCCGGCATGACCGGCGCTGTCACGACCTTGGCGAATCATCCGCTCATTCCAGCAAACCCACCAAAGAGGAGTGATCGTGAGATCGACCGAAGCCACGACAGGGGGGGCCACGGATCGTGGCGACGGAGCGGATCCACTCGATGCAGGGAGACTCGACTGGAGCGGTCGAGAGTCGCGTTCCGAGAGCTGGGTCGATGCCGTCGTCACCCTCCTCGCGACGGTCGTCTTCGGCCTCGGCTGGGTCCTGGTTGAGATCGAACGCGGCGATCCGACTGGGGATCGGTACGATGCTGGCGTCCAGATTGCCTGGTCAGCGACCGCCGATGCGAACTCGAACGATCAACGATCGACCGCTTCGCTGGGAAGCCTCGACAGCAGCGATCTCCGAAGCATTCGCGCGAGAGAGAATTCAGGAGCAACAGAGCAGCGATGGTCGACGGGGGCGCCCAAGAGGTCGAAGCGATGATCGAGGCGGAGTTTGCGTCTTTGACGGAGTCGTCCGCATCGTTAAGCGCCTCGGCCCGATCGGATGCATCGCTTACCGAACCGCGCGTCATCCTGATTGATGGGTTCAACGTGCTGCATGCCGTCCTACTCGGGAAGGCGCGCGAGCAGGGCTGGTGGCGGCGGGTAGAACGTGAGCGCCTGCTCCGACGGATCGCCGGCTGGCAGAGCGGTCCCGACGATCTCAGAAGTCCCGACGATCTCTGGGTCGCCTTCGATGGGGGCCAGCCGGCCTGGTCGGTCTGGGCAGAGCCCATCGCAGGGCCGACGAATCATTCGAAGACTTCCGGTGTCATGCGTGGGCCTACGGTTCATTGTGTCTTCGTCGAATCGGCCGACGACTGGATCGTGCGCCGGGCCCGGCGATCGGCGCGGCCGGACCAGCTGGTCGTCGTGAGTGCGGACCGGAAGGTTGCCGGGCGCGCACGAAGCGCGGGCTGCGAAATCTGGACGCCCTGGGACTTCATCTCGCGCTGCCCTCTCACGACACCGGATGGCTATCCGACCGACACCGAAACGTGCAAATAGAAGGCGGATCCATCCCGGGCGATCACCGGAGTGGAATGAACCGCGAAGCTTGGCCCCGCGGCCGCAGGAGGCTTGATCGAAACCGGTGGATACGCGGTTCTAAAGGGGATCGTTCTAGGAACCGGGCTCCTCTCCGTCGTGCTCATCACGCCGGTTCTGTTGAGAATCGACCGTAGCCGTATAGGCGTTGCCTCGCCGTCCCCGAGTCCGGACTAGTCGGATCCGATTGGCCGAAACGGAAGCCGGGCAAACCTATTGGTTGGTCTTTTGGACCCGGATCGGAACCGAGTAGACGATCTCGTCCCGCATATTCTCCAGCCCTGAACCGCTGTAGTAGATCTCTCGGAATCGCAGTCGCACCTCGACGACGGGATTCTGGTCCCGGTAGACGTCGGGACCCGCCAGACTCCGATTGTGCATGGCCGGCGACGGCAGCAAGAAGGGAACCGCGCGGCGATTCGGATGCCGGTTTCGATGAGTGAAATAGCGCTTCATGAAATCCTTGAAGACGCGGGCCCCTCGTGCGATATCGGGCCCAACCTCCGAAGCTGGCTCCGAACTTGCGAATCGCTCTAGACCTCGTGGATCCGGCGCCTCCAGGTATTCCATCAGTCGCTGGTTCTTCGTCATGCCAAAGGCGTAGGTCTGATTGTCGCGGCCGTCCGGTTTGTAGAGATCGAAGAGCGTGTACGGTTTGAAGTCTGCGTAGTCGACGCGATACGACGCCCCGGTGGTGTCGATGACTTCCACCTCGTAGGTCATCGTCCATTTTGTATTCCACCAGGAGAACACGTTCGTGCTGAAGACCGCGATCATTCCCGCCACGACGACGAGCGAGAGCAAGGCGTTCGACCGGGAATACATTCGAAGGATCTCGGGATCCTCGCGCCGCACCCATAGCCAGACGAGCAGCGCGACGTCCAGCACGAGCCACTTCCAGAAAATGATTCCAGAAGTAATGAGGATGCCGATATGCATCGACGAAACGGCCGCGAGCAGAAGCAGGGTTCCGCGACGACGAACGAGAAGGAAGGCCATGCCGAATTCGCAGGCCAGCGTAAACACGGTGATCGGCAGATGGAACACGCGTACGATTTCGGCCAACTCGAGAACGCGGGATTCGGGAAGGAAAGCGAGCCAGCCGTTCAAGTGACTGGCAACGAAGAGATTTTCCATGTGACTGAATCTCATCCAGTCGAGGGCCTGGGCTCCGAGCGAGATCTTTCCGACGGCGGCGACCGCGTAATAGAAGGACGTCATACATAGAATCGCGAAGACAAGGGCGTGCGTATCGATGCGCCAAGATTTCAATCCGTCTTCAAAACGCGATCGGAGAGCCTTCACACGAGGGATCTTCGTGCGCAAGGATTCGACTCCGTCGAGCACGCCATTTGAGAGCGCCGCGCCCACCACGATGCCGAGAACGCGCAGCGGAAACTCGTCGCCGATCGGCGTCGAAGCACTGATCGGATGTTCGAACTGTCCTCGGCTCAGCAATACTTCGAAAACGAAGACGGGAATCAGGAGCGGCGAACGGAGCGTTGCAATCATCAACACGACGACCAGCCATCGATCCCAGAGATGCGCCTGGTTGTAGTAGTAGTTGTAGCGATAGCCTGAGTAGGCCCAGGCCAGGGTCATCGCAATGCCGAGAATCAACCAGCGCAAGCCGCCAACGCGATCGATCTCTGTCCACGAAAAGCGACCGCGGCTCTGTGGACTGAGTAGCCAGAGCACGAAGGCGACCGAGGCGATTCCGATCGCCAAAGCGACTCCGTTTCGCTCGAAGAGTGCGATCGAAAAGCTCGGTGCGAAGTAGATCTCTCGAGGCGCCGCTGACGCCAAAGCCACGAGAACTCTCTGAAAGAAGACTCCGAAGACAACGAGCCCGATCACTGTTGGAGCGATCTTTGGAACGGCGTCACGCACGCGGGCTAGATCCAATTTCCAGTCTCCAGAAATGAACTGATCGTCTATTGAAGCGAAGTGGGGTCCGGGATCGCGCTAACGATTGGTTGCCCCGAATGCCTCGGCGTGGGCGTCAATGATCTTGGATGCATTCTCTTCGACCGCACGCCCGCTTACATCGATCATGCGCCACCCCTGTTGGCGGCAGAGCTTTCGAGCGCGATCGAGTTCCAACATGACTTGATCCGGATCGGTGTAGTCCGTCGAAGAAGGTGCGCGCATCGACCGCAAGCGAGCGGTTCGAACCGAAAGAAGCGTGGCGGGATCGACCGTCAGACCGAAGACTCGGCTCGAATCCAGCTCCAAGAGTTCTTTCTGCGGATCGAGTCCTGGAATGAGCGGAACATTCCCCGTTTTGTATCCGCGCTGAGCCAGATACATCGAAAGCGGTGTCTTCGAGGTTCTCGATACTCCCGTGAGAACGATGTCCGCCTCATGAAGCGTCTTCAGATTCGCACCGTCGTCATGTCGAACCGCGAACTCGACCGCTTCGACGCGATCGAAATAGTCATCCGAGAAGCCATGAAGCAAGCCCGGCTGATGGCGCGGCTCGACATGCAATCGCTGAGCGACACGCATGATCAGGGGGCCGAGCAAGTCGACGGCGACGACATGCCGCTCCTCCGCTTCATGCATCAGCGCCTCGACGACTTCGCCTTCGACCAGGCTGAATACCACCAGGGCCCGGGCGTCCTGCGCCTGAGCGATCACCCGCCGAACCTCGGAAGCCGTGCGCGCGTCGCGAAAGACGCGCAGCCGCCAGCGATTTCGGAATTGAATCATCGCCGCGCGTACCGCGGCGCTTCCGGTATCCCCGGTCCCATCGGAGACCACGAAGACGGTCATGTCATCGGCTGGAGCAGGCATGGCCCCGAGAGTAGCCGCGTCTTCGAAAAGCGTGTCGGAAAACCACGCAATCGCCGGAATTCATTGACGAAATCAACGGACGACTCCATTCTCTGCGGGCCATGGCCTACGACCCGACTCGCATCGAAAAGAAGTGGCAGCATTATTGGGAGCAGAACGCGACCTTCCGCGTCGAGATCGACCCCGCGCGCCCGAAATACTACGTGCTCGACATGTTTCCCTATCCGTCCGGCGACGGTCTGCACGTCGGACATCCCGAGGGCTATACGGCCACCGATATCGTGGCTCGCTACAAGCGGATGCGTGGGTTCAACGTTCTGCATCCGATGGGTTGGGATGCTTTCGGTTTGCCGGCAGAACAATATGCGATCAAGACCGGCACCCACCCCCGTATCACGACCGAACAAAATATCCAGAACTTCAAGCGACAGATCCAATCCCTCGGATTCAGCTACGACTGGTCGCGGGAAATCGACACGACCGACCCACGTTATGTTCGCTGGACGCAGTGGATCTTCCGAAAGCTCTACGAGCGCGGACTCGCCTACGAAGCCGAAGTGCCCGTAAATTGGTGCCCCGAACTGGGAACCGTCCTGGCCAACGAAGAGGTCATCGACGGGAAGAGTGAGATCGGCGGCCATCCTGTCGTACGCCTGCCGCTCAAGCAGTGGATGTTGCGCATCACGGAATATGCGGATCGCCTGATCGAGGATCTCGAAGGTCTCGATTGGCCGGAGCCGATCAAGAAGATGCAGCGGGATTGGATCGGCCGATCCGAAGGCGCGCACGTTCGCTTTCCAGTCTCGACGAACGAGGAATCGGAGATCGAGGTCTTCACGACGCGTCCGGACACGCTCTTCGGCGCCACCTACATGGTTCTCGCGCCCGAACATCCGCTGGTCGACGAAATCACGACCGACTCACAACGTGAGGTGGTCCAGGACTACGTCGGTCGCGCCGCACGCCGGAGCGAACGAGCACGCATGGCCGATACCGGAGACAAGACCGGTGTCGCGACGGGAGCGATGGCTCGCAATCCGGTGAACGGAGAAGACATCCCAATCTGGATCGCCGACTACGTCCTCGCCGGGTATGGCACTGGCGCGATCATGGCTGTTCCCGGACACGACGAGCGCGATTGGGCCTTCGCACGTGCTTTCGATCTACCGATTCGGGAAGTCGTGCTGGGCGGCAACGTCGAGGAAGCCGCCTGGTCCGGCCACGGTCGCGGGACCGCATCGGATTTTCTCGATGGACTCGAGACCGACGAGGCGAAGGCCAAGATGATCGAATGGCTCGAAGCCCGGGGCGTGGGTAGCGGGACCGTGACGTACAAGCTTCGCGATTGGCTCTTCAGCCGCCAACGCTATTGGGGCGAACCCTTCCCAGTCGTCCATCACGAAGACGGAGAGGTCGCGCTCGTCCCCGAGTCCGATCTTCCGCTGACGCTTCCCGAGCTCGAAGACTTCAAGCCGACCGGTGAGAATTTCGAAGCGCCGCTCGCGCGGGTGAAAGACTGGATCGAAACGACGGATGCCGAAGGGCGCCGCGTTCTCCGCGATCCGAACACGATGCCCCAATGGGCGGGCAGCTGTTGGTATTTCCTTCGCTTTCTGGATCCGATGAACGATGAAGAACCCTGGTCGATGGAAGCCGAGCAGTATTGGATGCCCGTTGATCTCTATGTCGGCGGCGCCGAGCACGCCGTGCTCCACCTGCTCTATTCACGTTTCTGGCACAAGGTCTTCTTCGATCTCGGATTGGTCCATACCAAGGAGCCGTTCCAAAAACTCATCAATCAGGGGATGATCCTCGGCGAGAGCTATCGCTACTACGACGACGATTTGTCAGATGAAGGAAAAGATTCCGTCGCACGCTATTCGTCCGAAGACATTCGGGAAACCGAGGACGGTCCGGTCGCCAAGAACGACGGGCGGGCTCTCCGCGCACGCTGGCTCCATACGGGAGAAGTTTCCCACGACAAGAATGGCGCGCCGATTCATCCCGACGACCCCGACCTCGGCCTCGAGCGCGTCGTCGAGAAAATGTCGAAGAGCAAGGGCAACGTCGTCAGTCCCGACGATGTCATTCGAGAACACGGCGCCGATTCGATGCGCCTCTACGAAATGTTCATCGGGCCGCTCGAAAAGGCGGCGCCCTGGTCGACGGACGGTATCCAAGGCATCTACCGATTCCTGCAGCGCGCCTGGCGCCTCTTCCACACCGGCGACGAAGAGGACGAGGTTTTTTGCGCTCCGGCTACGGGCGCAGGGACCGAGGACCAGCGGCGCCTGACCGCCCGGACGATCGTCGGTGTAGGGGACGATCTCGAAGCGATGCGCTTCAACACTGCGATCTCCAAATTGATGGTCTTCTCGCGAGACGTCACGAGGGATGCGCCGCTGCCAATGGAATCGGCGGAGGTCTTCGTCCTCCTTCTCGCGCCGATGGCTCCGCATCTCGCAGAAGAACTCTGGTCGCTACTCGGCCATGCCGATTCGCTCGCACAGGAAAGCTGGCCAGAAGCCGACGAGAGTTTGCTCATTGAAGAAGAAATTACGCTGATCGTGCAGGTCAACGGAAAGAAGCGCGGCGAGATTCGGGTTCCCGCAGATGTGACGAAGGAGATCGCGGAAGAGCGTGCTCTCGCGGTCGAGAACGTTCAGAAATCACTCGACGGCCGACAGCCGAAGAAAGTCATCCTCGTCCCGGGCCGACTCGTGAACATCGTCGGGTAGTCGCCGACGAGATGAGCGCCATGAAACACGACGGTGGCTGGCTGCGACGATCCTCGAAATACCTCTTCGAAAGCCCCTGGTTCAAGCTTCGACAGGATCGGGTGACGCTGCCCTCGGGCGAGCCGATTACCTATACCGTCGTGGACCACCCGGGCTACGCCGTGATCGTCCCTTTGCGCAGCGATGGATTCATCCTTCTCGAACGCATCTATCGATACACGGTCCAGGAAACGCTGCTCGAATGTCCATCGGGCGGACTCGAAAATGAAGAGGAGCGACCGGAAACGGCCGCCCGTCGAGAACTGCTCGAGGAAACGGGATGGTCTGCGGAGAAGATGTCGCCACTCGGATCGTTCTTTGGAAGCGATGGCATCAGCAACGAACAATTCCATGTCTTTCTCGCGACCGGACTACGCGAACAACGGGAGCCCGAACGAGAGGCTACGGAGCAAATGGAACTCGAATGGATGCCCTTCGAAGAGGCTGCGGTGATGGCGGCGACCGGGCGCCTTCGAGATGCACCGACGACACTCGCGATCCTGCTGGCGGATCATGCTCTGCGACAGGCGGGAGCCGAGGCGTTCGAACCCGGACCGTGAAGACCCCTCGTCGCCGGGTGTGGCTGGGGATGCTGGGCAGCGCCTCGTAGACCCGATAACCTGGTCATCCAACCTTGCGGCAGTGTATAATCGTTTTCGAAATGGAACTGGTTCTGGTTTTTCTCTTGGCGATGCTAGGCCTCGGCCTCTATTCGCGTGGCGCCGGTCGAACCGAGATGATTTTCGCGATCGCGATCTCCGCCGCCGTGATCGGGGCGATCTGGTCGCGCTCGACCGCCCCGCCGAAAGCCGGCAGCCCCCATGATCCCGCCAGCGCCGAACGACCGCTCAAATCGAGAGAGGGGGGATATCTCTCGTCGGATGCATGTCGGTCCTGTCATCCGGCCGAGTACGCCAGCTGGCAAAAGAGTTATCACCGGACGATGACCCAGGTTGTCACTCCGGAGACCATGCTCGCCGATTGGGATGGAACCGTACTCGAGATTCGCGGCCGGGAATACCGACTCGAGCAGGTGGACGACCGATATTGGGTCGACATGATCGACCCCGAGTACAACCCCGAGCGCCGATACGATGGGCGACCCATCGCGAGCGGCAACACGACGGAGCGAATCCGTCAGCGGGTCGTTCAATCGACGGGCTCTCACCACCAGCAGATCTTCTGGTTCTCGAGCGGCTACGGGCGCGAACTCTACCTATTGCCGTTCACCTGGCTCGTGTCCGAGAGCCGTTGGATTCCCTACGACGCCTCGCTGATGTGGCGACCCGAGGGACGCCACCTAACGGAAGAGTGGAGCCGCGTCTGCCTGCCATGTCACTCGACCGCAGGGCAGCCGCGCCGGGATTCGGCGTCGAAAGAATTGGACACGCACGTCAGCGAGTTGGGGATCGCGTGTGAGGCCTGCCACGGCCCCGCCGAAGAACACGCCGCACGATATCGAAATCCGCTTCGGCGCAGCTGGCAGTACGCAACCGACACCGAAGGCGCGAGCATCGTCAATCCGGCCAATCTCGACGCGCTCGCCTCGGCGCAGGTCTGCGGTCAGTGTCATAGCCACAATACCCTGAAGGGTCGCGCCGAAAACAGACGCGGCGCCACCACGGGCCGTAGCTTCCGACCCGGCGACGACCTGAACCGAACACGCGTGATTCACAATCGTCCAGAAGACAACGATTTTCTATCACCGTTCCAACGCTACTCGGAAGATTCGATTTCCTGGCCCGATGGAATGGTCCGAACGGCGGGACGCGACTATCACGGAATTCTCGAGACGCCTTGCTTCGCGGGCGGCGAGTACAATTGTCTGTCCTGCCACTCGATGCACAACTACGAAGATCGAGACGATCAGCTGAAACCCGGCATGAGGAGCAATGCGGCCTGCCTGCAATGCCACCCCGAGTTCGAGACGAAGGCGAGCCTCGAAGCGCATACACATCACGCAGACGATTCGACGGGCAGCCTTTGCTACGACTGCCACATGCCGCATTCCAGCTATGCGCTGTTGAAAGGTGTTCGCTCGCATACGCTGAACTCGCCCAATCTGGAGGAAAGCGTCGAGTTCGGTCGACCCAATGCGTGCAATCTCTGCCACCTCGATCAGACACTCGCCTGGACGGGGGAGATTCTCGAGCGATGGTATGGACAAGAAGCGTCGCTCCCCGAAGAGGCTGGGACCTCGGTGCGATCCGCCGCTGTCGATTGGCTTCTCGAAGGGGACGCCGCTCAGCGCGGCCTGATTGCATGGGCCATGTCGAAAGAGGAAGCTCAGGCGGCAAGCGGCTCCCGATGGATGGCGCCTCTGCTGGGCCGCGTGATGAATGATCCCGAGTACCCTGCGGTATCGATGATCGCGCGAAAGACGCTCTCGAGTCTGCCCGGCTTCGAGGACGTCGCCGTCACGGAACCCGATGCGCACGCGCGCGTTCTCGAGCGCTGGCAAAGTCTTCCTGTCCAAGAGGAGCCGGGCATTCGTGGCTATCAGAGACAGCCCGGTGAGTTGGACACGGAAGCGATCGATGCTGCATACTCGCGCCGCGACCGGCGTCACGTCAATGTCGCGGAGTAGTCGCGGAGTCGTAGCGGCGTAGAAATCCCTGTCGAATGAAAAGGGTCTGGAGATAGGCATGACGAGAGATCTCATCGAGCGCCGTCATCTCACGGTGGGATGGCTCGCGGTCTCCGTATTCATCGGCATGGGTTTGCTGCTCGAAGCACTCCATGCCATGAAGTCTGGCTACCTCCTCGACGTTCAGAATGAAACCCGGCGACATATGTGGACACTCGCGCACGCCCATGGAACCTTGCTAGGTCTGATGAACCTCGCGCTTGCATTCAGCACGACGCGAATCCACTCATGGCCCGGCAAGACACTTCTCGTGTCCTCGCGCGCCATGCTTGCGGCGACCGTGCTCGTGCCAGGCGGTTTCCTGCTTGGCGGGTTTTCGATCCATGCCGGCGATCCCGGACTCGGTGTTCTACTCGTCCCAGCCGGCGGCTTGCTCTTGCTCCTGTCGGCAATCGTCGTGACACGAGCGGCGATCTCTCACGCCTCCGAAGACGACTGATCCCGAGCTTGCGAGCGAAGCGGCGGACATCGCTACGAAGAGTTGGACCCAGGCGTCGATGAGGCTTGCGGAGTCGGAGCCGCCGACCCAGCGAGCGGCCGCATCAGCCGCTCGAGCCATGGTGCGGGCAGGAAGACGACGAGCACGCAGATCATCATCAGATCCCACCAGCCTACGGAGGTCGTGACCGTCAACATGACGAACATCCCGATCAATCCAAGAGCCCAGAACTTGCCGATCGGCTTGATCCACAGCGCAATCGGGGCCCCACACTCGAGCACGAATGCACTCACGGATGCGAACTCGAGCCATTGGAAATACGGATAGAAGTCGATATCGAATCGGCCCCAGTCACGATTGGTCAGAGCGAAAGCAAGTGCCTGTCCGGTGAGCCAGCTCTGCTCGTCGAAGCGCGTCCAAAGGACCAAAAACACGCACGTGAGGTGGATCTGAAGCAGCCGCTGGGCCAGGCAGGGCACGTCCACTGTGTCGGGCCGCGCGGATTTCCTCTGAATGCGAGCCACCAACTCGTCACGGACCAATGCTCACGCGTCGCAGCGAATATCGTGTAGACCATGAAGGGCTGGATCATCGTG
>Ga0310122_10000920_pt1 | contig 18799 bp, 13 predicted proteins | sample CB6_Bottom_1051__FD_203503 | JGI IMG/M metagenome (GOLD analysis project Ga0310122, IMG submission 203503) | Marine microbial communities from Western Arctic Ocean, Canada - CB6_Bottom_1051 | ecosystem: Environmental > Aquatic > Marine > Oceanic | place: Canada: Western Arctic Ocean | collected...
AAGTGGGCAGTAGGAGGACAGTCGAACCGCAGCGGGGCGCTAAAGGCTATCCAGAAATTGTGTGGCGGCAATGTGTTACATCATCGTCAGTTTAATGACGAAGTGATTCTCTGGCATGGTACGGATGCCCATATAAGAGAAAAGTTAACTGAAACCGTAGATAGTTACCGAGGATCATTTGATTACGTCGACTTTTTACGAACTGAGTATGCTCTGCCCATTTTAAGGGCCGTACAACACAATGATAAATATGGGGTAAATAGATATTTTCGATCCTATTTTTGCACTCCTGAGTCATTGGAAAAAGCTGATGCTCTTGAGCTAGAATCCAACGAACGGTTGATTCCAGGTGATGGGGCATTTCTATATTTGCTTCATGATAAAGAAGATGATTTATGTGCTTTGGAGAATCTGGCGAAAAAATATACGACGCAGAACCCTAGCCACATAGTTGTACTAAATAAAAAGTTACCCGCTCTGTTCGATATTTGTTTGCAACTGTACGCAGTCCAAGTGCTCCAGAGAAATGCAAATATCAAAGGGTTTGATCCTGTAGCAGAAGATGAGCTGCGTCTTTATTCGGATGATACTAGGGGAGAACTTCAAAGGTTACTAAAGCAGGTTGTAACACCAACACAGAACGCAAGATTTGTAAGTAGCGACAGTTTGTTTTCGACAAGCAGCATTCATGATTTCCGCGTGTGGATTAGCGAGATTGCAGATAAGACATTTTCGAAGACACCGCGTTTGTTTTGTTTTGCACTAAATCGCCACAAACCGTCGTCCATTATGGTTAACGCCAGAAAGAAGCTAACCGCTAGCATCCTAGAGAATTCCAATTTGCCTGAGTTTGGATTCAATAATCCAGACGAGCTCTATGAATATAGCAATATGGTTGGTGGACTCTATCGGACGGTACTTTTGGGTTCTGGACTTTACGGTGAAGTAAAAAAAGGGGAATGGCGATTCCTGATTCCGAAAGAAATCTCTTCTGACAACCCTGGCTTGAAAGAGGCCTGGAAAAAAGTGGAACTCTTTTTTACTGAGCCAGAAGGAAAGCCCAAACCTTTCAGTAACCTTCTCGGCGAATTGAAACGTCCACCCTTCGGAATGCGTGAGGGTCTATTTCCGGTTATTGTTGCCTGTGCGATGAGGACATTTTCTACTAGCGGAGTCCTGATGCACGGCCGTGAATATTTAGGAGATGTTCGGCCTACCGATATCGAAGCTCTGTGTAAAGAGCCCACTGAATATTTTTTAGAAGTTGTAAAGCTCAGTAAAACTGAAAAAGAAATTCTACAAGGTCTTACCGTTTTGTTTCCCTCTGCGGTCACTATTGATGGATCTGAGCCGGACGAATTAAGATTGCTCGCGGATGGCTTGTACGAATGGAAGACTGCTCTTCCTCGACTCTGTCGTGTAACGGAGAAGCTGTCGAGGGGTACTTTGGCAGTACGAACTGCACTGTTGGAATATGAAAATCCAGCACGTCTCATAACGCGTGATCTCCTGGTAGCTCTCGGAATATCTAAAACAAATCGACCGAGTTCAAAGGAAATTATCAGCAGTATTGAGGACGCTAAAAGTGAGATTGAAGCGATTCAAGGTAAGTATCTTAAAAAGGTTGCTAGCGAGATTCGCGAAGCCCTCCAGGTAGAAATGATTGGAAAAAGTTTGCGGGAGCAATGTAAGGCTTGGTCTGACAGCTACGCTAGTTTTCCAGATACAGTTTATTCACCAAAAGCAAATGCAATGCTGAATTCATTGAGTTCGAATTATGATAGCGATAATTATCTTGTTGAGGGAATCACAGCAGTTGTCTATACCCCGATTAAAAGTTGGGATGATCGGTCATTTGATCGGTTTCGAGTTAGTATTCACGGGCATGTGCGGGAGGTTTTGGAAGGTGCCTGCAATGCCATCAAGGATGGAAGCAACCCTACAGAGGAAGTGCGCAACAAGATTGCTGACCACCTTCTAAATCGACTTCGCAAAGATACAGAGATCATTAATACCCTCTTGGGTGAAGAAGCAGATCATAGAATCGCAGGGGTTGTATTTTCACAGGAGGCTCAGGAGGTGGTCCATGGCTAGTCTTGCGGAAGCGATTTCTTGTATCGATGAAAAGCCAGAGATCCGACATGTGGTGAGCATCTCTGGTGGCAAAGATTCAGCTGCATTGGCTGTTTACTTAAAAGAGACATATCCAGAGCTCCCAGCGGAATATGTGTTTTGTGACACGGGGACAGAACTCCCGGAGACTTATGAGTTTTTGGCCAAATTAGAAGCTGTCCTTGGAAAGCCGATTCAACGGGTCAATGCCTTGCAGATGATGAAAGTTAGAGAGAAGCCTGGTCGGACGGCATTTGATTGGGTGCTCAAAGAGAGATACGGCGGTTATCTGCCAAACCCACGAATGCGTTGGTGCACGAGAGTTCTCAAAATCCAGCCGTTTGAGTACTTCATCGGCAATAGCGAAGCCTTTAGTTACATTGGAATCCGTGCCGATGAAAACCGGGAAGGATACCAGCCGAATAAGAAACCGCCCGCATTATCACAGAAGCAAAATATCATTCCCGTGTATCCATTTAAGGACGACGGAATACGCTATCCTGAGGTGGAAGGCATCTTGGAAAATAGCGGTTTGGGCTTTCCGGATTATTACAGATGGAGATCACGTTCAGGTTGTTACTTTTGCTTTTACCAACAAAAAGGGGAATGGCAGGGGCTTCTCAAAGAACACCCGGATCTGTTTGAAAAAGCGAAGCAGTATGAAAAAAGTGGGGGCAAGAACAAGTTCACTTGGGTAGATGGCAGAACCTTGGACGAGTTGGAAGTAGACCAGCGGGAATACCCCGTACAAGATGTCGATGAAGCTGACGGGTGTGCCATCTGTCATCTATAGCAAAATAGACGTCACAGAAGACCAGCGAGACTCTCTATCGAATCTTCGAGGTCTTCGCTTATTTCTCCTTTGGGCAGGATGCGGAGGAGTTCGTCTTCTTTACGGCGCTGGAGGGTTCTCTTTAATGCGCTTGGGGTAGTCTGTATTGCTGAAGCCAGAATATTCGGAATCTCTTGAGTTGTTTCAACTTTTAACTCCGCAAGTTCGAATAGAGTTTCAGTAGGCGAGCCATCAGAGACAAGGTATTCATCCGGGGGCACATAAGTAGGTGCAGCTTCCTGTAGTGTTTCTATCAGAGACATCTCAAGACTTTCGTTTGACCCATAGGTTAACTTTAGTGCGTCATTGGCTACATCTCTTCAAGTTGACGCATGCTCGCAAATCAATGCTAACTTTCAAACCTAATTATGCATCTCGATGGCGTACGCTCCGCCGAAGGAGAGAAACTGCTGCACCCGGAGGTCTACGCGACGCTCAACGTGCTGCCGTAGGCGTCCTCGGACATGTAGCTTCTATTTCAGGACTCCATTTCGAGTTCTGCGCTGGTGAGTCCCATTTCGCAACGAACCGGTCGCCGTTGCTGGTAGTAGTCCCATGTGGGGAGGTGACGGCGTTTTATCGAATCGTTCTCGGGGTGCCAGAGATGGAAGACGTCATTGGAGCCATACAGGTTTTTGACGATCGGTCGAGGTCTCAGGCGCATGGCTCGGTCACGCAGGTCACTATCTTCCAGGCCCCAGCCAGTAAACCGCTCATCGTATCCATTTAGATGTTCGTACAGTTGTCTGTCCATGGCAAAGTTACCCCCGAATATTTTTGGCCGGTTCTTCAGGCGAAACAGGGTTCCCCAGTGCGACTTTAACCATCTTCTTCTCGAATCCTTGCGGTGCTTTGCTGTTACCAGATTCTCGTAGTTGCCAGCATTGATGTCCTCTTCTGATATTTGTTCGGAGACTTCCTTGCTGAGACGATATACACCCCCAACATGAAAACTAAATGCTTCATGAACTTCGAGATGTTTTGCGACGAAGTGGCCAGGCGGGATGCAATCCCCGTCCGCGAAGATCAGAAGGGGACTGTCGTCCGAAAGTCTGACGGCTTCGTTGATGATGATAGTTTTCCGAAATCCAAGATCTTCATGCCGAACGTGTTTGGTCTCAAATCCCACGGTTTTGGATTCGCTGGTGAACTGCTGCAGCCACTCTTCGAGGTCCGGTTTCGAACCGTCGTCTGCGATGATGAGATTGAAATCGAGACACGATTGGCGAAGGTAGCCCCGGAGGGCCTTTCGAAAGAGTGTCAGGTTGTTATATGCGCTGACGATCACGCAGGCTGAAGCCACGGTGTTTCCTCTTTATTTCCCACCCAGCATCGCCTGCAGGGAGGCGGAGTTGGCGCTGCGTAGAGCCGCTTCCATGTCGACCGATCCATCCTCGACCAGTTGCTTGAGGTGCTGGTCCAGAGTGATGCAGCCGTTTTTGCGGTGGGTTTCCAGGGTGGCGGGGATCTGCGCCCATTTGCCGGTACGGATCAGATTGGCGATGGATGAGTGATTCGTCATCACTTCCATCGCGGCTCGTCGTCCCTTTCCATCGGATCTTGGCACCAGTTTCTGGGCGATCACCGAGTGCAGCGAGAAGGATAGTTGCGAACAGATCTCGTTGGTGCGATCCATCGGAAAAATGTCGACCAGTCGCGTCATCGCACCGCGCGCATCGCGGGTGTGCATGGTGGTGAGGACGACGTGTCCCGTCTCCGCTGCGGTCAAGGCCAGTGCCGCGGTCTCCGGGTCACGGATCTCACCGACGAAGATGACATCGGGGTCTTCGCGCAGAGCGCTGCGCAGCCCTCCAGAGAAGCTCTCTAGATGAGTGCCCAGCTCGCGCTGGGAGATGAGAGCCCGGTCGCCCTCGAGGACGTACTCGATGGGATCTTCCAGGGTGATGATCCGTTCTCCCCGATCACGCGCTCGCCGTCGCAGCAAACTGGCGACGGTGGTCGACTTGCCACTGCCGGTGACCCCGGTGACGATGACGAGTCCTTGTTCGAGCGTGACGATCTCTTGCCAGTTTCGCTCCATCGGAAAACCCAGTTCTTCCGGTGGTGGGACATTGGTGGCGAGTACCCGGATTGCCGCACAGGTACCTTCGCGGGAACGAAACGCGTTGATGCGAAATGAAAGCTGGCGTTCGGGCCATTCCCAGGAAGCATCGAGATCCTTACCAGCGGCCAGTTGCTGACGGGCCCTGTCATTGAGAATCGGTTCGAGCAGGGCGATGACCGTCGCGCTATCGAGCAGTGCTCCTCTGGGTAGGGGTACCAGTTCTCCATCGAAGCGGTAGTGTGCCGGTCGGCCCGATTGCAGGTGGAGATCGCTGATCCGGTGAACTCCATCGGAGAGGAACGCCGGTTCATCGAAACGACCGAGCAGGTCCTGGATACTCCACTGTTTTTCTCCGACCTCGTAGATAGCGGAGAATGGGACAGAATCGCTCATCGAAGGGTTCTCCTCTCGTTAACGGTCGATCCTACCAGAGAGAGGCGATCCCGGTGCGCTTGCAGGGCATCGAGCAGCCCCGTATCCTCGAATTGTCGCTTCCGGAGCCCTGTTCGGGGTCTCCTGGGGCAATTATTGGACGGATGTGCGAATTTCCCTGCAGGAACTGCGTCCATCGGTCGAAAATAACATCGTCGGCAGGCTGCCGACCTGCGTACCGGAACTCCGGGATGTACGCCCCCCGGAGACGGTACGAGAGTCCGCAGCCACCACAGGAATTCAATCATGGTTGGTCCGCGCGGATTTGAACACGAACACATTGCTCCGGTCGATCTCCAGCGCCTCGAGGCGTGTGAGAAACGGATCGGATATCGCTTCCGTGATCCCAACCACCTCGTCCAGGCGCTGACCCATTCCTCCCTGAAGACCATCGATAATCCCTGTAACGAGCGAATGGAATTCCTCGGAGATTCGGTGCTCGGAATGGTGATGACCGAGTTTCTCTTCAATTTCTTTCCCGATCGTCCCGAGGGCGAACTGACCCAGATCAAGTCTGCAGTGGTCTCGACCAATACGCTGGCCGAGGAGAGCCAACGCCTCGGTCTCGACGAGGCCTATGCGGTCGGCAAGGGAGTGACCAGTCGTCGCAAACTCCCCAACAGTTTGATGGCAAACGTCTTCGAGGCAGTGATCGCTGCCATCTATCTCGATAGCGGCATCGAAGAGGCCAAGGAGTTCATCATCCGAAACCTATATCACCAGGTACTGGCGGTGAATCAGAAGGAACACTCGGTGAACTACAAGTCGATTCTGCAGCAATATCTCCAACGCGATGATGGCTCGACACCGAACTACCGCGTGATCAGCGAGACCGGACCCGATCACGCCAAGGAGTTCGTGGTGCAAGCGATGCTGAAGCGTGAAGTCCTCGGTACCGGACAGGGCAACACCAAGAAGGAAGCAGAGCAGGAAGCTGCGCGTCTTTCGCTCGAGCAACTCGGAATCGATCCCGCCGACTGATCGGGCGCCTCGCTCCTCAGTTGGGCAATTTTGAGCGGTTCTCGACAAGAAAGAGCCCGGATCAAAGCGCTCATGCAGCGCTTCTCACCGGGCTCTCTCCCTAACACTGGATCACGAGAGGCTCTGTGGGACAGAGCATTCTAGCGGCGTCACCTCATTTCTCCTCCTTGCAGATGACAGGCGCTGGAACGGGGACATTGACTTGCTGACTCTGGGCAACCTTTTCCATCTGTGCGATCAGTTTCTTGCATCGTTCGACAACCAGTGGGTCCGTTGCAATGAGAATCACCGAACGTGTCGAAGGAGAACGGATGATCTCGAAGTGATGATCTGATCGTCTTCGACTGTGGGGTATTTGTATCAATGCTCTGGATGTCTCTTCGAGGTCTGCATATTGCAATGGAATCACGAGAGTCTGGAAAGGATCCTCCGACTTCTCGCGGGGGGGATAGGCAAATACGACCTTGAGCGGGCGAGTGCTCCCTCGGACTACTCGGGATGAACTCCTCGTCCCCACTCTTGCTCCAGGTGGATTGACCACATCGATTTGCCAGCCGAGTGCCTGAAGAAGTTGGATCGATACAGTAGGTTCTTTCCAGCGGTTACGATCGAAGAGATGCAGTGTCCCTGCGTCCTGCTCTTCGAGTTTCTGCTCGGCGAGTGGTTTTCCCGATGGGAGAATTACCAGGTGACCAGAAGACGCATCGATGGCCTGCAACAACTGTAACGCCGTTACAGGATAGGGATACGACGCAGGATCGTCGGCGGCGGGTGTGCCGTCTTGATGGATCACAGAGGCGATCGTTTCGTTGACCGGATCACAGGGGCAAGCTTGCACTCGATCGGTACCCAAAAAAAACACGGGCGACAGCAACAGTGCCATGGCGAGGCGAGAGAGGGACAGGGAGGGCAACATGGTGCTCCCCTTTCTTTCATTGCGGCGGGTCTACCTGACGGGCAGGGGATAAAACGCAACGGTCGTGCCAACTCGAAAAGGTCGAGAAACGACCAGGAGAGGCTGTTTCTGGCATTGTTCCAGTTCTGTTGCCTCCGGATGGGGAGCGGGGTGTATTGATTTCAAACACTTTCGTCGCAGGGGGGAGGAGGTGTCGGGAGGCTGCGGCTATCCTGCCTCCTTCCTCCACAGTGGTGACGGTGAAGAAAGGTGGGCAGCAGCGATGACCAACGGCGATCAAGGAGCCGTTCCTGATCGTGATCCGCTCGTCGAAAGGATCGTCACTTCATCTCCGGCGCTCATAGAAGTTCGTCAGCGTCTTCTCGATGAACAATTGCTTCACGTTGGTCGTTGCGGGGAGGGTGCGGTCGGTTTGTTGCTGGCCCATCTGACCGAACAACTGGATCGCCCACTGGTTGTCATCTGTTCAAGTCCCGATGCAGCCGAACGATTACGGTGCGATACCACCACCTTTACCGCCGAGCCGATCGGCAGTTTCGGAATGTGGGAGAGTCTGTTCGAGGAAGATTCCGAGCCGGACCCGGAGACTTTCCGCGAGCGATTCGAGACGGTGCGGGATTTTCAGGCGGGCAGGATTCGCACCATCATCGCCCCGGTGCAGGCGGTACTTCAGCCTTTTTCTACCGAGACGGGAGAAGATCACCGAGTCGTACTGCGCTGTGGTGATCTCAGGGCACCCGCAGAATTGGCGAGATCGCTGGTGAACGCGGGCTACAGGAGGTTCCCACAGGTCTCGAGACCAGGTGACTTTGCCATCCGGGGTGGGATCTTCGATGTTTGGCCACGCGAGGAGAGCATCCCGTATCGCATCGATTTTTTTGATGACGAAATCGAGAGCATCCAGTCGATTTCACAAAAGGATGGTCGTGTAAGTAGCGATCTCGATCTATTGGTGTTGACGATCGCTCCAAAAGAAGCCTGGTTCATTCGTGGCTGGACTGGCCGCGAACAGTTGTTGTTCGATGTGTTGCCCAAAAACAGTGTTGTGGCGGTCTGGGACCCCCGAGAGGTGGAGCAAAAGGCACACTTCCTGGTCGGTCAGTGGGCATCACGCCAGAGAGATCAGTTGTGCGAGTCTTTCTGGGCCCGTGCGGGCCGTTTTTTGAGATTGCAGATGGATCCACTGGTCCCGGAACCCGGTCATCGCCCGGTTCGACTTCCAGTCGTCTCTGCCGAACGTTTTCAGGGTTCTTTCGAGGCAACGCTTGCGGCGTTGGCCGACGAGACTGATCGAGGTACCGACGTACTGGTGTTTTTGAGACAGGAGGCGGAAGCGGAGCGGTTCCGAGAAGTGCTCGAAGAGGGAAGCATCTCATCTCGTGTGCGAGTACGTCTTGGAGGGCTGTCCTGTGGATTTCGCTGGGAAGAACCCGGAGGCGGAATCTTCGTCAGCGGAAACGCAGCTCTTGGTCGAAAAAGAAGCCTCGAACGGGTTCAGAAAAAGAGGGTCGAGGGACGCGCCGTCGACACCTTCCTTGAACTGGAAGAAGGACAGCATGTTGTCCATGTGACTCATGGCATTGCACGTTATTGCGGTTTGCGAAATATCCGAGAAGGCGCGCGCCAGGGAGATTTTCTGGTCCTCGAATTCGCCGAAGGAGTGACGTTGCTGGTTCCGGTCGAGCGAATTGATCTGGTCCAGAAGTTCGTCGGCGGAGGTAAAAAACCAGGCAGGCTCGATCGAATCGGTAGCACTGCATGGTCCAGGAAGAAGGCGCGCGCAGAGGAGGCGCTTCATGATCTCGCGTCCGAATTGCTCGAGATTCAGGCGTTGCGGGCAGAAAGACCCGGATACCAGTTCCCGGAAGATGACGAGGCTCAGCATGCTTTCGAGGAGTCGTTTCCTTTCGAGGAAACGGGAGATCAATTGGAGACGGCCGGTGCCATCAAGCAGGACATGGAACTGCCGAAACCGATGGATCGACTGGTTTGCGGCGACGTTGGTTACGGAAAGACTGAACTGGCCATGCGCGCGGCATTCAAGGTCGTGCGAGACGGTAAACAGGTGGCCGTACTGGTACCGACAACCGTGCTGGCGCAACAGCACCTGGTGACATTCCGTGAACGGATGGCGGAATGGCCGGTGAAGGTGGAGGTTCTCAGCCGTTTCCTGTCGCGCAAGGAGCAGGGAGAGGCGCTGGAGAGAACTGCCCGCGGTGATGTCGATATTCTCATCGGAACCCACCGTCTTCTCTCCGGAGACGTGAACTTCCCCGATCTCGGCCTCATCGTCATCGACGAGGAGCAGCGCTTCGGAGTCGCTCACAAGGAGAAATTAAAACAGCTACGTCGGCTGGTCGATGTTCTCACACTCACCGCCACTCCGATTCCCCGTACTCTGCACATGTCGCTGGTGGGGGTGAAGGACATCTCGAGTTTGCACGAGGCGCCGGAGGGCCGTGCTCCCATCCAGACCGAGGTTTGTTCCTTCGATGATAAGAGGTTCCGCCAGATCGTTCTGAGGGAGTTGAATCGAGATGGCCAGGTCTACTGGCTTCACAACAGGGTCACCAGCATCGATGAGTGTTGCCAACGTGTCGAAAAACTACTACCGGAGGCGGCTGTAGTCGTGGCTCATGGACAGATGAACGAACACGAACTCGAGGCCAGGATGATTCGTTTCATCGACAAGGACGCGAACATCCTCGTCTCGACCACCATCATCGAAAGCGGACTCGACATTCCTAGTGCGAACACACTCATCGTCGAACGCGCTGATAGATTTGGGCTTTCACAATTACATCAGTTGCGCGGCCGTGTTGGAAGAAGTCATCACAAGGCCTATTGCTACCTGCTGATTCCTGAGGATCAGCCACTGAAGATGGATTCTCGTCGTCGTCTGGAGGCGATCGAGGAATATTCGCAACTGGGTGCGGGCTTTCAAATTGCCATGAGAGATCTGGAGATACGTGGTGCCGGTAACATCCTCGGCAAGGAGCAGTCGGGCCATATCGGTGCGGTGGGATACGATCTGTTCTGCCGGTTGCTCGAGAGAGCGGTGGCGGATCTACGTGGAGTGCCGTGGCAAGAGCCTCCCGATGTGGAGATCGCCCTGAGGGGATTGTGTCGGATTCCCGAGCAATACATCTCCGATACTCGACAGCGGTTACGAAATTATCGATCGATCGCCACCGCACTTCGCCAGACGGAACTCGATGTCATCACCGAGGATCTGCTCGATCGTCACGGGCCATTGCCGAGCGAGACGGTGCGCCTTGTCGGCCATCAGCGCTTACGGATTCGTCTCGGTGGTTGGGGTGTGAAGCGAATCATCCCCGAAGATGGCTGGTTGGTGATGGAGGGCGACCGCGATGCCATCCGTGAGGGGATTCAGGGGCTCGGATGGCAGGCGATGGATCTCCCCGACGGGACCATCGCCGGCCGCCCGAAAGGGGGGACTGCTCCTACCGACCTCGATGGAATCCTCGAGGTGCTCAACTATCAGCCCTCAGCCGGGGTTTAGGACTGGACAGGTACCGCGCTTTCTTCCGTGTACATCTTTCCGGCGATCAAGGCACCAGCGTTGATGAACACGAACGAAATGATGACGCTGTATGCGACCAGATCTCCCGGATACAGCCCGATGAAGTATGTGATCGAGTAACCGAACAGCGACCAGCAGGTCCAGACTGCAGTGCCCGCCTTGATCGCAGTGGCTGGTCCGGCACCGAAGCGTGTGCGCAGGCCCGCATAAAGCCACGCCGTCACCAGGCCGAGGCCGACCAGAAACAAAGTCATGATCGTCATCGCCTGGGTGCCATATTCGGGATCCACGCCCGATCCCTGCATCACTTCATTCCAGCGTTCCTCGAACATCATTTGATTGAGCATCTGTCCGCCGAAGATGACCACGCCGGCGACGATGCCTCCGATCAGAACCTTCGATGTGTTGATGGGATTCATCGATCCCCCTTCCCCTTGGGTTCAGGGTAGAAGAGTTTTTGACGATGAAAAGAGAGGATCTTCTGATCGATCAGGGACAGATCGGGGTCTCGCAGTCGATGGAGTCGTCGGTCGGGTCGGTTCCGCAACTTCCTGCAGGCTCTGGTACGCCATTGGAGCCCGGGACGAACAGCGCACTGAGTAAGTAGATGGCATCGGGCAGGTTGAAACCACCGTCGTCATTGATATCAGCACCATCGAGACAGGTCACCGGAGGGGATCCAGGAACAAACAGTGCACCGAGGGCATAGATGGCATCGGGTAGATTGACGGAACTGTCGAGATTGATATCGCCCCGTCGAAACTGAGTGGTTCCTCCGTTTGTGAAACTCCAACTGAGTACATCGTTGACCTGTGTCACTCCTCCGGTCGCACCGATGAAGCCGATCCAGGCGGAGTCGGAAGCGAGGTACTGGGTGATATTGAGAAACACCGACATCCTCGGAACCGTCAGGTCATCGATATAGATCTCAAAGATCCCGCTATCGTAAGTGACTCGCATCGTGCGAAGCCCGCCCACATTCGCCAAAGTAGTGTCCGAGATGATCGACGCGACCAGCTCATCGGCAGAGTTTGCGGCGCCAGGACGACCATGAAGAGAAAGGTGTGCTACCGGAGGATCGTTGTAGTTGCCGTTGATGTAAGTGTCGATCTCCAGGACCAGTGAGTTGGTCATGCCATGGTATCCGAGGTCTCCGCCATTGGAGTAGAGCGCCGTCGGCGATTCGTTCTGGATTATGAAAACCATGCCATCGGCTCCGCCTGCGGCAGGATTGATCTCGTAGGTGAAGGTGGTGTCAAAACCGGAACCCAGCAGCATCTGATCCTCGGTGTAGACCGCACCGACCTGGGCGATCAATGCGGGGGTCAGTCGAATTCGATCTCCCGATTGCGCCGCGTTTCCGACGAGAGTGAGACCGGTCATGTCAAGAAAGTCCAGATAGTTGAAGTCCGCCTTCAAGGTTGGCGTTGCCATGAAGGTGACTAAAAGACTGCAGACCACTACTGGAGACCATCGAAATGGTCCAGTGTCTAGGGACATCGATTTTCCTCCGAGCGGGAGCCCTCCCGCTATCTGTGATGATACCGGGTATCGCGGTAGTCGAGAAGGAAGTGATAACAGCCCGATGTCGCTACTTCACCACGGCTTCCAGCGATGCGCTCTGGTGAAAAGGGATCGATTCATCTGCGGTGAGTTGTAACTGCTCGTTGATGGCACGCAGGTGATGATCAACTCCGATTTCTGCACCGGGACGGAATCCGGGAACGGTGATCACCTGGGCAAGCACTCCTCCGATTCCCCTGTGGATGAGGCCGCGAGGTAGATAAACCAGATCGCCTACGGCTAGCTGGTCGAGCCTCATCAACTCTGGTACCGCATCTCGCGCGACGTTTCTGGATTCGATGGCTTCAACATGCGGGCTGGTGAGGATGGAACCTCCCGGTTGGACCATCTGCACCAGGTAAAACTCATCGAAACCACCATCGACAGGATGATAGTGAGTGAAGGAATCAGAGATACGGACCCGGTGCGCATTGAGGCCATGCCAGATGTAGGGTCCCACTTCTGGTTTCCATGTCAGCAGAATGCGTCGGTAGGCGCCCTCCTCCTCGGCACATCCACCGGGAGTGTCTGTGATGGAAAGATCCCAGTCCGGCCGGACATAACTGGGCAGTTCGCGAGGCGGGTTATCTGGAACCTCGAACACGACAAAAGAGAGGGGAGCATCTGTCAGCAGTCCTTCTCCGGGTCGAAGGATCACGATGTCGCCGACAGTGAGATTACTGCTCCGGTGTAACGCTCCCCCTGAGATCTCAGCTCGCGCTTCTCCGGTCTGAACGAACGCTGCTCTGGTTTTTGAGTACGACACCAGTGCCCGTGTATTCCTCTGGAACGAGACATCGTGTCCCGGGTTGCGCAGCCGAAATGCGGATCTCAACGAGGCGAAGCCTTCCGGGTCGCCATCTGCAGAGCCGAGCCGGGCGATGGAAAGACGGGCTTCGCGATTTTCGATACCAAGAGGTGTGCCTGCGCAGCCAACGAAGAGGAACAAGAGCAGAGATATGATCGCCAAGTGCCACGGTGAAGGTGCCGACAGCATCTTGGTCCTCTCTTCCCGATTTGTACCAGACAAGGCGATGTAACTCGATCGAGACAAGATACCAGAGCCAGCGCTCCAGGATATGCACAGCGGTGGTTTCTGAACCGGGAGCCTGGTGGGGCTCTTTCACCGTGTACAACCCTGGGATATCGTTTCGACGATCCCACATCTGTTTCCTGGGTTGAATGAAATTTCGAGGAGGTTGCCGTTGATTGCCGAAGCGAGACCAAAGAGCAGATCTTGCGCTTATCAATTTGTTGTCGTGGTCCTGTTGCTGTTCGTCGGCAATCTGATCATGGCAGCAGATACTATCGCCTTTACTGGTGCGCGGCTGATGCCGGTTTCCGGTCCCGTCATCGAGGACGGGGTGCTGGTGGTCCGTGGTGGCAAAATCGAATCGATAGGAACCAGTAGAGATGTCGTGATTCCAACCGGCGCGATACGCATCGATGCCAGCGGAAAGATCATCATCCCCGGTCTGATCTGTACTCACAGTCACATCGGTATGGGAGGCGGGGGCGACAGTTCAGGTCCGATCCAGCCGGAGTGCTGGACGCTCGATTCAGTCAATGTCCGTGCGGCTTCTCTGGAAAGAGCAAGGGCCGGAGGCCTGACACTCGTCAACCAGATGCCGGGATCTGGGCATCTCATCAGTGGCAGGACCACCTACTTGAAATTAAGAAAAGGTGGCACGGTCGATGAACTTCTCATCAAGGATTCCGAAGGGTGGCCGATGGGTGGATTGAAGATGGCCAACGGGACCAATTCCCAGCGATCTTCACCATTTCCGGGCACACGGGCAAAATCCGCCGCTCTGGTCAGAGAGGCCTACGTCAAGGCGCAGGAATACCGGGACAAGATCGCTCGTGCAGAGGGTGATCCCGACAAGATGCCCGAACGAGATCTTCGAATGGAAGCGCTGGTCGAGGCGCTCGATGGCAAGCGAATCGTGCATCACCATACTCATCGACACGATGACATCCTCACCGTGCTGAGGTTGCGAGATGAGTTCGGTTTTCAGGTAGTGCTCCATCATGTCAGTGAAGCCTGGAAGGTCGTCGATGAAATCGCTGCATCAGGGGCCCCTTGCTCCCTGATCGTGATTGATTCTCCCGGTGGCAAACTGGAAGCCCGTGACATCAGCATGGAGAACGGGGTTGTGCTGGAAAGGGCGGGAGTAAATGTCGCCTTTCACACCGATGATTTCATCACGGATAGCCGCCTTTTCTTGCGCTCTGCAGCGCTGGCAGTTCGCTCCGGAATGAGCCGCGAAGGCGCATTACGCGCCCTGACTCTTTCAGGAGCCGAGATGCTGGGCCTCGAAGGAAGAACCGGTTCGCTCGATCCAGGAAAGGACGCGGACTTTGCAATCCTCAGCGGTGATCCCTTCAGCGTATATACCCAGGTCCTGGAAACCTGGGTGGAGGGGGAGCAGGTCTTCGATCGTTCCGATCCAGCACAGCGCTTGTTCGCCGTCGGTGGACGGGGAGCTGGAGATGACCAGGCTTACCACTGTTGTGGTGAACGACAGGAGCAGCGATGAACTTTCTCAAGACGTTCGTTTTTATGCTGTTGTTGCTCGTTCCAGCGGCCGGATGTGCCGGAATGTCCCTCCAGGAAAAGGGCATTCCAAAGATCGAAGGGCTCATCGCTGTCCGTGGCCAGACGGTTCATACGATGGCCCGTCAGACCGATGGTTCCTGGGCAGAGCCGATCACCAACGGTGTCGTTCTGGTACGCGATGGCAAGGTGGTTGCGGTGGGCCCTGCTTCATCGGTCGAGATTCCGGCAAATGCGCATGTCATCGAGGCTGCGGTGGTGACGCCAGGGCTCATCGATGCTCATTCGGTGGTTGGGCTCTCTGGCTGGCTCAACTATGACCACGATCAGGACCAGCTGGAACGATCGGCCCCGATGCAACCGGAACTGGATGCCCTCGATGCCTACAACGCGCGAGAGCCTCTCATCGAATGGGTCCGTTCGTTTGGAGTCACAATCTTGCATACCGGGCATGCTCCGGGCCAGTTAATTTCCGGTCAGACATTCATCGTCAAAACACGGGGAGACAATGTCGACGCAGCAGTGCTGAAGCCAAAGATGATGGTGGCCTGCACTCTCGGATCGGCAGCGTTGAGAAAAGAGGGTCAGAGTCCGGGAACCCGTGCCAAGCAGATGGCGATGCTCCGTCAGGAGTTCATCCGGGCACGTGCCTACGAGGAAAAAATAGCGGCGGCTCAGGCAGATCCTGAGAAGGATCCTCCAGCGAGAGACCTGGCCAAGGAAGTTCTCCTGCGGGTACTCTCCGGGGAGACCCCGTTGATGATCTCTGCTCACACCTCGGTCGATATTCAAAATGCTCTGAGATTGCAGAAAGAACTGGGTATTCAGGTCGTCCTCGAGGGTGGATCGGAATGTTACGACTTCATCGATGCTCTTCTCGAACAGAAGATCCAGGTGATTATTCATCCGACGATGATGAGAGCGTCCGGGGCAGGTAAGAACTCCAGCATGGAGACCGCAGGGAAATTGGTAGCCGCCGGGGTTCCTGTTGCGATGGGTAGTGGTTATGAATCCTACGTTCCGAAGACGAGGGTCGTGCTGTGGGAAGCGGCGATTGCTTGTGCATACGGCTGTCCATTTTCTGATGCGCTTGGCCTGATCACTGCTTCTGCTGCACAGTTGCTGGGGATCTCGGACCGCGTCGGTTCACTGGAAGTGGGTAAAGATGGGGACATGGCTCTCTATGATGGAGATCCCTTCGAGTACACCACACATTGCATCGGTACTGTCATCGACGGAGATGTGGTGAGCGACCTGGTGCGTTGATGAGGAAATGAGATTCATCGGGGGGGATACGATGACCTCTGGGAACGCTGACGGAAATATCCCTGTCTCCGGGCAACTCATCTTGGCGCTCTTCTTGCTAGTGGCGACACTTTTGACCCTGTCGCTTCCACATCGTGAACTGTACGGGGAAGAGGGGCGCCGCGTGATGGCCGCTCGAGAGATGCTCTCGAGCGGAGATTTCGTCCTTCCGACTGTTTCTGGTGAGCCCTATCTCAACAAGCCTCCCCTCTATCCCTGGATGACGGCAATGATCGGATTCGTGAGGGGCGAGGTCGATGCGATCGCGGTGCGGATCCCTGCGTTGGTCGCCACATTGCTGACCGGTGCGTTGTTGTTCTGGGCAGGGGTTCGCCTTGGATTGCGACGGGCCGGAGTTCTCGCCTGTTTCTTTTTCTTGCTGTGCCCGATGGTGATGCGCAAAGCGAGCCTCGGAGAGACGGATCTGCTGCTGACCCTGGGCTGCACGATATATGCCCTGGAAATGCTGGTGTTATTGCGAACGGGCAGCACGGTTTCGGCTCGCACCTCGATGTTCTGGATGGTTGTCGGGCTCTGCATCGCATTTCTCTCGAAGGGGCCGGCGGCAGTGCCATTCGTGATCGCGGTGATGATAGCTGCAGCCTGTACCTGGGAAGTCGGCCACTGGCGTCGACCACATTGGTGGGGACCACCGCTATTGGCGTTGGCGATCAGTTCGCTGTGGCTCGTCGCGGTCTTCCAGAGGCCAGAAGGCGCTATTGCTCTTGGCACGTGGTCCGATGAATTGACACGGATGGGATCGAGTCAGGAATGGTGGCAGCATCGATGGGAATTCATCCTGGGAGTGCTGTTTGGATTTTTTCCCGTCACGTTGGTTCTGATCCTGAAGGGGTACAGAGGACTGAAAGAGATTTGGCGCGCCGACCCACTGTTACGTGGGTTGATCATCGCGACGGGGATTCCTGCTTTCTTTTATCTGCTGTGGCCGGGAGTCCAGCCTCGTTATCTGTTACCGGCGTTGCCGATGATCTGCTTGATGACGGCGAGAATCCTGGATGTTGATTTCGAGATGACAGCAAAGGAAAATCGTGGAGTGCAACTCGTGTCACGATTTCTGCAGGTCGTGATCGCTGGGGCAGGTTTGTTTGCGCTCAGCGTTGGAATCTCTCGAGCCATCGATCCTCAGATCTGGCCGGCGATTCCAGTCGCACAACCCATCGCCTGGATCTCGATGGCAGCGATCCTGTTCGCAGGGGCGTTCTTCCCGATCACCGATACAGGCAGGGGGTTTCCCGGCAGTTCCTGGACCCGCCTCATGCTTTTGTTGCTGGCCTGGGCAGGGCTGCATTGCGTCGTATTGATGCCAATCCGCGGCCAGCAGCGCCCCGGTGAAAACCTCGCCCGAAGTCTCGAAGCGCTGGTTCCCGAGGGGCGCACTCTGTGGCACGACCTTCCGGCAAACTGGAACACCCTCGGCCAGGTAAACCGGCAATTTCTTCTGTTGACCGATGAGCGCAAACCGAGCGCTGGGGACTGGATTCTCACCATTCATCCCGAGTCTGAAGATGTCGGTGATGTGGTGGCAGTGATGAAACTCCTGGATGGTTCCCGAGCGACCCTGGGTGTGATTTCATCGGGACTTCCGGAGGAAAAATGATGTCGAGGATCCTGACCCTGATGCTGGTACTGATGTTCTTGATCGAGGCCTTGCCAGTTGTTGCTCATGATGGTGTACATATCGACATCGATCGTATCACCAGGGAGATCAAGCAGAGCGAGGATCCTGGGCCGCTCTATCTGTTACGCGCCAGGTTGTGTCGGGCTCATGGGCGTCCAGAACTGGGATTACAGGATCTGCAGATGGCACGAGGGTGTGGCATCGAACCCTTTGCCGAGAAACTGCAGAGAGCTCTGTGTCTGCGCGATCTGTCGAGGTTTCGACAAGCGCTGAAATTGCTCGATGAACTTGTCCTTGCCCCGGGCAATTCCTCGCTGGATGTATTCAGCGAACGTTCCGCACTGCGCGAAAGCCTGGGGGATATCGATGGTGCCATCATCGATCTGGCTCGTGTGCAAGCAGTGGTCCCGGATCTGGAGAAGACACTGCGACTCGGGATGCTCTACGAGAAGCGGAAAGCTCCGGGAATCGCGGCTTCCCTGTATCGGAAGATGATCGAGAAGAGCGGAGACAGTGCTCTGCTCTCCATCAGTCTGATTCGGGCCGAAACCGACAGTGGCCACCATGATGAGGCACTCGCTCTCGTTGACGTGAAACTCCAGTCGGCAGCACTCAAGGCGCCGTGGTTGCAGAGAAAGGCGCAGATCCTTACTGCTGCAGGACGGGAATCAGAAGCGCAATCGGTGTTGAAAGAAGCTCTCGAGGATCTGGATACGATTTTCAAGCGACGTCCCGTGCCGATTCACCGTGTCACACGTGCGCGCATCCTGCGCCAACTGGGGCGTCTCGACGAGGCGCGTAGTGAGCTGGAGATAGTTCTGCAGCAGGCCCCCGGTTACGAGACTGCCCGCCG
>Ga0310122_10000921_pt1 | contig 18792 bp, 23 predicted proteins | sample CB6_Bottom_1051__FD_203503 | JGI IMG/M metagenome (GOLD analysis project Ga0310122, IMG submission 203503) | Marine microbial communities from Western Arctic Ocean, Canada - CB6_Bottom_1051 | ecosystem: Environmental > Aquatic > Marine > Oceanic | place: Canada: Western Arctic Ocean | collected...
CAACACAATCGAATCTTTTCTGAAACCAAAGGGGATATTTTCTGATATTCCAGACTTTGCAAGCAAATTTGGCGAACAAGCTGCCCGTATCGCCGCAGTCCTGCATATTTTCGAAAATTCTCCCGAAGGAAAGATTGAATTGGGAACTATGCAAAGAGCTATCAAAATTGCTATTTGGCACATTTGGGAAGCAAATTTGATTTTCAGCAGATCAGCACTGCCACCAGAGTTTAAAGATGCAATACTTTTACTTGAATGGATAATGTCTCAATCCCAAAAATCGCAGAAATCGCAAGAATTGCAACTGACTCAAGTTTCAATATTGCAGGAGGGACCGAACCGATTACGGAAAAGAGAACTTAGAGACGCAGCATTGAAAGTGCTTGAAGAACATCAAATAGTACGTTTGAAGACCGTTAACCGAATTAAACTGATTAAAGTAAACCCTTCACTAATAAATTAGTACACCTGCTATTTTTGCTATTTCCGCTATTCCTAGGGCTGATAAAGAAATGGGAAAGTCAGAAATAGCAGAAATAGCGGAAATAGCAACTTCAAGAGATATCAATCTGAAAAAAAGGTACTTCCAGAGAAATAATTTTGAGGGTATTGTGCATCTCAATCTTTTTCTAGTGACACACTTTCTTGAAATTTCCGAAAATCAGAAAATAAACACAATATGAATTCAATTAGTTTGAAAGAAGCAGCTGCGAGGTGGGGAGTGTCAGAACGGAGAATTGCACAATTAGCCAATCAACCAGGCAGTGGAGTTTGGCGGGTGGAACGTGGACGCTATTCGTTTGAACCACCACAAAACGGAAGTCAAATTAGTACAGCCCAGGAGGTACTTTATCAAGTCAGATGGTTAGTTGAAAGAGGCGAAAATGAAGAAGCAAATAATATTTGGGAACATTTTTTAAAAATGGAAATTAAAAATAAAAATAGATCTTCAGCTAAAAAAGCAATTGCCTTGCTGAACCTAATTTGGTTTGAAGACACTCAACTCCGTGAATTATCCGGACCACCAGAACAATCATTTTCTGAAATGTTTAAAGGTTTTGAAGTCGGAGATGGGTTTTCAAATGATCAATGGGAATATTTAATTAATCACCGTCATTTTGAAATTGGTCTGCTAACACCTGAAGACAGGATAGAATTGGCTAAAATCATTGAAAAAATAATTAATAAATTGTTAGCGATTGAGTCCATAAAGAAAAGGTTCCCTAGATTAGATCATAATGAATGGCAAATGATATTGATAGAGATTATGAGCGCATTATTAGAATCACGTATTGAACGTGAAGGAAAGCCCCGACTAGACTATATTGAACAGGCAAAGGAAATTGTAAGCGGGTTATATTGAATAAGGTTTCTTCATTTACCTTTTAGGAGTGTATCTGGTTAGCCAGCTGAGACCTGCTAATTTTCCTCCATGATTGAGGCCACTAATTCTTCACTGCACTTCTTAACACTATTACCTAATCAACTTAAAAACCTCCCGTTCATGCCATGTGATTGAAACATTCTAAATCTTGCTTAGTAAGACAATCAATAATAGGTCCGCAATTATTGTAAAAAAAGCCAAATAGTTGTATAAACTTGTCTTAACCAGGTTTATCAAAGGAATATTAGAATCTAAAATTCCAAATGAGAAACATGGGATATAGTGAAGAGTTATTTCAATTCATCGAGCAAGTCAACACAAATAGTTTGGTAACCAATCATTTTGATGATTCTTAAAATGGCTGAGAAAGCGAGCGTCATATCTAAGAAAAGCAGCATTTTCCTCACCATCATTGGTGCCGGCATCGGTTTTCTTGCTTTGTTCTGGGTGCTCCGGGACTTCGATCTTGACAAGTTTCTGCAAACCCTTGCAAAAACTGATTATTCCTTTTTGGTCATTCTAGCTGGATTTATAATATTTGAACAAGTCATCCGCGGGTTCAAGTGGGGATTGATCCTCACACCATTTGGCAAAGTGAGAGTTTTGCCATTGTTCGGAGCCATTATGCTGGGGTATTTCAGCAATTATCTGGTCCCTGTAAGAATAAGTCCTTTGGTCAGGGGTTGGGTGATCTCCCGAATAAAGAAGCTCAATCTTTCCACTGTACTTGCCACGATTGGGGTTGATCGATTAATCGACGGATTAGTCTTCATTGTTTTCTCAATCCTTGCAGCTCTCTTTATCAATTTCCCAGAGCAGGAAGATCAAGTGAGGGAGGGTATCCTCTTTGGAACAGCAATCAGTTTTGTCGCATTCGTCGTGGTGATTGTAGTCATACTTGTTGTACAACACTTTCTTGGCAAGGGTCGAAACCCCATTAATTTGGTTACCAAATGGCTTCCAAGTAGGTGGGAGTTGCGTGTGACAGAATTCTTCAAAACCTTCGTGGAAAGTGCGATCATGCCAAAAAACGGGCTGATTGTTGCGCTGATTGTCGCAACTGCAGTGGTGATGAAGCTTATTGCCGCTTCGCATTTTTACTGGGTCGGACTGGCATTTGGTGTGGCTTTACAATTCTGGCATTACATCTTCCTGATGGTGTTTCTTGGTTATTTAATTATCCTCGTGGGCTTGGTGCGCATTGCTGGAGGGTTCACTGCCGGAGTTATCTTTGTACTAGGAAGTTTTGGGGTGGCCATTGAGGATGCACTCGCCATGACTTTGACTCTATTTGCTGTGTCAAAACTTTCTGTAGGCGTTTGTGGGTTGGGATCTTTCTGGGGTTTAGGGATCAAGCTCAGTGAAATCCGGCAACTCAGTCAAAAGCAGACAAAATCTTAAAAACACAACAGTCATTTATACGCCCAAATGATCGGCTTGGGAATGATGTTTTATTAAATTAATGGATATTATTTTGTCTCAACGAATGAATATTGTTGTCTAATGCCTTGCACAATTGAAAGTAATTTAAATTAAAACTTGTTAAATGAAATAAAAGCTTGCAAAATGTAAATTCGCTTGGTACTATCCGCGAATGTCTTCAATGTGTAATTTACAACGGAGAATTTAAAAGTTACCGAAGTTGTGAGTTACGCTCCTAATAAATAGTCATGAACCTTAAATCAATTAAGGAGGGATGACCCATGTCAGATTCTGAAACACTCACCACAATAGATCCTTTAGAGGGTTCATTAGGTCCCCATAAAGAGATACACGCTTTTTGGCTTGCAGGAATGAGTTGTGACGGTTGCTCAATTGCAGCTCTTGGCGCGACCCAACCATCAGTTGAGTCGTTGGTAAATGGAACCATTCCAGGCGTTCCCAAAGTGATTTTACACCATCCTGTGCTTAGTTTAGAAGCAGGCGAAGAATTTATGCATCCTTATGAACAGGCTGTAAATGGAGAACTGGATGCACCATTTGTAGTTATTTATGAAGGGTCAATTGCGGATGAATCCATTGCTGCTTCTAAGGGTGGGTATTGGGCAGGTATGGGGGCTCGTGAAGTAGATGGAGAAATGCAACCGATCCCTACATCAGAATGGCTGAAGCGTCTTTCTGAAAATGCGGCAGCTGTAATCGCTATTGGAACCTGTGCTACCTGGGGAGGAGTCCCCGCTGCTCTTGGTAACGTTACTAATGCTATGGGACTTATGGACTTTTTGCCAAACGATTACCGAAGCACTTTTGGGCTGCCAGTAGTAAATATCCCCGGTTGCGCTCCGGTTGGTGACAATTTTACTGAAACGGTCGCTGCAGTTTTGCTGTTTCTACAGGGCATTGGTCCTCTTCCGGAATTTGATGAATTGGGTCGTCCTGCGTGGCTATATAATGAAACAGTTCATCGGGGTTGCACACGAGCTGGCTTTTATGAAGAAGGGCTGTTTGCTGAAGAGTATGGAGATAAAGAATGTCTGGTTGAAATTGGTTGCTGGGGACCGGTGGTGCAGTGTAATATCAACAAACGTGGAGCCATCAATCATGTTGGAGGTTGTATGAATACCGGTGCTCCTTGTATCGGCTGCACCATGCCTGGGTTTCCTGATGCCTTCGCTCCCTTTTATGAAAGGCCTCCGGGTACATTTGTCTCAACCACGATTTCTAAAGCAACCGGATACATCATTCGCAATTTACGCAACCATACTCGTTTTTTTAATAATCGTACCAGACGCTGGGACGAGCAGGGACAAGTTCCCAATGGTTGGGGAAATGTGCGTGAACCGAATTTGATTGAAAAAACGATGCACTATTTTTATAAAAAAATGCAAAACTCCAGCTCATCGTCATCAAAACAATAAAATATTATTGAAGAATGGAGCGTGTTATGAATGATGCAGAACTTTTTGCCAATTGGTATCTATGGTTAGTTATTGCAGCAGTTATCATTGTAGCTGCCGCTGTTTTACTGATTGCTGTCTGGTTCGCGGCAAAAAGAATTTTAACCCTTGCATTAGCAGCGCTAGGATTGGTAAAGCAAATCAGATCTAATACTCAGTGTGTTTGGAAACTTGCGGATACTAATCAGACTGCTGGAGATATTTTGAATACAGCTCAGTCAATCCATGGTCATGGTGGGCAGGTTGCAGGGGCACTCCATGCTGCCAGCGAACAAGAAGCATAAGAGGCCTACCAATCTTAATTTAAGAGAGAGAAAGTTATGGTAATTACTGAAAGCGCTGTTTTAATTGTCTGGGCTGGTTCTTTGGTGATTGGCGTGGTCGTCATTGGTGTTGTTGCTTTTCTATTGACCATGATACGTAAAACAGCTGATCAAATATTAGACGGCGTCAGTGCGATTTGGACACATGGTAAGCTTGTGGCCAATAATACAATACAAATACCTTTATTTTTAGGAACAACAAATAGGGTTGTTAGCCAGATTAAGTTAGAAGCTGTCGCGATATTGGGGGCAACAAAAGCGATTGAAGAGCACGCTAAAAGTTGCCCAGGTTGTCCGGAATGTGTACTTTCTTAAATATGAAATAGGAGTATTCTAATGTTTGTTATTTTGATGCTGATTACCGTGCTGGCGGCCGTCATTTTGTTGGTAGTGCTGGTATCAAACCTGACTAAAATTGTTGGTGCATTAAATGCCATTGGAGGAAACCCCGATAGTTATCTGTCGAAACTGCGCTGGGGGTTGCGGGCTATTGAAACCGAAACAGGTCATATCCCAACTGAAGTGACCACTCTCAATACTGAATTAGGAGTGATTGCCGAAGGATTGACAGGAGTTGATCAACATTTGGTAAATACCATTGATTCTGTTGTAAAACAAGAAAGGGGATGAGATGATGTCGCAAGCCGTATATGTGATTTGGGCTATTTTATTGGTGGTTGTCATACTGGCAGTACCTTTATTGGTATCGCTACTCCATCGCACGTATAGAAGTGCCAGAAATATTGAGCAATATTTGGAACAAATGTACACAGCTGGTGTTGGCATTGCCGATAATACCGGCCATATCAAAGCTCTTGAAAGTACCATAGAAACCGCTACTACGATTTTGAAAGTAGCAGGTGATATCAATTCCAATGCTGAAACCGTCAAGAAAACCATGGCTGCCCGGGCAGATTAGGAATTGATAGTTATTTAACGCAATAGTCGAAAAGGTACTATGGATTTTCCAACTTTTCTTTTAACAGTCACCATCATTGTTGTAGCTCTGGTGGTAGTAGTATTGGTGCTTTATTTATTAGGAATCATTGTTGCCCTGTACCGTACTGGTTCTCATCTAGAAAAACTGGCTGGAGGTCTTCAAAAAATAGTTGATGACACCGCCCCGTTAGAGGGCCACTTGACTACTGTCAATGGTGCTTTGGGGCAACTAAACGGTGGGCTTGAATCAGTAGACAACCACCTAGTAGCAACTGCTAAAGTATTTAATCTTTAAACTTCAAGGAAATAATGTGCTTTAAAAACCTACCCATCGAGTTTGATCAGCAGGGCAATGCAACGCTGTTAAAAGATGTCCCCAATCCTTATGATTATAATACCACTACTCTGGATGGCGAACAGGACAAGCTGAAAGAATTGTTGGCTCGTAACGGTTTCATTAAGAATGTTGATTTTGACCCCGTTACCAGAGTTGCTGGAGCCTTAGCTTTTCACAGTGTGGTCGATTTAAAAAACCGGGAAGTATTATCAACTAACTCCATGGCAACCCTCTTTCGTGGTTATGAGATTATCTTGAAAGGTCGTGATCCACGGGATGCATCTTATATTAGTAGTCGTGCCTGTGGTGTTTGTGGAGGTGTTCATGCCACAGTCTCAGCGTTAGCCATGGAAATGGCACTGGGGATCACCCCACCGCCTTTGGGTGTGGTAGTAAGGAATTTGCTGCTTTCCCTTGAATATCTATACGATCATCCCTTACATTTATTCTTATTGGCAGGACCAGATTATTCTGAGCAGATGGTCACATTGACTAATCCTAGCCTCTTTCAAAAAGCCAAAAAAACGCCAGCAAAATTCGAAGAAATGCATGGTTATTCTACCATTGGTGAGATTATGCATGACTTAAATCCTCTTACCGGCAAACTTTACGTAGAAGCTCTACACATGACTCGGGTTGCACGAGAAGCATATGTGCTTATTGGCGGCAAATATCCCCATCCACAGACAGTTGTACCTGGGGGTGTTGCAGTCACCATTGATATCAGTGTCATGAATGAAATGTATGAGCGTATACAACAGTTTTTTGATTACTCTAAAAAAGTTGTTGGAATATGGGATGATGTTTTCGATTTCTTTTTGGAAAGCAATCCGGAATATGAAAAGTGTGGATATCGTCCAGCTACAATGATGGATAGTGGTGTGTGGGATCGTCCGGGTGTATATGATGCCTCTTATAAGAATATGACAGAATGGGGTAAAGCCCGCTGGGCTACCCCTGGTGTTCTAGTGGATGGGAAACTGGTGACCACCGATTTACAAAGAATAAATGCGGGTTATGAAGAATTTGTTGAACATTCTTTTTACGAAAAATGGGATGGACAACGTTTTTCCGAGGATCCAGCAGGTATCCCTTTGGGGCCTAATCATCCCTGGAACAAAGAAACTATACCAAAGCCTGGAAAACAAAGCTGGCGTGATCGCTATTCCTGGGATGTTAGCTGTACGTGGGATCGTATGCCTATGGAAGCTGGCGCTTATGCAAGACTCTATCTCACCGCTATGGCTCAGGAGCTTCCTGAAAGTAAATTCCTCAGATCCACGGGTCATAGTTTGCAAATTGATATTCCCAAAAGCACATTGCCTGGGGGAACGTTTGAATGGAAAATACCTAAAATGTGGAACACGTTTGAAAGAAATCGTGCCCGTGCTTATGCCATTCCATACTCAGCAATGGTGTGTATGGAAAATTGGTTGCTGGCCATGGAATTGTTAAAGCAAGGGGAAACCAAGATAAGTACACCGTTTGAAATCCCAAAAAAAGGGACACAAATGGGTGTAGGATTTTGGGGAGCCGGCCGAGGATTTCTCAGCCACCATCTGGTCATTGATGATGGAGTCATTGGAAATTATCAAATCAGTACGCCTTCTACTCTAAATGCCGCACCTAGAACACCATGGGGGGAGCCGGGACCGTATGAAGAAGCTGTGAAGAATACCCCAATTTTAGAGGAGTTCAATTCTGCTGACGACTTCAAAGGAATTGATATTTTGCGTTCGATTCGCAGTTTTGACCCCTGTATGCCATGCACCACTCATATCATGGTGGATGGAACAGACAAAATGGTTACTCGGGAAGTCACCACCTGTGCTTGCGGTGTAGAATAAATCAATGCGCCGGGTACTAATTGGGACCATTGGTTATTTCAATTTGCGAGATTATTCTATAGGACCTCATTTACTGGTACAACTAAAAAATACGCAATGGCCCCCTGGTATAGAGGTGGATGAGATGAATTGGGGTCCGATTGCTATTGTGCAACAATTTCAGTCACTCCCTGAACCTTTTGATCGAGTCATCTTTTTAACCGCCAGAGCGTGCGGGCGCTTTGTTGGAACCATTACCCTTAGACACTGGGTTGGTGGTTTACCTGACGAAGAAAATATTCAATCCCGGATTTCTGAGGCTGTGACAGGTGTTATTAGTACCGACAATCTCTTAATCATTGGAGAGCATTTCAAAATTTGGCCGGAAGAGGTGTTCTTAGTGGATGTTGAACCGGGAAAAGAAGAGATGGGAGAAACTTTTACTCCGGAAGTTGAAGCTGTTTTAGACGATGTCTTGGAAATTATACATGAACTTGCTGTTAATAATAGCAGTGCTTTACCAGATTTCGAGGAAATGAAAGGTAATGAATTGCTGATATAATAGTTTGAGCCTACGCCTCCAAAATTTAACTATCCTCTATTAGTTGAATATCAACCCATCTCGACCTTCCTCCAGATTTATTCTGATTTTAAATCATAGAAGTTACAATCTCAACTGACAACTAAACTGAACATGTCAGGTAAAAAGCATATTCTGATCTCTGGTGTTGGCAACGTGTTACATCAAGACGATGGTTTCGGAGTTGAGGTTGTTCGGCAATTAGAAAAAAAGAACGGTTTGCCTGACTCAGTGGAAATAATGGAGACTGGGATTGGGGGTATTCATCTAGTACAAGAGCTTTACAATGGCTATGAGGTTTTAATTTTAGTTGATGCAGTGTTACGAGATAGAGAAGCAGGTCAACTTTATCTGTTAGAAGCAGATGTGCCTGATATAAATGAGTTCTCATTTGATGAAAAAAGTGATTTTTTGGCAGATATGCACTTTACCAATCCCTCACGAGCATTGATGCTTGCTAAAGCCTTGAAAATTCTTCCAGAAAAAGTATATATCCTAGGATGTCAACCTGCAGCCTATCAAGATTTTGATTTAGGCTTGAGCGAAGAAGTATTTAAAGCAGTTCCTTATGCGATTGAACGCCTTGAGTCTTGGGTGGAACAGTATTACAAAAACAAAGAAAACTCAGATCAATAACTCATGGAAATTGAAAACGCACAGATCCAACGTCGTCGAATTTTGTTACAGGGTGTTATACAAGGTGTGGGATTGCGGCCTTTTGTCTATCGAGAAGCTAAACAGAATGGGCTGTCGGGGCTGGTTTTAAACTACAGTACCGGTGTGAAAATTGAGGTTGAAGGAATTCCGCAGAAGATAGAAGATTTTATTCGGTCGTTACAAGATTCCCCTCCGGTTTTAGCCAGAATTGACGAAATTGTTGTTGAACCGATTCCCCCTCAAGGGGACAAGGAATTTATTATTGAAACCAGCCAACAGGGGGAAGAGCAGCAGGTCATGATTTCCCCTGATACGGCAACTTGTTCTGAGTGTCTGCAGGAATTGTTTGATCCCAATGATCGTCGTTATCATTACCCTTTCATCAATTGCACAAATTGTGGCCCTCGTTTTTCCATCGTTCAAGATGCCCCTTATGATCGATCCAAGACTACCATGGCTTCTTTTATAATGTGCTCAGCCTGTGCTGCCGAGTATTCTAATCCTCTGGATCGCCGATTTCATGCCCAACCCATTGCCTGCCTGAGATGTGGACCAGATATTTATCTATTGAATCGAAAGGGTGAAAAGAGTAAACAAACAAATTTTGATGCGATTATAACTGCCGCTCAAAAACTAGCCAAAGGAGAGATACTGGCTATCAAGGGATTGGGCGGTTATCATCTTGCTTGTGATGCGTTGAATGATCATTCAGTAAAAGTTCTACGACAGCGAAAATACAGGGAGTCCAAACCATTTGCTCTCATGGTACCAGATGTCGCTACGGCAAATATATTCTGCAAAATCAGTCCCCAGGAAAAAAGTTTACTTCAATCAAATAAATCTCCGATTGTACTTTTATCAAAGCGTTCTCATTGTCCTGTTTCATCTGAAATTGCACCAAATTACAACACGTTTGGTGTGATGCTGCCATATACTCCAATTCATCATTTATTGTTAAACGTCATTTCAAAGATTTTTGGTCGAGACCAGCCCACCGTTTTGGTAATGACCAGTGGCAATCTGAGTGAAGAACCGATAGCTTATAGTGATGAAGATGCCAGAAAACGTCTATTTGTCATTGCAGATAGTTTAGTGGGACACAATCGAGATATTCATACTCGTTGTGACGATTCCATAGTGACAATGACGGAGGCTGGAGTACAAATCCTACGACGTTCCCGTGGCTACGTACCTGAATCATTGATGATGAATTTTCAGTTTCCTCTCCCTTTGTTAGCCTGTGGCGGGCATCTAAAAAATACTTTCTGTTTGGGAAAAGATAATCATGCTTATCTTAGTCATCATATTGGTGATCTTGAAAATTTAGAAACAATTAATGCTTTTGAAGAAGGTATAGAACAATTTCAACAACTATGTGATCTACAACCTGAAGCGATTGTTTATGATCTACATCCAGAATATCTGTCAACGAAATTTGCTTTACAAAGCTCCATTGCTCAAAAAATAGGAGTCCAGCATCATCACGCCCATATTGCCAGCGTCATGGCAGAACATGGCTTAAAGGAATCAGTGATTGGTATTGCTGCCGATGGAACAGGCTTCGGAAGCGATGGCATGTTGTGGGGCGGTGAAATCATAGTAGCAGACTTAGCTGGCTTTGAACGTTATGCTCATTTTAAATACGTTCCTTTGCCCGGTGGAGAAAAGGCCATTCGACAGCCCTGGCGTATGGCTGCTGTTTATTTGCAACTGGCATTTGGAGAGGCGTTTATTGATCTGGATATCCCCTTTGTTCAACAACTCGATTGGAGCAAATGGGATGTCATGTCACAGATGATAGCAAAAAAGTTGAACTGCCCCAATACTTCCGGACTCGGGCGACTATTTGATGCGGTAGCTTCTTTATTATTGCTCCGTTCAGAAGTTGATTATGAAGGACAAGCACCTATTGAACTGGAAATGATCGCAACTCCTTGTGATGAGTCTTATCTTTTCGATATCTCAAACACTGTTCCAGTGATTCTGGATGTAGCGCCTATGATTGAAGAAATTGTCAGTGATCTTCAAAATCAGGTTCCTATTGCAAGGATCTCTGGTAAATTTCATTTTACCATAGCTGATATTTTAGCAAAGCAATGTCAACGAGTCCGAAAAGAGGCTGGTTTGAACAGGGTTGTCCTCAGCGGAGGCGTTTTTCAAAACCGCTTGTTGCTGAAGAATTTATTTCAGCTTCTCATCAGATCTGAATTTCAAGTCTATATCAATCATAAAGTACCCCCCAATGATGGTGGGTTGAGTTTGGGGCAAGCTGCGGTTGCTTCAGCTCAATTGAATCAATAGGTTTGCCCATTAAAGACATTAACACCTTTGTCCGACGTTGAGCTCGTTTAATCAATAAACGAAAGCTAATAATCATGCGGAAATCCTTATTCATTTCGAGGTAGCCGAAGGCGAACTGTTTACTATTGAACAGGGATTGTATTTTATAGTCGACTCTGCTGATCTTATATTGGGGTACCTCTACAAACCTAAGCTTTTGAGTATTTGCAGAAAATACTCGACCACTTTGTTGCGACTAACCTCTCTTCACCTGATGAACTTTTGAAAGAATTAATACAAATAACCACTTCTAGATTAATCAAAAAAGTAAAAGAAATTGAGAAGGATTGAATTTGTAATTTTGTAATAATACTAACGCCTGAAACCCAAATATTTATTCTTGAATTAATTGTTGCAAAAGGCCTCAAAAAGGACTAGTATGCATCCATAGAAACTGTCAATCTATGCTACCACTCAATTGAACCAATAGGAGATGCCCATGTGTTTAGGAATACCTGGTCAAATTGTTGAATTTGTGGATGATGAAAGAAATATTGCCAAAGTGGACGTATCCGGTATAAAACGCAATGTCAATGCTTGTTTAGTGAAAGAAGACAATGCCTCCATTGGAGATTGGGTTTTGATCCATGTTGGGTTTGCCATGAGCATCCTCGATGAGAAAGAAGCGCAGAACACTTTGAAATTTTTAAGGGAACTTGATGGTGGCCTAGAGGAAGAAATGCAAATGCTGAAACAAAGTGATATCAATTAACAAGAGAGTTGAGCATTGTCATGCAATTCAACCGAGCCCAATTGCAGGATTTAGTTGCTGCGCGTTTTGAAAAAAGCATTCGTGGTCCAGAAACTTTCTTTGCGGCAAATGTTGAAATCATTTCTAAAGCCTGTTGGGCCATGGCACGCCGATTTCAGCAGGGGGGGCGAATATTGTCTTTTGGAAACGGTGCCTCTGCCACTGATGCGCACCATGTTTCTGTGGAATTTGTGCATCCGGCCATTGTGGGAAAACGAGCTTTGCCCGCACTGGCGTTATGCAATGACAGTGCTGTTATCACTGGTTCCATGCAAGACAATAATGAGGGCAAACCCGATTTTACCCACCTCCTAGAAATTCTGGCCCAACCTCAGGATATGGTCTTGGGGTTCTCTTCTGATGGGTGTTGTGAGAATATTTTGTCTGCTTTAAAGAAGGCAAAAAAATTAGAATTGTTAACCATTGGGTTTGGTGGAAAGAATGGGGGAGGCATGGCCAAAGCGAATTTAGATTATCACTTTGCCGTGCCTGAAGAAGATCCTTTTGTGGGACAGGAAATCCAGGAAACTCTTTATCATATATTGTACGAATTGGTTCATGTTTTCCTGGAACACGAAGGATTGCTAAAATGATTCAGAGTTCAAAGGGAACCTTATGAAAGTGAGAGAAGATGAATGAGGGTAAACGCACTGAATATGAAAAATTATTATATCCTTTTTTACATGAAGACGGTGCAGTAAATACTGAACAAGTTTTGGCAGAAATCCAAAAGTCGACTCTCAATAAATGTCAGGATATTATCACCCTGCGAAAAAAGACTCTAGAGAAGTTTGGCGAAAAATTGATTGATACTGGAATAGCAATGGCTGAAACCTTTTCAAAAGGTGCCACCTTGTACGCATTCGGCAACGGTGGAAGTTCAACAGATGCCCAGAATGTGGTGGTTGACTTCATTCACCCCCCCTATCTCCGATGGATCCCTTTGCCCGCCATCTCCCTAACCAGTGATATTGCGGTGATAACAGCAGTGGGCAATGATGTGGGATTTGAGAATATCTTTGTTCGTCCGCTTATTGCTCTAGGTCGTAAAGGAGATATAGCTCTGGGCTTGTCTACTAGTGGTAATTCGCCAAATATGGTGGCAGCGATGAATCAAGCTAAAAAGCAGGAGATGCTGACAGTTGCAATTGCTGGTTATGACGGAGGGGAATTAGCATCTTCGGAAGCAGTAGATTATTGTCTGATCAGCTCTAGTGATTATGTTCCTCGAATTCAAGAAGCGCAGGCAACACTCTATCATGCCCTTCTTGAAATCATTCAAGTCGTGATTCGAGATGGATAAGGCTACAAAAAGATATTGGAACAAAAATTGGAATTAATGAAGAGAGACCATGAAATACGTTGATGAATTTCGCAATGGGAATTTAGCCAGACGAATGGCCACAGAAATTACCAATATAAGCAAAGGGCAGGAGTTTAAATTCATGGAAGTTTGCGGTGGACACACCCATACCATTTTTAAACATGGGATTGAAGATATTCTGCCGGAAAATATCGAACTGATCCATGGGCCCGGGTGCCCCGTATGTGTGCTCCCTATGGGACGGATTGATGATGCTATAGCAATTGCAAAAACAGAAGGTACAATCTTTACTACCTTTGGTGATATGATGCGAGTGCCTGGTTCTCAGGGAAGTTTATTAGATGCCAAAGCTGCGGGAGCTGATGTGCGCTTTATTTACTCTCCCCTTGATGCGTTAAAAATTGCTCGTCAGAATCCTAAAAAGGAGGTGGTTTTTTTTGCCATTGGTTTTGAAACTACCGCACCTTCAACAGCAGTGACCCTTTTGCAGGCGAAGAATGAGGATATTCAAAATTTTTCGGTTTTTTGTAATCATGTCACTATTATTCCAACCATTAAAGCTATATTGGATTCACCGGACTTGCGATTGGATGGCTTCATTGGACCAGGACATGTTAGTATGGTCATTGGATTGCGGACATACCAATTTATCGCTCGAGATTATCAAAAACCTGTCGTGATTTCTGGTTTTGAACCCCTTGACATTATTCAATCGATCTTGATGCTCCTCAAGCAGTATCAAACAGGGAAAGTGGTGGTTGAAAATCAATACAAACGGGTGGTTCGTCCGGAAGGAAACTTGAAAAGTCTGGAAGTAATGACTCAAACTATGGAACTTCGACCATATTTTGAGTGGAGGGGTCTGGGATTCATTACACATAGTGCCTTGAAAATACGCTCTGATTTCGCACAATGGGATGCGGAGGAACGCTTCGAAGTTCCTGGTCTGCAAGTAGCGGATCCCAAAGCCTGTCAATGTGGGGAAGTATTGAAAGGGGTTATCAAACCATGGGAATGCAAAGTGTTTGGAACCGCCTGCACCCCGGAGACCCCAATTGGCAGTTGTATGGTTTCTCCGGAAGGCGCTTGTGCCGCTTACTTCAATTATGGGCGACTTTCGATGGCGTCGCACCGCCGAGACTTGTTAGCAACCGTGAAATAGTTGATGACAGAAAAATTCCAAACATTAGATAAAGCACTCGAAAACCTTGAAAAAAGTCGCCAGGCTCGGAAAGGGAAATTTTATCTAAAAGACAAAACGATCACTTTGAGTCATGGCAGCGGTGGTACTGCAAGTCACAACCTGATTGGAGGAATGATCGGAAAAATCTTTTCCAATCCTATATTAGATAAGATGGATGACAGTGCCATTCTCCCGATAAACGGCTCAGATACGAGACTGGCCTTCACTACTGATTCTTATGTTGTCAGTCCCATATTTTTCCCAGGAGGCAATATCGGGGAAATTGCAGTTAATGGGACGGTCAATGATTTAGCCGTCTCAGGGGCTGATCCTCTCTGGATCTCAGTGGGCTTAATTTTAGAAGAAGGTTTTTCCATTGCTGAACTCAAGAAGATTATCGAATCCATGCAGGCTGCTGCTGAAAAAGCTGGAGTGCATATTGTGACCGGTGATACCAAAGTAGTGCACCGAGGCAGTGCAGATAAAATATTTATTAACACCGCAGGTATAGGTATTTTTCAGGATCAAATCAGTCTCTCATCCCTGAATGCTGAACCAGGTGACAAAGTTTTGCTAAGCGGACCTATCGGAGATCACGGTATTGCTGTTATGCTGGCAAGAGAAGCACTAGATTTTGAAACGGATATCCAAAGTGACACTGCTCCCCTCAATGGGTTGATCCATGCTTTATTGGATGCGACCAAAGCAGTCCATTGCCTTAAAGATGCCACTCGGGGTGGAGTTGCCACTGTTTTAAATGAAATTGCTCTTAATTCTAATGTTGCTATTGCTATTGAGGAAGGCTCTGTTCCAATTCGTCCAGAAGTCAATGGCGCTTGCGAAATTTTAGGTCTTGATCCCCTCACCATTGCCAATGAGGGACGTTTCATTGCCATTGTCGCTTCAGAAGATGTAGAAACCGCAGTCCGGGCCTTGCAAAATCATCCACAAGGCTCCGAGGCCTGTATCATTGGTGAGGTTCTCGAAGAACCTGAAGGGATGGTTTTTTTACGAACTGCACTTGGAGGACATCGTGTTTTGGATATGCTGGTGGGGGATCCCCTGCCTCGTATTTGTTAGAAAGTAAACATGACAATTTGAAAAAAGGAGAATATTATGACGAAAACAACCCTTCTCAATGAAACATCAAACTACCCATGGAGGACCGCTGGTTCAGTACATCCTAGTGGGCAATCCCTTCCCAGGAAGTTCGCAATTGCTGGAAAAGGGGGTTCTGGAAAAACCACCATTGCAGGTACTCTGGCACGGCTAATGGCGAGGAAAATGGAGCAAAAACTGGTAGCTATCGATGGTGATTCGAATCCCAATTTAGCCACCACTCTCGGGTTGCCGCGCGAGAAAATTTCACAAATCGTTCCAATACCTCGTACTGTTGTGAATCGGACAAAGGATGAGTACGGTAAAAATAAGACAGTTTTGACCAAAAAACCGGATGAGATTATTAATGAATTTGGAATCGATACCCCTGATGGGATCAAACTTTTATTAATGGCTGCCATTGATCATGCGGGTGCCGGCTGAGCTTGTGGATCTCATGCTGCCGTGCGCGCATTGATTCAAGAAATGGTAGAACAGTACGACCAGCCTACTATCGTAGATATGGAAGCTGGTCTGGAACATCTCAGTCGAGGAACGATCCGCTACGTGGACTGTATTCTGATCATCATTGAACCTTATTTTAAATCGATGGAAACTGGAGCGCAGTTGAACAGACTGGCAAAAGAACTGGAAATCAAACATGTCTATTGCATTGCAAATAAAGTCCGGGGTACTGAAGATGAAAAGGCACTTGAAACTTTTTGTGCCGAGCGTGAAATGAACCTGTTTGGGATGATTCCCAATGATGATTCCTTGATCACAGCAGATCGTGCCAACCTGGCACCCTTGGATTATGATACTAATGGAATCGCTGTCATGGCTATTTCAGAGTTGAGCAATAAACTAATTAATTTGGAAGTAATATGATGGCTACTAAAAATCCCATTTACTGGCAAGATGAAATTTTACAAATATTATTTTGGATGCGGGGAGAAGGATTGGGTGAAGTGGTTACACTAGAAGAGATAAATCGTTTTCTCACAATAGAAAAGTCGAATTTAAATGATGCTGTTGAACGTTTGGATGAAATGGGATATCTCAAGCTTTCGACTAATTCCGAGAACATCAGTGAGGTGCAACTCACCGAACAGGGAAAAAAAGAAGGGAAAATTCGTTTCAAGGAGGAATTTGAGAATTTCCTAGGTCACGAAGACCACATGGTTTGTGATGATCCGAATTGCGATTGCCATGCTGAAAATTTTGAAGGCATTTGCCAACATTTGGCGGAAAACGAGGGTCATCTCCATTGAAGAGAGTTTTGAGAATGGTCCGGCGTTTACTTTTAGTAATAACTTTCTAATAGAAGTCTTATGAAACATTTATTCCATTCAGTTTTGATGCTTGAAGATGAAAAAAATGGTCTTAATCTTACAGCAAATTTTGAAGGCTGTATTGACATTGATATGGCCATTGATATGGATAATCCAAACCGAATGATACTGACTGAAACATGGGAAGAAAGAGGACATCACTCAAAATATATGGAGTTCAGGCAATCAGAAGGTCCTGAAGGTGTTGTAGCACAGGTACTTGACAATTTGAGTCAGGAGCCCGCATTTTCATGGTCGGAAGTAGTTTATAAAGGTCAGTAAACAACAACCTTTGACCGTTTCACTTTTTCCAAAATGGCTTGACCGCTGACAAGATACCATCTGCAGAGAGTTGGAATCCATACGATCATCTTTGTGACCCTTCGGTATGAATCTCAAGAATACAGGGATTTTACTTGGAGGGTGTCTGACTGTGAAGAATCAGTGGGAGTTACTTGGAGGGTGTCTGACTGGTGGTGCCATCTGAGGAAGCATCTAGGCATAAATGCTTCAAACTACTTTCTGTATTGCTAGTAGGCCCCAATACGCTCCCCCCCACCCCTCAGAGCTCCTGCATCTCAATCAGGCCTGTGTACAGGACCTCATCTGTGACCTGAGAGACGCTTAAACCTGTGCGTTCAGAGATTTCCACAAGTGTGCGTTTGATGTCGGGGTGGATGGTGGCACTGAGTACTGGGCGCTTCACATAGTTGTCACGCCTAGGGACTCGGACGTTGTTTCTACTCAATCTTGGGTCTTCAAGCATTTTCCTCCTTTGGAATTATCACTAAAATACATACTTTTATTAGCATATTTTAACATGATATTTTTGATTGTTTATTTGGTATGTCTGAGCATTGAATAATTGTAATTCGTTGATATAGCTGCTTCTAACAGATAATATCTTTTATAGTATTAGGCATCATAAGTCTTGTAGTCAGGTAATTACTCCTGCTTACTGCTTTCATCATTTAACTGGGATGATTCAGCCTTAGTCTTTCGTGGAAAATACCTTTCTTTGACTCGTTTAAGTACAATCATGGAGCCATCGACAGATACTTCAAAGTCAGGCCATGTCAGATTACGAACCATGTTTTGCATTCGCAAAGCTGATTTATTTGACCCTGTATCATATTCCGAATAGTCTCCGCCTTCTTCGAAACCGGCTTGATTGTCTGAAAAATACCATGATCCAAGCTGACGGAGTTCAAAGTTCTCTGTCTGGTGAACGTTGTGAACGTTGTGAACGTTGTTTGAGTTTAAAATATTAGAAAAGATTTTATTATCAGCATCAGTATGTACTTTCTCCTTATAAAAGACTCTGGATTTTGGTTCACTACGTACACCATGTACACTTTCAGGATGCACCTTCATCATTGCAGGCAATGCCAACAGTTCTTCTTTTAAAACCTTCAGTAGTTTCCTGTCTTCTTTGGTTATTTTCTCTTTAGGCCCTACACGTAGTTTTCCATCATGATTAGCCAGTTGTATACCCTTGGCTTTCATTTCAGAATAAAACTCACTTGACTCCATCAGAAATCCTCATAATCTGCTTCTAGTGTGCTGTCTTCTCCAATATGAGGTTCAGATGACTCAGTCTTATCATACTCATTTGCATCAACGGATGTTGTTTCTTGCAATACTCTAATTTTTCGAATTAAACAGTGGTAACCGTCTTTTCTATGTTTATCATCAATTTCTACTTTATATCCAAGTGTCCTCAGTGAGGGCGCCATCCTCCTCAATATAGAGCCAAGATTCCGAGCAGTTTTGGGCCATGCGTCTTCATGACGAGACATATCATTAAGCACTTTAAACAAAT
>Ga0310122_10000924_pt1 | contig 18786 bp, 20 predicted proteins | sample CB6_Bottom_1051__FD_203503 | JGI IMG/M metagenome (GOLD analysis project Ga0310122, IMG submission 203503) | Marine microbial communities from Western Arctic Ocean, Canada - CB6_Bottom_1051 | ecosystem: Environmental > Aquatic > Marine > Oceanic | place: Canada: Western Arctic Ocean | collected...
TCCGCGTTTCGCGACGACCGCGCTGCTCGCAGCCATCGAACACTGCAAACGTACGGGCATCGGTCAGCACATCGACGTGTCTCAATCCGAGGCCTCGATCCACTTCCTGGGCTCCGTGATCCTCGACGCATCCGCGAACGACCGCGCCGCATCAGCGCGCGGCAATCGCTCACCACACTACGCTCCTTCGGGCGTCTATCCGGTGGCGGGCGAGGACCGATGGATCGCCATCGCTGCGACGAGCGACGAGCAGTTTCGAGCCCTCTGCCAGGTTCTCGGAAGCGCTCTCGACGATGACTCCCGCTTCGGAACGGCCGCGGCTCGATTCGAAATGAGCGAAGCCCTGGACGCGGCGATCACTTCGGCCACGTCACCGCGCGAAGTCGACGAACTCGAATCCGCGCTGCAGGCGGTCGGCGTTCCCGCTCATCGCGTGAGCAATAGCCAGGACACCTGCGAAGACCCGCAGCTCGCTGCGCGCGGGCATTTCACCTTGATCGACCACCCCGAACTCGGGCCGATGCCCTATGAAAACGCGCGTTCGAGGCTGTCGGCGACACCGGCACGACCCGAGCCCTGCCCAACGCTTGGCCAGCACAATTCCTTCGTGCTGCATGAGATCCTCGGACTGTCGGAAGACGAAGCGCTCGAACTCATGGTGGCGGGCGCCATCGAGTGAGAGATCGCTCCCGGGCCGGGCGCTGAGGATCACCGAACTTCGCCGAACAACGGCCTCAGAGCTCCACTCGACGCAGATGATTGGTTCCCGCGAGCGTCTGCAATGCAGGACCGGGATGGGAAGCCGCAGATCTCTCGAGCGGCGAATCGACGAAGACATACTCGGCGCTTGCGCGTTCTTTCGTCAGATCGAGCACGATGAATCCATGGTCGTCGATGTTCGCGAATTTCAGATGCGGAACTCGATCCACGATTCCCTCGAGTCGCTCTCGCGCACGCGGCGAGCTCCCGGGAGTACGGGAGCTGACGGAGGGCGAGACGAACTCGACGGCCGCTGAGCCGACACCGGACTCGGCATCGTAAGGCCTTCCGGATCGTCGAGTCGGAGGAACTTCAAATGCCCAGGAGCTATGAACATCGCCGGTCAGGAAGACCACGTTGTCGATTTCTTCGGCGGCGAGATGGTCGAGAACGGTTGCTCGATTTTCTCGGTAGCCGTCCCAGCTGTCGGGATTGAAGCGAGCGACTCCGTCCGTGAAGGGCGAGAAGATCACTTGCTGACCGACGACCCGCTAAAGCGATCCCCGAGCCTTCGACTCAGAGAGAAAGTCGAGAAGCCATTTTGTCTGGTCCTCGCCGAGGATCGATCGCGAAGGATCTCGCGCGGCATCATGGTCGGCGGCGGCGATCTGTTCGTCGCGTCCGTGCAGACGTGTATCGAGCATGACGAGATCAGCCAGCGTCCCGAAGCGGAAACTTCGAAAGAGCTGTGTCGGAAACTCTCGAATCGGCATCCATTCGTAGTAGGCGCGAATCGCTGACAATTTTCGCGTCTGCCAATCGCCAAGGGTGCTGTCGTGGTCGCGCGCACCCTCTCGATGTGAATTGTCCGCGGACTCATGGTCGTCCCAGACGGTGATCCATGGATGCCGCGCGTGGGCGGCTTGAAGATCCGGGTCGGACTTGTACTGCGCATGCCGCCGTCGATAGTCTTCGAGGCCGACGGTTGTGCGATCCGGATCGGGAATCCGTCCGAGGGCAGTGCCGTCTCCGAAGACGCCATTGGCATACTCGTAGATTTAGTCACCGAGGTGCAGGACGACAGCGATGTCATCGCGCTGCGCGATCGCGGCGTAGACGTTGAAGAAGCCCTCGAGATAGTTCGCGCAGGAGGTGACTGCGAGCCGGACGTGTTCCACCGAAGCGTCCGGAAGCGTCCGAGTTCGCCCGATCGGCGAGGCGACGCCCTCGACCTCGAATCCGAAGTAGTAGTCCGTGCCAGGGGTCAACCCGCCGGCGTCGACTTTCACGGTGAAGTCGCCGCCCGGATAGGCGTCTACCCGACCGCGACGCACGATTTCTCTGGCGCCGGCATCGGCGGCCATCCACCAGTCGGTTCGAACCGGTTCTGCGAGCCGATCGACTCGCGGCGACACGCGCGTCCACAAGATCACGCGGTCTGCGAGCGGGTCCCCACTCGCGATGCCATGGCGAAACGGATTCGCTCCAACCGGCACGCTTCCAGCGCCCGGGTGTTTCGTACAGGCCGCAACGCCGAGCCCGACGAGTGCTGTCTGGGCCGCCCCGGCTCTCAGGAACTCACGTCTATTCACCGGCAAGATGGCATCCCTTTTGTAGGGGGATCGGCCCCGAAGCGTCACGAGTATGCCGAAGACGCCGCCGAGAATCCGCCTGCTAGAGTCGAAGTCATGATCTCGCCCGAAGACTTCGTAGAACGACTTTGCTTGATCGGAGCCGATCGGGGACCTCGCAGGTTTCCCCGCAAACAACGCGATCGCGAAATACTCATGAAGAGCATCGTCATGTCGATGAACAGCGCTTACACCTACACCGAGCGCGAAATCAACGATCTGCTTCTGGAATGGAGCCGCGAAGTCGCGCCGGCCATCTACTCTGACCACGTGACCATTCGACGGATTCTCGTCGACCATGGACATTTGGAGCGAACTGCGGATGGCGCGAGGTACCGCGTTGGGTTCCCGCCGCGGCCACTAGCTTTCGACCTCGAGATCGATGACATCGATCCGCGATCCACGGTCGCCGCCTTTCGTGATTACGGAGAGCGCAAGAAGAGAACGCGAAGCGCTGACCGTGCCACGTCCCATCGGCACGAATCCACAGCCAATGGAGATCCATGACCTATCGAATCGTTCAATGGACCACCGGCCACGTCGGCCGCGAAGCAGCGAAGGCAGTCTTGCGACATCCACTGCTCGAGCTCGTAGGATGTTATGCGTGGAGTGACGAGAAAGAAGGCTGCGACGTCGGCGAACTCTGCGGAATCGATCCGATCGGCATTCAAGCGACTCGAGACATCGAGGCCCTGATCGCTCTCGAACCGGAATGCGTCTGCTACACGCCCAACAAAGTCGATCCAGCCGAGCTTGAACGTCTCCTGGAATCCGGCATCAACGTGGTTTGCAGCTACTTCGTGAATGGACGCACGCTGGGTGAGGATGTGCGATCGAAACTCGAAGCGGCGGCGCGGTCGGGCAACGCGAGCCTGTTCGGCGCAGGCATCTTTCCAGGCTTCGCGAATTTCATCGCTGCGTTGATGGCGGGAGTTTCGAGCAACTTCCAAAAGATTCGCTTCCTCGAATCGGTCGATCTCAGCTACTACGAAGCGATCGCGAACTACACGAATCTCGGCTGGGCGGAAACCCCGGACGACAAGTGGCGCGACGCCAGCCGAGAGGTTCTCGGCCAGTACGCGGAGTGCGTCGACGTGATCGCCGACATGCTGCGGATTCCGCTGCGCGAGGTCACTTTCGACTACGAACCGGCCATCACGCCTAAGGAGCGCACGATCAACGGTTTCACGATGCCGGCGGGCACGCTCGCAGGTCAGAAATGTACCTGGCGGGGAATGGTGGGCGAGCTTTCGGTGATCGAGCTCGAAGTGGTGTGGAATGCCGGCCTCGGACTCGAGCCCGAATGGCCGATGGCTCACGGGTACACGATGGAAGTCCTCGGCAACCCCAATGTCCATACGCGTCTCATGTTCAGCCCTTCACAGGAGCAGATCGAGTCGGGCCGGATCGCCGACCTGGCCAATCCGGTCACCGCGATGCCGGTCGTCAATGCAATCCCGGCCGTGTGTGACGCGAAGGCGGGAGTCCGAACCTACGCGGATCTGCCGTTGATCACCGGGTACTACAACCCCACATGAACATCGGTATCCAACCCGGAAACAATCCGAGGTCTCCGAGCCGCTAAGCGGTTTCCATGTCCCCGCGTGCTGGACGGAGTTAGGGTCTGTGCCCGCCAACGAACGGCGTTTCGAGAAGAGTCTCGATCCAGGGAGGAGTCCATATCAGCACGAGAATCCAATTCGACGAAGCCGCCGCGCGCGGCGTCGAGGCCATGTACAAGACGCCGGACATCGTCGCGCAACGCAGCCGAGTCCTCGACGTGCTCGGGCTCCAACCGGGCGAGTCCGTCCTCGACGTCGGCGTTGGTCCGGGGCTACTCACTTTCGACATGGCGCGGATCGTCGGGGCGGATGGACTCTGCGCCGGGCTCGACGTGAGCGAGGCCATGATCGCGATGACCAAGCAGCGCTGTGCGGAGCTTCCATCGGTCGACATTCGCGTCGGCGACTCAACGTCGCTGCCCTTCGATGATGCGACCTTCGACGCCGTCGTCTCGACGCAGGTCTATGAGTACGTGGCTGAGATCGACCTGGCCCTTCGCGAAGTCGCTCGCGTACTACGCCCCGGCGGTCGCGTCGTGATCCTCGATACGGATTGGGAGGCCGTCGCGTCTCGCCGACCGACGATCGCGTGCGCCAGAGACGAATCCTCGACGCCTGGGAGGAGCATCTGCACGATCCTTGTCTTCCTCATTCTCTCGCCGGCCGCCTCGAGCAAGCCGGCCTTCAGGTCATTCGCCGGGAGGTGATTCCGATCTACAACACGGCCTACCACCCCAACTGCTACAGCTTCGGGATTCTGTTCGCGATCCAGAATTTCGTTGCCGGCCACAAGGGCGTCACTGAGGAAGAGGCGAAGGCATGGGCCCGCGAGCTACGCGACCGCGGAGCGCGAGGCGAATACTCCTTCAGCTTGAACCGATACCTGTTCGCGGCAATCAAGTCCTGAATCCGTCACGCGAGATTCGGCGTGCCTCTCCGAAAACAAGAAGTCTCTTCAGGAAGAACTGGGGAAACGGTTCAGCCCGTTGCAGCGTTCGCCGGCTCGTAGAAGGGCTTGTCGCCGCTCACGGTCACGCGTCGCAACAACCGCTTGTGCGGGTAATAGTCGCTCGCGGCGTAGTGTTGCACGGCCCGATTGTCCCAGAACGCGATCGAACCCGGCTGCCATTGGAACCGACAGAGGTATTCGGCTCGTTCATGTTGCAGCAAGAGTTGGCGGACGATGTCTCGCGAATCGGATTTCTCGAGGGTCTCGCCCGTCCGCACGTCATACAGCGACTCGTGTCGAAGGAATCCACCGTGAATGTAGAGCGAGGTCTTTCCAGTTTCTGGATGGGTTCGACACAATGGATGATCAACGCCGAAGGGGATGTCCTTCTTGATCGTCTCGACGAGTTCCGGCGGCAGGCCGGGTGAACGGGCCAGCAAGAAATTCCGGTAGTCGTTGATGCCGTGCAGAGGTTGGATGCGTTGTCTCAAGGCTTCGGGAAGTCCCAGGTAACACGCGTGGCTGTCTGCGAACAAGGTGTCACCACCAACCGGAGGGACCACGATGCATTGGGCGATCGATCCCAGCGACGGCGTGCTCATCCAGGTGACGTCGGTGTGCCAGCCGTTTTCGGTGCCCGGGCTCCTCTCGCCGTGGCGAATCTCGAGGATGTAGGGATTCTCACCAGGCGGACCGAAGGGGAAGGCGTCCAGATCACCGAACCGGCGACCGAAGGCGACCTGTTCGTCTTCACTCAGATTCTGGTCCCTGAAGAAGATCACCTTCCGTTCGAGCAGCGTGTCCCGGATGAATCGGATCTCCTCGTCGGACGACGTTTCCTTGAGGTCGATCCCGAGAATTACGGTACCGATCGTTATTCCCAGGTGTTCGAACTCGAAGCCGAATGTTTCAGCCCGTGCCTGCAGCTCGACGGTGACCGGTCGGTTTCCCATGCGCTCGTACTCGAGCACGACACCCAGACCGGCCGGGTTCTGCGGCGGGAACAGCTTTTCTCTGGGGAGTTCCTCGGCTTCGAATTGGCTGCGAATCGCGAGACGTGCCTCGTGCAATCGCGTCGCCGTGTCGATGGCGACGGCGTTGTAGCTCTCTTTTCCAGGCGTGCTGCTCGTCTGCATGCTGGCTGGCCTCGGTCCTGGATGGGTCTCCAATCTTAACGTCTTTCCGAACGCACGTCCGTCAGGACGTTCGGAAGACAATCTAGTGCCGGCTCCAAAAGTGGATACCATTGCTCGATCGCGGACCGACTGATCGCCAATGTGCAACGACTCATGTGAGAGGAGCACGACCAGACATGAATTTCGCCTGGGATTCCGAGCTGGAATCGATTCGTCATGAGGCCGCACGCTTGTGCGAACCCTTTGACGATGACTACTGGAGTCGCTGCGACGAAGGGCACGAATTCCCCTGGGAGTTCTACCGCGCCTTCGCCGAGCAGGGTTGGATGGGGATCCTCGTGCCCGAGACCTACGGTGGCGCGGGCCTGGGAACGCTACACGCAGGCGCGCTGCTCAACGTCGTCGCTGCGAGCGCGGGAGTCCAGAACGCTGCATCGGCACTTCACCTATCGATCTTCGGAATGGGACCAGTCATCCACCACGGATCCGAGGAACTGAAGCGCCGCACCCTGCCGCCGACCGCCAGTGGCGAACTGCACGTCTCGTTCGGCGTGACGGAAGACGACGCAGGAACGGACACGAGTCGCATCCGCACCTTTGCCAGACGCGACGGCGACGACTTCATCGTGAGCGGCAAGAAGGTCTGGAATTCAAAAGCCCAACAAGCGCAGAAGATCCTGCTCCTGGCGCGAACGACACCACGAGAAGAATGCGCTCGTCCACTCGAGGGCATGACGCTGTTTCTGGCGGACCTCGACCCGAAGCACGTCGAGATTCGCGAAATCCCGAAGCTGGCTCGCAACGCCGTCAATTCGAACGAGGTCTACATCGACGAATTGCCGGTCGCCGCCCGGGACGTGGTCGGCGAAGTCGGGCGCGGCTTCTACCATCTTCTGGACGGGTTGAACCCCGAGCGTATCGTGCTCGCGGCGGAAGCCGTCGGAATCGGACGCCGCGCTCTCGAGGTCGCGACACGTTATGCGAAGGGTCGGGTCGTCTTCGACCGGCCAATCGGCCAGAACCAGGCGATCGCCCATCCACTCGCGGATTCCCTTTCGGAACTCGAAGCGGCCGATCTCTTGTGGCAGAAGGCGGCATGGACCTACGACGCTGGAGAACCCGCGGGTCCGATGGCCAATATGGCCAAACTGCGCGCCAGCGAGGCATCGTTCAGGGCTTGCGATCGCGCGCTCCAGACCTTCGGTGGCTTCGGCTATGCGCGAGAATTCCACATCGAGCGCTATTGGAGAGAATCGCGGCTGGCCCGCATCGCACCGATCTCGAATGAAATGGTCCGCAACTACCTGGCCGAGCATGTTCTCGGTCTGCCACGAAGCTACTGAGCCACGCCACGAATGTCGGAAAACTCTGACGAAGAATTGGATCGCTCCTACCCGGTGGAGGACTGGCAGATCCAGGCGCTGCGCGAGAAGGGTCATGTGACGCTACGCGGTGTCCTTTCGCCGGAACTCTTGGCGGCGTTCGGATCCGAGATTTCTCGCGTGGTCGAGGAGCACAACCGCGATGCCCTGCCCATGGAAATACGAAGCAGTTACGGGAAGTCGTTCATCCAGATGGCCAATCTTTGGCAGAGAAGCGAAGTCGTGAAGCGCTTCAGTCTGAACCGCCGCTGCGCAGAAATTGCCGCTCGACTCATGGGCTGTTCCGGCGTTCGAATGTGGCACGATCAAGCTCTCTTCAAGGAACCGGGCGGCGGGATTACTTCCTGGCATTGTGATCAGTTCTTCTGGCCGATGTCGAGCGAGCGGTCGGTCACGGCGTGGATCCCGCTGCAAGCGACGCCTCTCGAGATGGGGCCGGTCTACTTTGCAGATCGGAGTCACACCGAAGACTACGGTCGGAACATGGGCATCAGCGACGAAGGGGAGGTACGGATTGGCGCGGCGATCAGCGATGCCGAACTCGACTGCGAACCCAAGCCCTTCGACCTCGGCGATGTCAGCTTTCACTCGGGCTGGACCATGCATCGCGCCGAAGAGAATCGAACGGGCGAGATGCGCGGCGTCATGACGATCATCTATATGGATGCCGAGATGAGGCTCGCACCGCCGGCGAATCCCTTTCAGGAACATGATCGAAAGACATGGTGCCCGGGAATCGAGGTCGGCGAGCTGATGGCGAGCAGCCTCAACCCGGTGCTATTCAGCGACTAACGCTTGCCGCCCTCGCCGCGTAGCGCGAGATCGACTCCGCCGAGCTTCCGCTCCCGCCTCGGGGCGGGCGGATGTCCTCCCATCCGGGCGAGTACCAGAAAATCAGCGAAAGCGGCTTCCATCGCTGCGCTGAAGCCGAGAAGGTCCTGCATCTTGTTGACGGCCAGTTTCGACATCCGCAAGGTGCCGTAGCCACTCTCGGCGACGCGTTCGGCCCAGGCCAGGGTCTCGGCTTCGAGATCTTCGGCAGGATAGATCCGATTCACGAAGTCGAGAGAACGCGCCTCTTCGGCGTCGATGAAACGACTCTCGAATAGCAGCTCCTTCGCCTTTCGAAAGCCGACATCGAAGGGGACCGAGAGGTATTCGACGGGGCCCGCGAGAAATCGTGCATCCGGCGAAGCGAAGATGATGTCCATGGCTGCGGCGATCATCCAGCCACCGTAGATGCAATAGCCTCGAACCATCGCGATGGTTGGCTTCGGGAGGTTTCTCCACTTGAGGGTGAGGTCGAGGTTGTATTTCCGAAAGGCGTCGTACTCGGTGATCCCAACGGGTGGGATGCCACGTTCCTTGTAGTCTTCGACCTGTTCGGGCGTGCCGAGATCGTGTCCAGAGGAAAAGTGGTCGCCCTCACCCTTCACGACGATCACGCGAATCGCGGAATCGGCTTGCGCCCGGTCGAACGCCCCATCGAGTTCGTCGAGCAGCCGCCAACTCTGTGCGTTTCGATAGGACGGGCGGTTCAAGGTGACGAGGGCGACGGAGCCCCTCTTCTCATAGAGGACGGTCTTCGCTTCGGTCCCTGCCATCTCGAATCTTCTCCGTTCGTCGCGCTCGGTACCCCCTCCAGCTAACTGTGCGGGAGGCCGTCTTCGCGAATCACTCTTTCTTGCGTTCGCGCGACTTCAGGAAACCCAGAAGCGCGAGTACGTCATCGGGCGAGGTTCTGGCAAGCGGGCCCGAGCTGTAGGAGGACTGCACGATCTGCGCGTTGCGCCGGAAGACGAACTCAGAAGGCTGAATGAAGTCCCGCTTGTCTTCCCACCAGGAACCCAGGGCATGGCCGTCGTCGCGCGTCATGCCAAACCCGAGCGGAAAGCTGATCCCCGACTCGGCCACTTCGGCTGTCTTCTCTTCGGAATCGACACTCGCGGCAAAGATCTTCACGCCGAGATCGGCGAGCGCTTGCTTCTTCTCTTCGAAGGCGGCCAACTGGCGCCGACAGAAGGGTCACCAGAATCCGCGATAAAAAATGGCAACTCCGAAGTCGGCATCCAGATCCTTCGGAAGAGTCACCTCTCCACCACCCACGAGTTGCAGGCGAATCTCTGGAAGGAGGTCGCCGGTCTCGAGCTTCTCAGTCATGGTCTTCTCCTCCGGGTGTCTGGCGAATGTACAAGCTCATTTCCGCAGGGTCGAGGCACGAATCGAACGCGAGTCGCGAAGCCGCGCGTCTCATTCGACTGGGGGCTCTCCGCACAAACCACCCGTGATCGTCTCGTATTCCTCAGGCGTCACTCTTCGACCGAAGCGAACGAGATCCCGGTAGATTTCGCAGCGCTCGGCGACTGTTTCGAAACGATTATCGTTCGCGATCTGTGCGAGTACGCTCGCTCGTGTCAAGGTCTCATCCGATAGTCGAACACCACCATCGGCTTCCGTGTCGAAGACGAGAAATTGTCCAGCGCCGGCGCCCCAGCTCTTCCATTCGGGTTGCGTGCCCGAGCGACCGCGCCCGGGGTCGCCGGTTCGAGCGAATTGCGTCCAATAAGACATCATCTGATCCGACAGGATTCGGGCCGCCGGTTGGCTCTCCTCGGGAAAGATGTATTCCGTAGCGGGTCCAAAGGAGAGTCCGCCGAAGACAAAGGGAATCTCGAAAGCGTGCGCCGCACCTAACAATCTAGAAAAATCAGCAAAGAGTAGACTCCCCTCTTCGTCCCAATCGAATCGATACGCGTATGCCGGTGCGCGAGCAGCCCTCGTGATGGCACGAGCTGCGTCGTCGACGCCGCGGACCTTCCAGAACTTCGTGCCGTACTCCGCGCCGAGGTCGTACATGCGTTCGTTCTTGAACCAGAGCGGCAGGACGCCGATCCGAGCCACATACCCCGAACCGAAGGTCTGAAACAATTTCGTCTCGTCACGATTGGTGCCGAAGATGGCGGGCACCGCGTTGTATTCTCCTCGCGCAAACGCCTCATGTGCGTCGATCCGAGGAAGTACGTGCCCATCTCGAAGCAGCATCGGAGTGTCATACATTCCACCGATCGCGCCGCTGAAGAGCGAGAGAAGTTCGCTGGGGCTCTTGTCGCGCAGGTAGATCGCGACTTCGTTGCTCGACATGCCTTCTGCGTGAGCCCGCGCGCGCGCGCGATCGGACGCGGTTCCATCCGCGACCAGCAGCGCCCATAGGACCTCACTCGAACTCCGAGAGTGCCCCGGCTCCACCGCGTCCGTGGCATTTTGGGCCTCGCTCATCTCGACCGTGTCACCACTTCCGCTCTGGACGATCGCGCGGTGAAAGAGTCCGCTCGCGCGCGGAGAGACGAGCATCGCGAAGGTGTCCGAGCCGCCGGCCGATTCGCCGAAGACCGTGACACGATTCGGGTCGCCGCCGAACGTCGAGATCTCGTCTCGCACCCAGCGAAGCGCAGCGATCGCGTCGAGGGTTCCGAAATTGCCCGAACGATCATCTTCCGTCGACTCCACGACAGAGAGCGCTTCATGCGAGAACCAGCCGAGGACACCCAGGCGATAGTGGATCGTAACGACGATAACGTCTTGCCCGGTCGCCAGCAGACTCGCGTCGTAGACCAATGCGTCGCCGATGGTGTTGCCTCCACCGTGAATCCAGAGCATGACTGGCAAGCGCGCTTCGCCGGCCGGGACTTGCTCCGCGGTCCAGGCCGGAGCGAACACGTTCAGATAGAGACAGTCTTCGCTGCCCCGCGTGTCGGAATCGTCGAGTCCCTCTCGACTGCCACCGGGACCCGCGAATTGGATGCAGGGTGAAGCGAACTCCAACGCTTCGCGCGTCCCCTGCCAGCTGTTCGCAGGCTGCGGAGCGCGCCACCGCAAACCCTCGATCGGCGGCTGGGCAAACGGAATGCCGCGCCAGACATGCGCACCCTCTGTGCTCTTGAATCCGACGAGTCCTCCGAGCGAAGTCTCGCGAAGACTCGTCTCGTCGACGACCGAGGCCGGAGCTTCATCGCGCCCACATGAGGTCAACAGGAGAGACATGACGAGCAAGGCTATCGACGCGATCAGGGGAACTGGCGAAGCGACGGAAGAATGGCTTCGCAGGCTCGTAGTCGAGGGTCGGATGGGCGATCGCATGGTTGATTCTCGTCCTTTTCTAGAGACGCGGATTCTAAGCCCGACCCTCCGCAAATGAAAGGTCGCCGGCTCACGAGCGTCGCCCGAAGATTCCCCATCCGAGCAGTCCGCCGATCCCGATGGCGACTCCTCCGATGACGATCGGTGAAGTCATCGACGGAATCGTTGCGGAATCGCGACGCGCCTGCGACTCGTTACGACTCTCTGTCCCAGACCGGGACAATGGGCGCTTCGCCCGCCATCTGCGCCGGCGAGTAGCCGCCCATCCGGTGGCGCGGGCCCGGATAGCCGCTGACGCGCCAGCCCGCATAGTCGCGATTGCCCCCATATTTCGGATCCGCCAGGAAGCCGATCAGTGTGTGGGCACGGGCGGTTTCGAAAAAGAGCTGCGAGGGAATTCCAGGGATCTGCCACTCGTTGGCGTTGCCTCGTTCGAGGTCGCGAAGGACGCCGTCTTGCTGGTCTGCTTCGAGTTTCGCAAACGACTTTTCGAAGCGGGATTGCGCGATTGCCTCGACGGTCGCGAGTCCGGCCACATAGAGAGGTCGCGCGGCCGCGTCTTCGTGAGCGAGGGCTTTGTCGATGAAGTTCACGCAATGGGCTTCGATCGCGCCGGGCTGATCGTCCTTCGGGATGATGCGACCCGTGATCGCTTCGAGCGTGGTCCACTCCAACTCCGTGAGCGTAATTGGCGCCGACGACTTGGACGCCGCGCGCGCCGTGTTCGGCCTCGGTATCTGCAAAGCGATCGCAAGACCGGCACCGTAGAGCGCGCTGCCCTTGACGAAATTGCGACGCGTGAGTTCGTTGTTCATAGCGACCCCGCTCTGGCTTCACGAATGAAATGGTCGGCAACACGATAAGCATTCGCGAGTATCGTGAGCGTCGGGTTGTACCCGCCGCCGGTCGGCATGAACGATCCGTCGACCACCCATAGGTTCGGAACTTCATGGCTGCGGCACCATTTATCGATGACGGACCTGGACGGATCGTTCCCCATCCGACACGTCCCGAGATTGTGGGCGTTGGTATTTTGTGAATGCGTCTCGTCGATGTGGAGGCCGTCCGCGCGACTTGGCGTGACCTTCGACGCACCGCTCGCCTCGGCGAGTTCGAGCAGCTTCATCTCGAACCAGTTGTACATGGCGAGGTCGTTCGGATGCTGCTTCTTGGTGATTCGCGGAACGGCCAGTCCGAACCGGTCGATGACCTCGGGATCGAGATCGATCCGACTCTCGGACCTCGGCAACTCCTCGCCGATCAATGCCAGGACGAGCGTATGCGGGAAGGCTCGGATGCGTTCCTTGAGACCGGCCCCCCAATGTGAGCCGATTCCCAGGCTATCGCCCATGACCGTGGCGAAGGCAATCGGCTGATGAGTCATCGTATTGAGCTCGCCGATCACGCCCCCTCGGATGAATCCGCGCTTCGGGTCGCTCGCATGAAGATCATCGAGCCCCGCATGGGATTCGAATCCGGTATACGCACGAAGATCTTCTTCGAAGAGTCCGAGCGCGGTCGGATGGTGGTGGAACATGAAATTTAGACCGACTTCACCTGAGCCGTTCGCAAGTCCCTGCGCGTGGGAACCCGATTTCGAAAGCAGGAGCAATTGCGGCGTTCCAACCGATCCGGCAGCGAGGACAACATGGCGCGCGCGCACTTCGTGCTCCGCCCCTTTCGCGTCGACATAACGTGCTCCCGTGACGCGGCCCTGTTGATCGACGGGCAATTCGAAGACCATCGCTTCGGGACGCAGATCGAGATGGCCGCTGCGTTCCGCGCGCGGAAGGGAAACGGAATGGGTCGTTCCCTTGGCCATGATCGGACAGCCGTAGGCGCGGCAAGCGCCTCCGTACATACATTTTGGCCGCCCGCCGTAGGGCTGGGAGTTGATCGCCTTGGGAACCGGGAAGGGGTGATAGCCGAGCTTCGTAGCACCCTCGCTGAAACGACGACCCGAAACACGTTCGGGGTGAACGGGGTTGGGATACGGGGTCGAGCGTTTCGGCTCGAAGGGATTGCCATTCGAGAGTCCCGCCACGCCGAAGTCGCGTTCGGCCTCGCCGTAGAAGGGCTCGAGTTCCTCGTAGGAAATCGGCCAGTCGGCCAGGCTCGCTCCTTCGACCGCGCCTTCCTTGGACAACACTTCGAAATCGTCCCGCTGAAATCGCCAGGACCAGGCGGCCCAATGGGTGATGGTGCCGCCGACGCAGTGGGCCAGCGTGCTGATCCGCCCGGTCTGGGTCGGGCTCTTCGTGTCTGTCCGGTAGGTTTCCAGCTGATTGGGCGAAAAAACTTCGTCCCGAACGACATTGCGCAGTTCGTCGTCGTCGAATTCCGCGAGGCTCAGTCGCGGGCCGCGTTCTAGCGCGACGACGCGCATGCCGGCTGCCGTGAGCTTGTCGATCATCACGCCGCCACCGGCGCCCGTACCGATCACACAAACGTCGAAGTCGTCTCGTTTCGCCACTGCGCGCTCGTCCCCCGTTCGCTCGAATCGATAGCCAGACTTCAGTCTACTCTACTCGGGCCGCCGAGTTGGACGACTCCGTGCAACCGTCGAAAAACGTGACTTCGGCGCATCGCGGATCTCCGCCTCGTCAAGTGGATTCATCATACATCCACTGGCGCGAGCGGCGTGACGAGAGGAGACGAGATTTCGAGCGATCCCCGCCGGCCTTAGTCCGGGGCCGTAGACGCCACGACGCTACGGACGAGGGGAGTGAGAAGAGCCTCGTAGAGACTGTTCTCGAAGTGATTGCGGTAACGATCGAGCTGGTCGTCGAGCATCTCTCGGGTATAGAGTCGGCCATCGCGCACGACGCCGAGGATCGTATCGAGGGCATCGAGCGACCGCGTGGGATCCTCGCGAAAGATCACCAGCTCCGCGGGCGCACCCGGCTCGATTCGTCCGTAGTCGACTCCGCCCACCGCTTGCGCCGATGTGACCATGGAGATCGTCAAAGCCTCTTCGGAACTCAGCCCTGCGCGCGTGAAGAGCCGAAGCTCCCGGTGTAGGGCGGCGCCCGGGACGATGAAGGCGATCAACGTGTCCGTACCGCTATGCAGACGCACGCCGCGCTCGTGCATGCGCTTCACGGTCTCGAGCATGACATCTAGAGCGCTTTCGATCATGTCGAAGTCGGCGTCTTCGAGTCCGCGGGCCGCGCTGAGCGAAACGGAAGTCTTCGATTTGCACGACGACCCGGAGGAACTCGTCAACCTGGCCGCACGCGAGCGCGACCCCGTCCGCTGCGAGGCGCTACGCGAACGAATGATCGGCGCGCTGATCGACTACAGCGACACGGCGCGACCGGGTGTGCTGCCCAGCTGAGGATCGCTGGACATCCAATGACCTCGAACGACGGCCGAGTTCGAGAAACGAAGTCCCCTGCCCTTAACGAGTCCCGATCAGGACCGTCGCGGTCCCCCGTTCGCGCCCGGCCATCGCGATCCACCGATCGTGTCCACGAAGGGCCAGAAGGCTTCGGGGTCCAGGCGACCTTCGAGCGTGATGTCTCGGCCCGTGGGCATCGCCGTCGACAAATACGCCGAAGCCTCACCCCTGATGGGCAGAAGTTTCGCGATCGGATCCCAGGGACTCTCCAGCAGTCTCAACTCGCCTTCGACCTTCTCGCGATAGACCGGCTGATAGGTCGAATGGACCTTCACGACGTGGGGCGGGAAATCGTAGGCCTTCTCGGCGCCGCCGACGGCGCGCGAAACCTTGATCCACCATTCGGTTTCGATCTGGGTCTCCGGAAGGTCCGCTGGGCCCTTCGTGCTGCCCGAAAATTCGAGGAACGTGTAGCCCTGATGGACACACCGAGCGCGGACGGTTTCGCCCAATCGGTAGTACTCGATCTCACACGGAAATTTTGGCTGACCGTTCATGTCTCGACTGATGAAGATCGCCGACTCCTGATCGATCCCGTACCCGAGCGTGTAAAGGCCCTTTGTTCCGCCGTAGTTCGCGTCGACACTGATCAGGATTCCGAACTCCGGTTCGTCCGGGACCGGATAGCAATAGAGAGCAAGATGAACGTTCGGTTCGTCGCCCGCCTCGATCCCGGGAGGCAACAGGTCTGCGATTGCTTTCGGGTCGGTGGGATAGTCGATCTTGAGGATCGGCCAACCCAGGATATCGCCGGGATTGATCTTGAGTAGATTCGTATCGAATGCCATGTCAGGTCCTCTCTTGGCTGGGTTAGCCGGTCAGGTTGAGGTTGCGTCTTCTTGAAACCAACTTCGCTTGGGGCCGATCCGCTCGACGAGCGGCGCGAGCTTCTCGACATCAAAACCATAGAACTCCGCGGCGTTTCCTCCGAGCATGGCCGCGATTTCATCCTCGGGTAGTCCGCGGAAGGTATCGACCATGATCTTGCGAGTGATGGGCCAGGTACCTTCGGGATGCGGATAATCGGTGCCCCACATGATCGTCTCGAGGCCGATTTCATGACGCATTTCAGCCTCGCGCCGCGACATCGCGGAACTTCCGACACGAATGTTGCGTCTAAAATATTCGCTCGGCTTCATCTTGAGATGTTTGCGGTAGCCGGTTCCGAGCTTGGCCGTAAAATGGTGCTCGCCGTAGCGATGGTCCATCAGATGGAGGAGTTCGGGCACCCAGATCGTGCTGCCCTCCGTCACCACCGTTTTCAACTTCGGATAGCGCTCGAAGACGCCCGCCCAGATCATGAAGACCAGGGGTCGCGTCAGCCACCACGCCACCTCCGTGACGTAGATCCCGAGCGCGCCCGGCATTTCCTGGACGTCGTCGGTGTTGGCTTGCGGATCGAATATCGCAGCGCCGAAATAGTCCAGCATCGGCGCCGCACCCGAATGAAAATGGATCACCATCTCATTGTCTTCGCAGGCCGCCCAGAGCGCTTCGTATTTCGGATGGTGATAGGCATCCTGTCCCGTCCACATATGCGGCAACAGGATTCCGCCGAGTCCGTGTTGACGCGCCCACTCGACCTCTTTGATGGCCACATCGACGCCCCAGAATGGCGGTACGAGCGCCAGGCCGAGTCGGCGTTCGGGCGCCATCGCGACAAACTCCGCCAGCCATCGGTTGTGTGCGCGCGCTCCCGCCCATTGCAGTTCGGGCACGACCCCGGTGGGCATCAGCCCGAGGTCACCACCGAAGGGCGGAGAATTCTGTTCGGTCAGCCCGTCGACGAAGAGGATCTCGGCCGCGATGCCATCCCCGTCCAGAACCTCGAGTCGTCGCTCCGAATCCCAGGCGCCGGCGAGCCCCTCTGACTTCTCCTCGGCCCACTTCGCACTCTCGGCCGCCATTTCCAAACGCTCACCCGCCTGCGCGAGCGCTTGCAGCCGGATCTTGTGCTGAACATCGAATTCCTCGCGAAACTCAGGGTCGAGATAGTCGCGATAGATCTCGGGTCGCGGTCCGGCGTGACCGTCGGACGAGATGACCAGATAGCGTTCCGATGAGTGTTCCACGATTAGTCCTCTTGCCTTGCGGCAGCCGTGTAGCTGGCCGGGGACGGGACCGCGGCGGTCGCAGCAAAAGTCTCGGCCAGGAAACGACCCGTCGAGGTCGCACGAGACCGAAGCGGGTAGTCGTCGAAATGAACCCAACTCAGAAACATCGAGTACCAGGTCCCCACGACGACTTCCGTCAAGGTATCGAGATCCACGTCCTGCCTGAAATCACCGACGTTTCGCCCCTCGTCCAGAAAGCGGCGGAAGGCCTGGCGAATTCGCGCATCGTTGCTGACAGCGGCTTCCGAAAAATTCAGCGCCATCATCGCATCGAGAAGCTCGCGGGCCTGCGGCCCGAGTTCTTCTGTCTGTTTAGCGGTCAATTCGAAGAGCGTGACGAGATGGTCGGTGAACGAACCGGCGCGTTTGCTGATCTCTTCGACATCGCGAAAGAGATCGGCGAGCGCGTGTTCCGCCACCTCGCGGAGCACGTCGAGCTTCGCCGGAAAATGATTGAAGAAGGTGCCGTAGGCGATATCCGCGCGCTCGGCGATCTTGGTGACCGTGGTGGCCTCATAGCCGTCGGTCTCGAAAAGAGACAACGCCGTTTCGACGATCCTCTGTCGAATTTCCAGACGGCGACGCTCGCGGCGACTCGGCTCGGCCATGATCCGCTCAGACCTCGCCACGGATGCTTGCGATGCTCGGCCCGACCTGCTCGGCGAGTTTGCCGAGCTTTTCTGCGTCGAAACCGTATACGTCGATGGCGTTACCGCCGAGCATCGCCCGAATCTCGGCTTCCGGATAGGTGGCAAAAGTATTGTGCAGGAACTCCATGGTGTTAGGCCACGTTCCCTCGAGATGGGGATAATCCGAACCCCACATGTATTTGTTGACCCCGATCTCGTAGCGGTCCTTGCCTTCGTGAGCGGGCAGGAACGAGGCGCCGAGATAGCACTGGCGCTGGAAATACTCGGTCGGACGAAGCGAGAGGTCCTTGGTGAAATGCTGAAACATCTGGAGGTCGGCCTTGAATTCGAGTACGCGCAGCGTTTCGAGAATCCAAGAGCAGCCGGTCTCGGTCAGCACGTATTTCAGATTCGGATAGCGCTCGAAGACGCCCGACCAGAGCAATGCCGTGAAGGGCCGATGGGCCCACATGTCGACTTCACTGATATACATGGCCACTGCGGCGACGCTGTCACCATAGTCGGGAGACCAGCCGCTATGGGACTGGATTGGCATCTCGACCTCGTCACAAACGGCCCAGAGCGGTTCGTATCGCGGATGATGGTAGAAGGGCTGATCGCCCGTACTGGTCGGGAGGAGAACGCCGCCCCAGAGACCGGCTTCCTTCGCGTCACGAACGGTCTGAACCGTGACATCCATATCGTCGACATTGATCAGCGCGACCCCGGCCTGTCGTTCCGGACTCGTCTGACAAAAATCTGCCAGCCAGCGATTGTACGCCCGAATTCCCTCTAGATTCTGTTCGGGGGAAATCGGAGAGCGGTATTGCATCAAGCCGGCGCCGAAGGGCGCCATCTGCGGAAAGATCACCTCGCCCACGATCCCATCGTCATCGAGTTCGCGGAGCCGGGTGTCCGCATCGAACTCCCCGCGACGCGGCGCGAAGGGGCTGGACTCGTCGGTCAGCATGGCGACGAGATCGTCGTCACTCAGTTTCACACTCGGATCGGAGATGGCCTTCCATCGACCCCCGCCCTGCCCGGCCTTCGACGAATAGGCTTCGACCGCCTCCTGATCGAAGAAGGTCCCGGCCCGCGAAACCATTTCACGCGCATACGCAAGCCACCAGGTCGCCGATGCTTCCCG
>Ga0310122_10000925_pt1 | contig 18783 bp, 13 predicted proteins | sample CB6_Bottom_1051__FD_203503 | JGI IMG/M metagenome (GOLD analysis project Ga0310122, IMG submission 203503) | Marine microbial communities from Western Arctic Ocean, Canada - CB6_Bottom_1051 | ecosystem: Environmental > Aquatic > Marine > Oceanic | place: Canada: Western Arctic Ocean | collected...
TGGAAGGTCCGAGGTCGGTCAGTGCGGAACACGATTACCTGATCGAGCAGATCGAGGAGTTGAAACGCCGACTGGTCGACAGGAATCGGGAGTATGAAGCACTGCGCAGGCGCGAGAGACGTCTGCACCGTGAGGTATTCGACAGAGATGAGAGAATCGCCCAGATGCAACTGACGATGCAGGATGTCGAAGCGGGGCTGGCTGACAGGACGGCCGAGCTCAAGACCTTGGAGGAGGCGCACGAGAGGCTGCTCGCCGAGATGGGTTCCCTGGAGAAGGTCGGCAGGACCCGTGAAGTGGTCGGCAAGGCGTTCAGGGATTCTCTCAATCTGATCAGGGCGCACGAGCAGGTCAAGGCGCGCAAGGAAGCGGCCGGCATCTCGACCGAGTTGGAGCCGATCGAGCCGAGCGATTCGGAAACCCCTCAGCCGGGTGGCACCGCCGCGCCGGCGCTGCGCGACATCGACGACCTCGAATGACGAGTCTGATATCGCCATGACAGTCGGCCCATCGAAATCCTTTGAGATCCTTTGAGTATCAGTGGTCGCGGGAGGCGTGGCCGGCGCGCATCTCTCCGATCAGGTCAGTGAGCGAGGACTCGAGTGACGAGGCGTCGGCGAATCCCTCCGTCAGGTTGCCCGTGACCAGCCAGTCGGCTCCCGCCTCGACGGCCCGCCGGGCCGCCGTACCGTCCCGAATACCACCTCCGACGAACAGGATGAGATCTGGAGCCGCCTTCCTCGCCGCGCGGATCAGTTCCGCCGAGACAGGGGTGGCGGAGCCGCTGCCCGCTTCGAGATAGAGGACCTGGAATCCGTACGCCTGCGCGCACATCGCGTGATCTGAGATGCCATCGACGTCATCGGCGGCGAACAGGTCGGCCCGACCGACCTCGCCGACCCTGCCGCCAGGTTCGCAGACGAGGTAACCCATCGACAACGGCTCGATGCCGGCGGCGCGGACCTGCGGAGCTCCTTTGACCTGCTCACCGATCAAGAAGGCGCGATCGTGGCTGTTCATCAACATCATGAATGTGATCGCGTCGGCGGCGGATGACAGAGCGGATGCGGCTGCCGGGAACAGCACGACCGGGATACGCCATCTCCCTTCATCCGAGGTCGAATCCTGTGAGGCGTTCCAAGTGCACAGTTCGAGCGCTTCCTGGATGGCGACGCAGGTCGTGTCTACATTGTCGTCATCGGTGCCAGTGGATCCACCGACGAATATCAAGCGACTGCCGGCGCTGACCGCCGCGATGCAGCGCTGCGCCGCCACATCGGGTGACTGGTCGTCCGGGTCGATCAAAATGACATGACCGGGCTGGCCGGCCGACCGGAGATGATCGAGAACGCTCATTCCGGCAGGTCGCATGCCTCCGCCCCTACTCACACGCCTATGGAGTTGCGGCCGTCGGCAGCACCGTGAGAACGGCATCCGCCAGACCATGGCCGGCCGACAGTGAATCGTCGACGGTCGGTGGTTCAGCGCCGCCCAGACACCTCATCCGCTCGAGGACGGCGCAATCTTGCTGCATCAGTTCCGTCGACCAAGCCTCGATAGTGCCGTCGGCGCGAACCCCGATGTGCCGCCGGCCGATTTGGTCGCCGTGGCTGATAATGGTGCCGTGCCAGCGACGAAGGTCGGCGCTCGGACGATGCTCCCGGATGATGCGTACATCGTCCGGTAGGCTGACCGAGGCCGGTTCGATCGCTTCGGTCGGCTCCTCATCGACGCCGATTGCGACGATCAGAAGGTCGGAGAGCATCGGCGCCCGACTCAGTGGTCCGGCACCGACCGTTCGCACCTCGATTCCCTCGTCCATCGGCTGCGCTCCGATCAGCCTGGTCCGCGAAGATATGATGCAACCCGCCCGGCTCGCCGCGATAGCCAGCGATTTGACCAACCACTCCCTGCGCAGAGCTCCTGTTCCAATCATCATCGGGGTGCTCTGGGAATCAGCGATGCCGAAAGACTCCAGCGTGTCGATGATGCAGACATGATCTATCATCAATCCTGGTCGCGACGTCGGGACGCCGGGTTCGGCTCGAATATCGATGATCCTGATATCTCGATGCCCGGCTCTGGCTAAATGCAGGCCGCATGACAGGCCGCGGACTCCGGCACCGGCGATGACAACCCCGGTCAAGGCGACGCCTCCGGTGGTTGCAATGGTCGAATCGAAAGAGCGTGAACCGGACAAGCCGGGATGCATAGTTCACAATGGCTGCACACCGGCTCGTCGACGATCGCCATCAGACCAATCAGACTGAGCGCGTCAACCGGGCAGAGAGCGATGCAGGCCGCACAACCGTAGCAACGCGCCGCATCGACGACGAATTCGGCCAAGCTCTGACGCGCCATCTCACTACTTCGATGGGGCGATAGCCGATGAATCCACCCCAACCCCCTGATTTCCATTCGAACTTCTCAAAGGGATGCAATAGAAAGGCGATTCCCGATTGAATTGAACGAAATGCGATATCCCGTTTTCGTATGTCATCGACGGGTCTTGAACATTGATGTGGAGATTATGCTGAAATTGATTTCCGGTGGAATTGGATCCGGTTCGAGTGGAAATTGGGGGGATCGTCCTGATTGGTGCTTCTGGACGAGCCCGGTCCGGATAGGTTCATGCCTTGCACTTTCACCCTGCCCGACATGGTCCTTTACACGCCCGGCCAGATGTCCGGTTATCCGGACGAACCGGTCGGAGCGGGATTCAGATTCCACTTCCTCGGTGGCGCCGGTGAGGTCGGCAACGTCGGTTGCGTGCTGGAGGATCGGACCGGCACCAGGTTACTGATCGATTACGGTCTTGCTCCGACTAGTCCGCCCCGATATCCCGGTGAAGCCCCGAAGGTGAAGGACGCGATCATCACGCACGCTCACATCGATCACATAGGGATGGCGCCCTGGCTGGTTGCTAATCACGATGTCAGGCTACACGGCACGCCGCTCACCGCAGCCCTTTCGGGAATGATGTGGCGGGACACGTACAAGGTTTCGAACATCGAGGGTTACCCCCTGCCCTGGGATCGTCGCGATCTGGAGATGGCCGAATCGGCTTGGCGAACGCATGAGTTCGGTGAATGGACCGAAAGCGGCGATTGGCGATGGAGGCTGCACCGTGCGGGACACGTGCCGGGGGCGGCGATGATCGAGATCGAGACCCCAGAACGCCGCATCCTCTGGTCGGGTGACCTCGACACGCGCGATTCGCCGAACGTCCGAGGTGCGGCCCCCCTTGCCGCCGACATACTGTTCCTCGAAGGCACCTACGGTGGCCGGGAGCACCCGGAGAGGAGAGCGGAGGAAAAGAGGTTCACCGACAAGGTCATCGAAGTGCTCGAGCGCGGTGGAATGGTGCTGGTGCCCGCTTTCGCGTCAGGACGGGGGCAGGACGTGCTGCGATTGCTGAGAGGCATGGATCTTTCTCTTGACGTTCATTACGATGGCATGGGCAAGGCGGTGACGAAGCACTGGTTGGAACACGAACAGCACCTGACCGACCCCGATGGATTGCGCGACATCTGGCGCTGGGTCCGCCGAGTGTCGAGCAAGTCGGACCGTAAGAAAGCGCTCTCCGCCGACGTCATCGTGACGACATCGGGCATGTTGGACGGAGGTCCTGCTCTGTGGTATCTGAATCGAATCAAGCACGATGCTGAATCCGCCATCCTGCTGACAGGCTATCAGGCCGAGGGCAGCGGCGGTCGCAGCCTGGTGGACACGGGGCGGTTGCCGATATTCGGCCGCACGGCCGAGATCCGTTGCGAAGTTGAACGATTCGACCTCTCGAATCACGCGGGCCATCTGGCTCTGGTGGATTTCGCTGCCGCCACCGGCGCCGCAGACGTGGTTCTGTTCCATGCGCCGAACGAAGGCATCGACGCATTGGCCGAAGCGATCGTCGCAAACGGCCAACGGGTCCACAAGCCGGCCAACGGAGAGACCTATCTGGTCGATTGACCACTTCCTCCCGCAGCCCTCACAGCACCCACAACAATCGTCTCATCGAATCCGGTGGAACGGATGAGAACGCTCGTGCTGATAACAATGGGCGCCCGAACCGTTGAAGTGACCGCCCAGCATCCCCCGCATCGAGCACGATGGCAAAGAAGGCTCCACCGAAGGGTGGCAAGAGGAAGAAGAGACGCCGCAAGATGAAGCTCTCTCTCAGGTCTCGCGGCCTCAAGAAGGACTCCTACGAGGACTCGGTCGGATGGTCCCAGATCCAAGAGCAGGAGGCCGAAGAGGGGCCAGCCGAGCCGGAGGTCATCGAACATCAGTGCACGATGTGCGGATCGATGAATCGCATTCCGAAGCCGAAACGCGATCGTTACCTAGTGAAGTGCGCATATCCCGAATGCGGTCACGAGGATCAGATGGGCATCTGATTCAGATCCGGACTCCGACCGTTCCGAGCAGCAGCCGTACGGCGGCGCCCATGAGCACCAGAACCAGCAATCTCCGTATCATCCACTGCGGCGCGATGACGGCGCCGTAACGCGATCCGATGAAGCCGCCGATCAGTACAACGCCGACGAATGGCAGCAGGACCGATGAATCCAATGTCAGTTGTCCGGACAGACCGGCCCCGAACAGGCCGGCGGCGGAGTTCACCCAGATGAACAGAGCCGCAGTCGCGGCCGCCGCCTTTGGCGTCGCCCATCTCTTCAGCAGGATGATCGGCGACAGGAAGATGCCACCACCGACGCCGATGACGCCACTGACCAGACCGACGCCGGCGCCGACCGGCACGGCGACGCGCGGGGCCGGTCCGCCGTTCACGTGATCACTCTCCTCATCGGCTGCATCAGCGGGACGAACGATCCAGAGCCGCCAAGCGGCCCAGACAAGGGTGAGCGACAGCAAGGAGTCGTAGATCGCACCGTCGACCCGCAGGTAACCTCCGAGAATGGCGAAGGGAACGCTGCCGAGGATGAATGGAACGGTCAGTCTCGGCAGGTGATGACCGGCTTTTCGATAGTGCCAGAAGGCGATTGCCGCGACCACCAGGTTGAGACTCCAGGCGTGCTGCTTCAGCCAGCCGGCATCCATCACCGCGAAGGAGGTCAGGGAGAGCACCGCGAGGTAACCCGATGCGCCACCGTGACCGACGCTGGAATACAGGGTCGCGACGACCAGAAGGGCGATGCAGATCAGCAGCGTCTCCACATTCATGGCGCCGGCTCGGAGCCCGACCTTCTCAAGATGTTCCCGCATTCCGAATCCCTCTTATCCCCCGCTTTGATCACTGACCGGCGAGCCGGTGATGCTGAAGCGGAGCGCCCGCTCCGGTGCAGTGTGCCCTCCACCGTTCCACCGGATAGGATCGGCCTCTCACTCGACGAAGCGCGCGCGTCGAGCTTCCTGAGACTGCCGAGCATAGAGGTGGTGACAGTGCCGGTCGGAGAGGCGGCTGACCGGGTCCTGGCGGTAGTGGTGGTCGCCGATCGGGACGACCCGCATTTCGACAATTCGGCGATGGATGGCTGGGCGGTACATGCCGAGGACGGCGATGCCGGCACGACTCTCACGGCCGCCGGCGCCGTGCACGCCGGAGGAGACGTGTCAGAGGTCGTGGTGCCCCGTGGCTGTGCGACCCGCATCATGACCGGCGCCGAGATGCCGCGCGGCGCAGCGCTGATCGCGCCGGTCGAAACGGTCGAGACGACCGAGGATGCGAATGGCGAAGCCATCTCCATCCGCTTGCTGGAGCCGGCCGGCGACCATGTCCGTCGACGCGGCGAGAACTTCATCGCGGGTGACGAACTCCTGCCCGTCGGCAGCCGCCTGACCGCTGCACGGCTGGCTCTCTGCGTCACCGCTGGCGCCGCCGACCTCCAGGTCCAATCGAGGCTGGAGATCGCCATCCTGCCGAGCGGTGATGAACTGATGCCTGCCGGCACACCACTCGGTCCCGGCCAGCTGCACGAATCGAATTCTTTGGCCTTGGCCTGCATGGTCGAACGACTCGGCCATCTCGCGCGTGTCCTGCCGATCGTCGGTGACGACCCGGACGCGACCCGTCGGGCCCTCGACTCGGCCGCAGACTCGGACGTCATCCTGACCAGTGGTGGGGTCAGCATGGGTGAGGCCGATCACATCAGAGGTCTGATGGAACGGCAAGGCGAGGTCGACTTCTGGCGCATCCGCATCAAACCCGGGGGGCCGGTCATGTTCGGTGCTTGGAATGGCACGCCTCTGTTCGGTCTGCCCGGAAACCCGGTCTCCACTCAGGTGGTCTTCACCGTCTTGGTGGCACCGTGGCTGGCAGCCGCGCAGGGTGCCGGTACCGACGATTCCTCCTTCACTGCTCGTCGCGTTCCGGTCGTGGTCGACGAGCCGTTCCGCGCCGCCATAGGCAAGCGCACCTTCCCTCGGGTGACGATTCTGAATGACGGTCAGCGATTGATCGCCAGAGCGGCTACTCATCAGGGGTCCGGCAACGCGCTGAGCATGGGCATCGCCGACGCGCTGCTAGACCTGCCGGCCGACGCCGAACTCGCCGTCGGTGATGTCGCTACCGCTCTGCTGTTCGACTGAACAACCCCCTTCGAGCCCGACCTCGGCTCCCTATCGCATTGATCAGGTCCGGCGCCACCGCCACCCGCTGTTCATCGTATCCGACAATGGTAGCTGTAACGACTCGACTTTCCAAACGGTTCTGGCTCACATGAGTTCAAGAGCGGCTGGCGAATCCTCTCGACCACTGCGCGTAGGGGTGTGCTCGGCGGATGACGGAACGGACCGGCGCCAGGGACGATGGCTGGATAGTCGTGCGCGGGGCTCGGACGCACAACCTGCAGAACATCGACGTCGAGATTCCGCGCGGTCGATTCGTCGTCTTCAGCGGCGTCTCCGGCTCGGGCAAGTCCAGCCTCGCCTTCGACACGCTGTACGCCGAGGGTCAGCGCCGCTACGTCGAATCGCTCTCCTCGTACGCGCGCCAGTTCCTCGGTCGATTGAAGAAGCCGGAGTGCGACGCCATCGAAGGCCTCTCACCAGCCATCAGCATCGACCAGAAGCAGGGTGGTCACAATCCTCGCTCGACCGTCGCCACGGTGACTGAGATCATGGACCACCTCCGGCTCCTGTGGGCCCGCATCGGCCGGCCGCACTGCCCGGAGTGCGGCGACGAGGTGGCGCGGCGCACGGTGCAGGAGATAGTCGACGACGCGCTGTGGCGATTCGAGGGTCACGCGACCGCCATCTGGTCCCCCGTGGTCAGGAATCGTAAGGGTACGCACGCCGAACTGTTCCGCTCGCTGGTCGACCAGGGTCATCTACACGGCCGCATAAACGGCCGTGAATCAGACCTTGGATCACCGCCGACGCTGGAGAAGAACCTCCGCCACGACATCGATGTCAGGATCGACCGGATGCGACTGACGCGCAGTCGCAGACAGCGCCTCACCGAAGCGGTCGAGACCGGTCTTCGGCTCGGCGGTGGCGCCATCGCCATCGAATCCCTGAAAACCCCGGAAATCGACGCTGACCTCACTAGCGAGCGCGCACGAGAGACCCCGGAAGGGGAGGTGGTGCCGTATTCTGAAGAGTTCGCCTGCCCGGTGCACGGCGCCTTCCTACCTGAGATGAGCCCCCGGATATTCTCCTTCAACAACCCACTCGGTGCCTGCCCCTCGTGCCAGGGCCTCGGGGTCCGACGCGACTTCAGTCCCGACCTGCTGATCGATGCGGCCGAGAACGCGATGCGCTTCGTCCGGCCGTTCCGCTCGTCGATGCACGCCAGCTGGTATCGTCGCGAGCTGCAACAGGTCGCGGAATTCTACGACATCCCCACCGATGTCCCGTACGAGGACCTCGACGAGGATCACCGTGACATCCTGCTGCACGGGTCCGGCTCGACGCCGATCCAGTTCGTCTACGAATCGAAGAAGGGCTCGACGTTCCGCTCCTTCAAGCCGTGGGAGGGGGTGCTGCCGAAACTCTCCCGCCAACTGATCGAGACCACTTCGGACAGGACGCGGACCCGGTTGGTCTCTTTCATGACCGACGAGCCGTGCACCGACTGCGGTGGCCAGAAGCTGAACGACGCGGTCCGTCGAGTCATCGTCGGCGGCACCTCGCTGCCGGGCCTGTCCGGCTGCAGCGTGCTTGAAGCGCTCGGGGTGGTTCAGGTCTGGCGCAGCGGCGGCATCGATGACGACGCATGGTGCGAGTTCGGCCGTGAGCCGCCGGCTGGCGCGATCATCGAAGCGGCCGAGGCGCTGGACGAGCGCGACATGCACATCGGCCGCGAAGTGCTGAAGGAGATCGAGAGCAGGCTGCGCTTCCTCGCGCTGGTCGGCCTCGATTATCTGACCCTCGATCGCCGCGCCCGCACCCTGTCCGGCGGCGAGAGTCAGCGGATCCGCTTGGCCAGTCAGATAGGCACCCGTCTGACCGGCGTCATGTACGTCCTCGACGAGCCGAGCATCGGCCTGCATCCACGCGACAACGGTCGCCTGCTCACGACGCTGCGAGAACTGTGCGACATAGGCAACACACTGATCGTCGTCGAGCACGACGAGGCGACCATCCGTCAGGCCGACTGGATAGTCGACCTCGGCCCGGGCGCCGGCCGGGCTGGTGGACAAATCGTCTCGAACGGCACGCCGGAGCGGCTGTTATCGACCGAGTCGAGCGTCACCGCGGCGTACCTGACCGGCCGCCGAGCGATCGAGGAGCCAGAGGACCGCACCAGTCCGGATGACCGCTGGCTCGTCGTCGAAGGGGCGAGGCACAACAATCTCGCCGACATCGACGCGCGCTTCCCACTAGGCTGCTTCACCACTGTGACCGGGGTGTCCGGTTCCGGCAAGTCGAGTCTGGTCACCGAGGTGCTGGCACCAGTGTTACTGCGTCGGCTGCACCGGGCCGATGCGACGGCAGGCCGGCATCGTGCCGTGCACGGTCTCGCCGACATCGACAAGGCGATCATCATCGACCAGTCACCGATTGGTCGCACTCCGCGTTCCAACACCGCCACCTACACCGGCGTATTCACTCACATCCGCTCGCTGTACGCGGAGACGACTCTGGCCCGCGAACGAGGCTACCGGCCGGGTCACTTCTCGTTCAATGTCCGAGGCGGTCGTTGCGAAGCGTGCAAGGGGGCCGGCTCGACGAGGCTGGAGATGAACTTCCTACCTGATGTCTGGGTTGACTGCGAGGTGTGTAGGTCTCAGCGCTACACGCGCGAGACCTTGGAAGTGGAATGGAGGGGCCGGACCATCCACGACATCCTGGAGATGAGCGTCGCGGAGGCGAGCGAGTTCTTCGAGGCGCACCGGCCCATCCATCGAATCCTGCGGACGCTGGTCGATGTCGGCCTGGGCTACATCCGCCTCGGGCAGCCGGCGACTACCCTGTCGGGCGGCGAGGCGCAGCGCGTCAAACTGGCCAGCGAACTGCACCGACCAGCGCACAAGCACACCGTATACGTGCTCGATGAACCGACCACCGGCCTCGCTATGGCAGATGTCCACCAGCTCATCGAGGTGCTGCTCCGCCTGCGCCGCAACGGTCACACGGTCATCGTCATCGAGCACCATCTAGATGTCATCCGCTGCTCCGATTGGATCATCGACCTCGGTCCGGAGGGCGGCGACGAGGGCGGCCGCATCATAGCGGAGGGGCCACCTGCGGTCATCGCGGCGGATCCGGCTTCCTACACGGGTCACTATCTGGCACCGCTGCTCGGCCGAACCGCCATGGCATCCACGGCAGATGATACAGCCGAGACAGCACCGTCGACACGGCCAACGGCCAGCACAACATCGGAAACCTCACCGGAAACCACTTCGGAGGCGGCGGCCGGCGTGGAGCGACCGGCTAGCATCAGAAGTGGCCGCTGAAGGACTGCGTCGGGTTTAAGAAAGGACCCCGACTCGACAACCGCGAGTTGTATAGTGACTCGGGTGATCGACATGGGAATCGGAATAGAACCGCTCGGTGAGATGGTGTTGCTGGAGATCGAGAACGCGCCGGAGAAGACGCAGTCAGGATTGCTGCTTCCAGAAGAGGCGCGCGACAAGATGAATGTCGGCAAGGTCGTCTCTGTCGGACCCGACGTCGAGCACGTCTCCGCTGGCGATCGAGTGATCCACCGTCAGTTCGGCGGCACCAAGCTGGAGTGGCTGGGGGTCGAGTACATGCTGATCAAGGAAGAGGACCTTCAGGCGAAGGTCGAGTGAGTCGGTAGGAACGGATAGGGGTGAACAGAATGGCGAAGCAGATGCTGTATGGAGAGGAAGCACGACGGAAGTTGCTGGAGGGCATAGACGCGGTGACGAACGCGGTCAAGGTGACCCTCGGCCCGGCTGCGAGGACGGTGGTCCTCGAGAAGAGTTGGGGCAGTCCGAGCATCATCAACGATGGTGTGACGATAGCCAAGGACATCGAATTGTCTGACCCGTTCGCCAACATGGGCGCCAAGTTGATCCAGGAGGTCGCGAGCAAGACCCAGGACAACGCCGGCGACGGCACTTCGACAGCGAGCATTCTGGCACAGGCGCTCTGCCACACCGGACTTCGTAACGTCACGGCCGGCGCCAGCCCGGTCGAACTGAAGGCGGGCTTCGATGTGGCGGTGTCCGCTGTCGTCGACCGCCTGCAGGAGATGGCAGTGCCGGTCGAGACCGGGGAGACCATCAAGCAGGTTGCATCGATCGCCGCCAACAACGACTCAGACATCGGAGCCCTGATCGCGGAGGCCGTTGATGCGGTCGGTCACGAAGGCGTCATCACCGTCGAGGAGGCGAAGTCTGCTGAGACTGACCTCAAGGTCGTCGAGGGAATGGAGGTCGACAAGGGTTTCATCAGCCCGTACTTCATCACCGACCGGGAGAAGAAGGAAGCTGTGCTCGACAACCCGACCATCCTGATCACCGACCACACCATCAACAGCGCCCAAGACATGCTGCCGGCACTGGAGGCGAGCATGCAGCAGAAGCGCCCATTGCTGATCATCGCCAAGGATATCGAAGGCGAGGCTCTAGCGACTCTGGTCCTCAACGTCGCGAGCAAGATAGTCAAGGCGGCCGCCATCAAGGCGCCGGGCTTCGGCGACGAGCAGGGCGAAATCCTGGAGGACATCGCAATCATGACCGGCGCGACGGTCGTCGCCAAAGACAAGGGCGGCGATCTGAAGACCGATGGACCGACCGGCCTCGGCGGCGCCGAGCGGGTCATTCTGTCGAAGAACAAGACGACCTTCGTCGGCGGCGCCGGTGACGGCGACGCCATCGTGGATCGCGTCGAGATCCTGCGCAGCCAGGAGAAGACCTCGGCCAGCAAGTGGGACCGTGAGAAGGTGCAGAAGCGCATCGGCAAACTCACCGGCGGTGTCGCGGTGCTGAGGATAGGCGCTGCGACGGAGACCGAGATGAAGGAGAAGAAGGCGCGCGTCGACGACGCGCTGAACGCTACTCGCGCGGCGATGGCTGAAGGCGTCGTCTGCGGTGGCGGCGTCGCCCTCATCAGGGCCCGCGAGGTGCTCGACGAACTGCACACGAACGCGAGTGGCGATATCGCCATAGGAATAGCCGCCGTCCGCGACTCGTTGAGTTCGCCGATGCGACAGATCGCCGAGAACGCGGGCGAGGAAGCGAGCGTCGTAGTCAACACGGTATCGAAGAGCGACAATCCGTCCTTCGGATTCAACGCCCGGACCCGCGAATACGTCGACCTGATCGAAGCGGGCGTCGTCGATCCGGTCAAGGTGACGCGATACGCTCTCGAGTCCGCCGGGTCGATCGCTGGCCTCGTCCTGACCACCGAGACGCTGGTCGCCGACGAGCCCACCCAAGAAGCCGCCGCGGCGCCCGACATGGGTGGTATGGGTGGAATGGGCGGCATGGGCGGCATGGGCTTCTGAGCCGACATCACCCAGCATCAGATCCGAGCGCCCCGCGCTAACCCCCGGACGACAATTCCATCCATGACGCGCCCAAGGGGCGCGGGCAAGCGTTCATGGACGGGCCGCGAGGGGCATCGCTCCGGGAGCGGCATGTCGGGCGGCGTGACACATTCCATCGAGGTGCTGCCGCGGGTCGGCGGCGGCCTGATCGATGCCCGCGGCGCAGCCGTCCTTCGACAGTTGGTCACCGATCACGGCATCGGCATCGGCTCGGTCCGCAGCACTCTCGGCTACCTCGTCAGAGGTGAGTTCACAGAATCCGAATTGACTCGAATGAAAATAGACCTGTTCAGCGATCCGGTCATCGAGGCAGCGCTCGTCAACGCCTCGTTCCTGGCCAGTGACGCCTTCGAATCGGCGCCGGACATCAGCATCTTGGTCGGCTTCAAGCCGGGCGTCACCGACAATCGCGGACACGCCGCCATTGACGGCCTCGACACTCTGTTCCCCGGCCGAGAGGCAGCCGTCTCGTCGACCCTCGCCTACCACTTCTGGGACATCGATGAGTCGATCGATGCCGGCTGGTTGGCCGGCCAGTTGCACAACCCGATGATAGAGCGGTGCGTCATCGCCGATCGGGACGACTGTGCCGCCGGTCGCTGGCCAACGCTCGAGTTCCCTGAACTGCCTTCCATCACTCCCAGCAGGCCTGCGGCCGTCTCGTTGGAGGTCGACGAGGACGAACTCCTGGCGATCAGCGAGCGCGGCCTGCTCGCCCTCAATCTCGAGGAGATGCGAACCATCCGGGCGCATTATCGGGTGCCGTCGGTGAGGCGTGAACGGAAGGGAATGGGGTTGCCTGAGAGGGCTCCCACCGACGCGGAACTGGAGTGCGTCGCACAGACTTGGTCGGAACACTGCAAGCACAAGATATTCGCCGCCCGCATCCACCATGTCGATTCGGAGACCGGCGAGGAGAGCGACATCGATTCGCTGTTCGCCACCCACATCAGACAGCCGACCCTTGACATCCAGCAGGAGGTCGATTGGCTGCTCTCGATCTTCCACGACAACTCGGGCGTCATCGCATGGACCGACGAATGGAGCCTCTGCATGAAGGCGGAGACGCACAACTCCCCCTCCGCTCTCGACCCTTTCGGCGGCGCCATCACCGGTATCGTCGGAGTCAATCGCGACATCCTCGGCACCGGCCTCGGGGCCCGACCTATCGCTAACACCGATGTCTTCTGCTTCGGTCCACCCGACCACTCTGGCCACCTACCGAAAGGCCTGTTCCACCCTGCGCGCGTCTTCCGAGGCGTGCACGCCGGCGTCCGGGCCGGCGGCAACGAGTCCGGCATCCCGACGGTCAACGGAGCGATGGTGTTCGATGAGAGATACCTCGGCAAGCCGCTGGTCTACTGCGGCACCGTCGGCATCATGCCCAGACGCCTACCGGACGGCCGTGAGAGCCACATCAAGACGCCGAGTCCAGGCGATGTCATCTACATGGTCGGCGGCAGGGTCGGCAGCGACGGCATCCACGGCGCGACCTTCTCCAGCCTGGAACTTACTGAAGAATCCCCCAGCAGCGCAGTGCAGATCGGCGATCCTATCACCCAGAAGAAGATGATTGACATGCTGCTGCAGGCGCGCGACGACGGCCTGTTGCAGGTTACGACGGACAACGGTGCCGGCGGCCTATCGAGCAGCGTCGGCGAGATGGCCGAACTCACCGGAGGGGCCATCCTAGATCTCGCATCGGTTCCACTCAAACAGGCCGGCCTCTCATCGTGGGAGATTCTCGTGTCGGAATCGCAGGAGCGGATGACCGTCGGCGTCAGGCCGGCCGACCGCGCCGCTTTCGAAGCGCTCGCGAGGTTGCACGAGGTCGAAGCGAGCGAAGTCGGGATGTTCACCGATTCCGGTGCCTTCGTCGTCCGACACGGCGAAGTTCCTGTTGCCCACTTGCCTCTGTCGTTCCTGCACGATGGCTGCCCTCAATTGGTTCTGGAGTCCGAGTGGAGGCGACCCGAGCACGACCCGATGATCTTCCCAGAAGCCGAATCCGATACCATCGGCATGGCTTCGGTGCTAGCACGCCTGATGGCTCGTCCTAATGTCGCCAGCAAGGAGTGGTGGGTCCGCTCGTACGACCACGAGGTCATTGGCCAGACCGTGATCAAGCCGTTCTGCGGCGTCGGTCACGACGCACCCAGCGATGCTGCCGTCATCGCACCGCTGCACGGCGATACCCGTGGTGCGGTGATATCGTGCGGCATCGTGCCGCGATACTCCGACCTCGACGCGTACGGCATGGTCGCCGCAGCGGTAGACGAAGCGGTACGAAACGCGGTCTGCGTCGGCGTCGACCTCGAAATGATCGCCGGGCTCGACAACTTCTGCTGGCCCGACCCAGTCGAATCGGTCAAGACCCCCGACGGCCGTTACAAACTGGCGCAGCTGGTCCGCGCCAATCGGGCCCTCGACGAGGTCTGCCGCGCCTACCGGCTGCCGTGCATCAGCGGCAAGGATTCTATGAAGAACGATGTTACGCTACACGGTGAGAGGATCAGCGTGCCGCCGACGCTGCTGTTCAGCCTGTTCGGCAACCACGACGATGTCCGGCTCGCGATCTCATCCGACTTCAAACGGGTCGGCGATGTGATCTATCTGTGCGGCGAGACTCGTCAGGAACTGGGCGGAAGTGAGCTGGCGTTCATGCTGCGCGACGAGTCGACCACCGATGGCAGCTCGGATATCGATGTCAGCGGCATCGGCGGCACGCTGCCCGAGATCGACGCCGAACGCAACATCGCGATGTACCGAGCCCTGACCGGCGCGATGCGAGAAGGGCTGGTCGCCAGCGCTCACGACTGCAGTGACGGCGGCCTGGCGGTGGCTCTGGCCGAGTGCTGCTTCGGCTCAGATTCCGGTGCCACCATCGACCTAGCCGTGCTGTTCGCCGACCAGCCCGACATCGATTCGATCGGCGCCCTGTTCGGCGAGAGCCTCGGCCGCATCCTCGTCAGCACCGATTCCCAGAAGTGCGCCCTATTCGAGTCGGCATTGGTCGATCACGCCTGCCACCGACTCGGTGTGGTCGATAATGGTGATGATATCATCGTGACCTGTGGTGACGAGACCGTGCTGGCCGCCTCGATGAATGCGTTGCGGACCGCGTGGAAGGGCACCCTCGATGGCGGTGGCCTGTGATGGACGGCTCTGCAGCGGTCCGAGTGGCGGTGCTCTCCGGCTTCGGAGTCAACTGCGAATTGGAGACGATGGCAGCCTTCGAGATGGTCGGTGCGGTGGCCGATCGAGTCCATGTCAACAGCCTCGTGCAGGGTACCACTGATCTCGACGATTACGACATCATGGCGGTGCCCGGAGGCTTCTCGTTTGGCGATCATCTCGGCAGCGGTCGGCTGCTCGGCAACCGCCTACGCTTCGGATTGCGTGAACAGATGCGCGGTTTCGTCTTAGCGGGAAATCCGGTCATCGGCATCTGCAACGGCTTCCAGGTGCTGGTCAAGATGGGGCTCCTCCCGGGCGATGAAGAGATCAGTCTGACCCAGACGGCATCTCTCGCTCTGAATGACAGCGGCCACTACGAGGACCGCTGGGTGACCCTCGAATTTGACTCGGACAGCCCGTGCATATGGACCAGGGGTCTGACCAGGATGCGTGTACCGGTCCGACACGGTGAGGGGAAGTTCGTCGCCGGCAGGAGAGAACTGCTCGACGAGTGGGCGATCAGAGGCCAGCTGGCCGTACGCTACGTCGATCCCGAGACAGATCATCCGAGCGCTTCAGATGACCCGCTGCCATACCCCCTCTCACCTAACCAGAGTTGGCGTAACATAGCCGGCGTCTGCGATCCGAGCGGTCTCGTATTCGGCCTGATGCCACATCCCGAAGCGAACCATTCGACCTGGCTCGGCGCCACCTGGACGCGAGAGGAGATCGAGCACGGGAAAGGCGAAGGCCTCGCCATATTCCGCAACGCGGTCGAACATGTCCAGCGGAGAGCCCCGGTTCAAGAGTGAACCCCCGCGGTCGAGCCGCAACCGATCAATCATCGAGCAGGTCGCCGACCTCGTCGAGCAAGTCGGAGAACTTCTGCCTCTGGGCGCCGCTCTGCTCGACCAACAGGTCCTGGAACGGTTCGCGCAGTGCCTCGGGCGCCTCCTCGACGTCGGCGCGGGCCTTGACCCGGTCCGATATGACGGCGTCTTCACCGGGACGCTCGCTCCGGTCGACCCGCCCTATCGGCCGGCTCGGCACCGTCCTCGCACCGTCGTGTCGCGAAGTGTCTACGGGCAGCGATCGGAGCATTTCGCGAGCGTCTTGAACGGCCGGCGGAGCGTCTCTCCACGGATTCTGGTTGGCGGCGTCGCGCAGCGCGTTGCGCTCGACCCGGAGCCGAGCCTCGGCGAACAGCGCCTCGACCTCGTCCTGGGTCGGTGGCGGTCGTTCGCCGGCGTGCGCCGCCAGCAGCCGGACGTATCGCCGTAGCAGCGGCCCGTGCATCTCATCGTGGTCGTGTCTGTGTGGTTCGGTGGTGAACGCCAGCAGATCCCTCGCCAACTGCTCGATCGGTCCGCCGGTGCCGCGGCCGATTCGCTCGCGCGCCATCTCGTGTGACGATATACAGGTCCGACAGCGGACAGAACCCGCCTCATCGACCGCGTCGCACAGCAGGCAGCAGATGGCGAACCCCATCTCCTGCATCGCTCGGCGCGGCAGTGACATCGAAGTAGCCGTCGCGGCATGCCCCAAAGACTCCACCCCCCCAGCGCATCATCACTCGCCATGGTACTCACGCGCGTGCGGTTGAAAACAAGCACGAGGGAGGGGGTGATCGTCAGAATCATGTTGTCGTCGAGGAGGAACCTTGCGGCAGATTGACGACTAGCAGCACGGTCGACATCGCGTGAATGTTAGAGTGGTCGTCATAGGAGTGGCCGTGATCATCTTTTCCATCATCCTCGCCATCGTGCTGATCATCATCTCTGACGGTGGAACATATGATGTCGCAGTACCTGGTGAAATGGAGGTGTACTACGATTCCTTCGAGGCCAATCTGACCATCGTTGAGGGAGGTGACGGCGGGGTTGTGGCAGTCACTGCACCAGATCTGGACATGTATCTATTCATCTACAACGGCTCTTTCGATCCCAAGGACCCCACCACCAATCTCATCTACCATTTCAATTGTGATCCCTTCTTCGAAAACGACAATGATCCATGCAATCCAACCGACATCCCGATGATGTCAGGCGACCTCACCTTCGTCATCGCCGGTTACTGGGAGGGTCATATTGGTTATTGGGAAGTCAAGCATGACGGCGAGATGCTCGCTTCAGGCAACCTCGAAGCAATGGATCCCGAATTCATCCGGCCAGATTTCGAGAGTATGGGGGGAGACGAAACCCTGGGGAGCATCGGAGCGCTGTTCTGCATCCTCGGGCCGCTGCTCGGGATGATCCTTCTCATCGTCGGCATAGCGACACGCGATCCAGCAGCCGTAGTCGCGATGACAATGGTGGGCGGCGCGCCCATCGTAGCCGGCCAAGCATCTCAGCAGATAGGTCAGGCGAGCGCTTTCGTCTCCCAGCAGGCGACCACGCTATCACAACCAGTGGGGCACGGTTCGATTCCAAGCGCACCAGTGACGGGCACATCGGTTCCGACGCCGGAGCAGATAGGCATCGATTCTTCACCGAAGGAGCGCGACTCGACGACGGTGAGTGAAGAGCCGCCGACCTCATCTCAGACCGGAATACCTGAACAAAAACCACCATCCTCACCACATTCTTCCCAGGTGCCACCAACAGCTGACCAGGCCGAACCAGAGCAGGAGCCGGAGGCGCAGACAGAACCGGCCACGAAAACCCTCTCGATGGACGAGATGTGCGAAGCTCTCAACGACTCATTCTCTGCCACGGACCGTAAGGAGATCATCGCCCGCGGCGGCGCCATCGAAGTCACGATGAAGGTCGACGATGTGAAGCGGACGATGGGGATAGGCATCGCCGACAGTCACCGCGGTGGCCAGACGCTGGCCGGTAAGACGCCTAGCGGCCGTCAACTGGAGGTGCGATTGCCGAAGAGCGCTGCAGAGGTTCCCGAGGGTACCGACTGGAGTGGTAAGACGAGGGCGGTCGACTGGAACGCCATCCGAAGGGTCCTCGTTATGCAGGCAGAAGAGTGATCGAAGTTCTACGATGAGTACAGGATCCAGATTTGATAGACCGGACAACCCGAGCCGCCGGATGGGTTGATAGCGGACGGAGCGAGGCGGCGGTCGATGAGCGAGGGTGAGCGCGACCCGAGCATCGATCTGTTGGAGGACGATCCGTTCGCGGCGCTCGAGCGCGACCGAGAGCATCGACTCGGCGGCAGCGGTCCGAGCAGCCACACCGGCGCCCGCGACGACGGCGCGTGGCGTGATCAGGGACATGTCAGGGTCATCATCGCGTCGAACGTGCCGCAGGGCGCCTTTGCTGGCCGCAATCCCTTTTTAGCCGGTTTCAACGAGATGTCCGGCGGCCCCCCAGCTGACCTCCATCGCGGCAACTTCCTTCACTTCTCCGAGCGCGAGGTGCACGACCTCGCGCTCGCCACCGGCGCCTTCGCGCTGGCTCTCGGCTTCATGCGGGTGGGCGGCGTCATCGGCATCTTCGGCTCCTCCCTCGTCGCAGCGGTGACGGTTCTGTCGCTATGGTCGCTGTTCTACGTCGTCGCTCTCGCGCCGGCCTTCATCCTGCATGAACTAGCGCACAAGTACGTCGCCAGGCACTACGGCTGCTGGGCCGAGTTTCGGGCCGACCCGAAGGGGTTGAAGACCGGGCTGATAATCGCCGCCCTGCTCGGCATCGTGTTCATGGCGCCCGGCGCCGTGATGGTCGCAG
>Ga0310122_10000926_pt1 | contig 18763 bp, 12 predicted proteins | sample CB6_Bottom_1051__FD_203503 | JGI IMG/M metagenome (GOLD analysis project Ga0310122, IMG submission 203503) | Marine microbial communities from Western Arctic Ocean, Canada - CB6_Bottom_1051 | ecosystem: Environmental > Aquatic > Marine > Oceanic | place: Canada: Western Arctic Ocean | collected...
ACAGCGGCGCGTGCATCACGTAGACCGCACCGTCGGAGAACGCCAGGCCCTGGATCGAATTGAACCCCTTGGCGTAAACCGTCGAGGTATCGGCGTAGCCGTCACCATCGGTGTCGGCGATCAGCCGTACCTCGTCGCGACGGACGATCTTCACACCCAGTCCGGTGACATAGTCGTGAGCCACCAGCAGAGTGCCGGGGCGAGGGCCGATCGAGATGACCGAGGGATACTCGACCAGGGGATCACAGGCGAACAGGGTCGAGACGAACCCGTCGGGAACCACCAGCGGCGGGAACCGCTTCTCGGTCGCCGGGCCCACCTGGGCCGGCTTCTCGGCCGGCTTCTCGGCTGGCTTGGGAGCTGGCTGCTGGGCCGCTTCACCCGGTGTCGCTCTCAGCAATGCCAACTGCAGAGCCAGCACCGATGCCAACCGCACAACCATGACCGCTCGACCGTTCATCCTGTTCTCCTCAGAGGATCGCCATCCCCGTGCTCGCCGATTGCGTCGTGTCCGGGCCGTGTCGAGCCACCTGGGGTGAGGCCGGGCACCCGGTCAGTTGCGGATGTACCAGAACCGGCCGACCTTCTCGAAGATGATCGACTTTTTGCTACCGACGGGCTTGGGCAGTGCATAGCTCGCCACGCGGCCAGCCGGCCCCAGCTTGGGCTTGGTGTCCTTGATCGAGCTGAGTATCTCGAGCAGGGATTCGGCCTTTCTCATCGAGAACCGCTCGAGCAGTTGTTCGAAGGTCTTTTGCTTGAGGATCTGCGTCAGTTCATCGGGGCGAGCTATCGTCTTGATCGCGGTGGCGTAGTCCTTTTTCTGCAACAGACGGATCACCTCGCGGACGGTCGTCCCGAGACCGGTTCGAGGATCAATCGACTTGCGGATTATCCCCGCAGCATGATCGGCCAGGGCTTTCGATCCGTCCCTGGTGAAATGAACATTGGCAGGACGCTGGATCTGCTTCAGGCTGGCCTTGGCAAACGCGTACATGTCGTCGGTGGCAATCCCGTTCTCCTTCATCACGCCGGCGGCCACCGCGTTGTACTTCACGGCATCACCCACGACACGCCCCTTGGCCCCCGGCGGCACGGGCGTGGTGGAACGCCAGATCAGCGTGGCCCCGGTCTTCTTCATCCGAGCCACCAGGCGACGGAGGTTCTTTTCGTACTGATCGATCGGCACCTGCTGTCGACTGCCCGCAGACTTGGGATCGGCCAACGACTTGCCGTCGGGGCCCAGGTACTTCAGGTCGTGCAGCCCCCAGTTGAAATGGATCACGTCCCACGGCTTCTCTCCCAGCCAGCGATCGATCTGATCGAGCCCTCTGGTGGTCGGACCGCAGTTGGTCGCAGGCCTGTGAACATTGGCCTGTCCCTTGAGCGACTCACGAAGGGGCAACGTGTACCCGATCGAAATCGAGTCCCCGATCAGCAAGATCCGGGGCAGCGTGGGATCGTCGGAGACCTGCCGCAACGGCGAGTTCTTTGCGATCCGCTTCTTCTTTTGCTGTTTTTTCCCGGCCTGCTCCGCACTCGCCACCGCGACACGAGGAGGATCGGCAAAGTCGGCCGAGAGCCGCCTGGCATCGGCAGCGGTCATTTCGCCCCGCTGCACCCACACCCGGTAGACCAACTCGATCGGCTGCTTCCCCTCGACCAGCGTCTGCTTGCCAAACCAGCCTCCGAACCGGCCATAGGCCCGCTCGGACGCAAAACTCGGCTGCGGATTCCGGGGACTGTCGATGTAGACGGCCGAGTATCTCTGGGACCCCAGCACGAACGACATCACGTTCCAGGGCATGTTGACCATTGGCTTGTTGGCCGGATCGTCGGCCCCCTTCCCCTTGACCGGATTGCGGGTCGCCCCGGGCTCGCCCTTGCCATCAGGCCGCAGGTAATAGACCAGCTTCTCCCCCTGTCGCTTGGCCACCTCGTCGTCGGCCCGGAACTGGAACCCCGCGTGCTGGGCATCGCCATCGAGCGTCACCGTGCCACGGACACTCCACAACCGCGAACTCCACTCGATCAACGTCCCACCGCCAACGGCAAACACGGCCAACTCGCGGTGCTCACGGCAGAACGGCTTTCCCGTCAGGTCATTCCAGTCGATTGCGGTGCGGTGCCGCGCCAGCACCGCGCCGGCCTCCTGGGCCAACACCGCGCGGTGCAACTCGTGCTCACCCTCGTGGCAATACCACGTGTTGCACTTTCCCCCGGGAAAACTGCAGCGAGTGAACCCGTAGAACAGACCCTGGTGGTGCGTGTAGAGACCACCGGTCCCCTTGGTCAGCAACCGCGTCCCGGCCGGGTCGAAGACGTGGTGGAAGGGCTTGTTGTCAAGATCTCGCTTGGCTGCATCGTTCACGTAAGCCTTGTACATGTAACGCACGACCGGACGACCACCGATCAATACGTCGGCATGCCGTCCAGCTGTATCCCGCCACGAGAAGCCGGGACGCCGCACCCTGGTTCCCTCGCCTTGTCGCCCGATCGTGGCCGTGAAATGCGTCGAGGCGCCCGCCTTGAGCCCGGGCAGGATCCAGTGCAACTCGGCCTGCGGATTCTTGCTGTGCAACAGTCGTGGTGCGGTCAATTGAGCAGCCACGGGCCGTCCCGCGGCATCGGTCAGCACGACCCTCGCGGTAGCGATCTTCGAGACGGGCACCGGCACGCTGGCCACCAGCGGAGTCTGCTTCCGGTCGTGTTTCCCAGCCTGGACATCCAACCGGATCTTCGTGGTCGCTTCAGCCGCCAGGCCCTGGCCGGTCAACAACACCAATGCCAGCCCCAGCACCGGGCACACCAGACGATTCATCATGCTCGCTCCCGCAGGTAAGGCCCCGAAACACCGGTTCCCGAAACGCAGGCTCACACTATCTGCCAACCCGACTCCACGCAAACGCTGCGGCCTCCAACGGTAGCCATCCCGCCTCCGCGATCCCGAACTGGACCTCTACGGATTGCCCTGCTTTGAGTTGATCTTCTTTTGACGCTCGGGAACCTTCAATTTCACTGCGAAGGGCTTCCGGAAGTTCTGAGACCAACGGCAGCCGCCGATAAACGGCCGCACCCGGCCCCGATCGTCAATCTTCAGGGCCTGGAATGCCGTAAACAACGTCCCGTCGGAAAACTGCACCGTGTTGGGTTCGGCTAGCGCGTTGGAGAAGGGCACATCATCTCTCAGAACGGTCTCCTCGCTCCAGGTCTTGCCCAGGTCCAGGGTGAACCGGGCACGAACGCCAAACGGCGGAGCTGTCCGGCGCTGGTAAGAACAGACAAGCGTCCCGTCTCGCAGCTTCATCGGCAGGGGATGCTTGGCCGGGATCGGGGTTTTCCTGACACTCGACCAGGTCCGGCCCCCGTCGGTGGAAGAGACCGAAAAGGCGGGGCTCCCCAACCCGGTCCGCAGCATCAGGAAAATCCGACCATTCCCATTGATGACCGGAAATGTCTCGGTGAAACCGCTATCCGAAGGAGACAACTTTCCGTCGGCCACGCGAACGGCCTTCCACGTCTTTCCACCGTCAGAGGACCGCACGCAGAACACGTGACTGCGACCACTCTCCCACGTGATGCTCTTCGGGTCGTCGTTGTACTTCCGCTCATCCTTGCCGTATCCGTAACCCAGGAAGATCAGTGTGCCGTCATCCAGCAACCGCAGCGGTCCACGTGCGACGAAGTGTGCAAAGAACGGCAACTGCTTGTCGATCTGGCGTTTCCGCCACGTCTTGCCGTCATCCGTCGAGGTCTTTTGCCAGAGGTCATGGATGATGGCGCAGTAGTCGCTGTCGGCTCCCAGATCCCAGACATAGTAGCCCAGCTTCTGCAGCCGCTTGACCTCGGTTCGCGGATACCGGATCCAGCCGCTGGACCCCATCTCGATGATCTTCCCATCGGCCATCGTGACACGGTTGTGGCTCGGAGCCGGCGACTTTCGGTCGGTGACCTTCCATGTCAGCCCCTTGTCGTCGGAGATGAGCATGATGTGAGTCACCAGCGGCTGGTACGCGTCGGTGTTCGGCTCGTCGTCGGGAAAATACACGGAGACCGGTAGCCACAGCCGGTCCGTCCCGTCGACGTGAACATGCCCCTTGCTGTAGCTCCCGTAGCGGCCCCCGTATTCCGTCGCGTGCAGGATATCGACGTCAACTTTCCAGCCAGCCGCGCCGGTCGGCTCGGCCGCCGTCACCCTGTCCGGACCCCCGCCCAACACGACGCCGACCAGGATCATTCCAACCTGTAACTGTCTCATCTGTTTCGAGCTCCACAGGGTAATGACTCCACACGGCAGTCTAACCGCCTGTCCGGATGTCACCACCACACGAGATCACCGGAGACTCGGCGAGGTGAAAGTTGGTAGTCTCAACAACCATGACAATTCGAGTCGCGGCCATCCTGACCTGCTTCCGGCATCGGTCTCACGCCAACGTCATCCTCGAGAACTTCCTCGAGCCGTACCTCTTCTGCGGCCAGCGAGTGGATCCACGCAAGGAGTTCCGGGTGGTCTCGATGTATGTCGACCAGTTCCCCAAGGTCGACATGGCACGCGGAGTGGCCCGCGACTACGGCATCAAGATCTACCCCACCATCGCAAAGGCACTCCGCCAGGGTGGCAAGCAACTGGCGGTGGATGCGGTGCTGTCGATCGGAGAACACGGCACGTATTCGTTCAACCGCCTGGGTCAGAAACGGTATCCCCGCAAGCGGTTCTTCGACGAGATCACAGACGTCCTGGGCAACAGCGATCGCTCAGTCCCCGTCTTCAACGACAAGCACCTCTGTTACCGCTTCGACTGGGCCCGGCAGATGTACGACACGGCCCGAGAACTGAACATACCCCTGATGGCCGGCAGTTCGTGCCCGCTGGCCCAGCGACGGCCACCGATCGACCTTCCGCGTGGAGCCGGTATCGCCGAGGCGGTCTCGATCCACGGCGGACCACTGGAGGCCTACGGGTTCCATGCCCTGGAAGTCCTGCAGTCATTCGTGGAGGCGCGGGCGGGTGGAGAAACAGGAGTGATCAGCGTCGAGTACCTGCGTGGCCGTCAACTGTGGAACGCGGCCCGGCAGGGACGCTGGTCGCTGAAACTCGCCGAGGCCGCAATGCAGGCTGACCTGGGCAAGTTGCCCAAATCGATCCGCCAGGTGCCCGACGAATCACGGGTCACCTCAGACGGGTTGTTGATAGAGTACACCGACGGACTGAAGGCCTTGATGCTCAACATCGGCAAGAACGACACACGGTGGAACTTCGCCTGTCGCCTGAAGGGAGAACGTCGGCCGCGGAGCACGGCATTGAACGTCGGGCCCTGGAACAACCGGAACCTGTTCAAGGCCCTGGTCCATTCGATCCAGAACCACTTCCGCAACGGCCGGTCCCCCTACCCGCTCGAGCGGACACTGATGACCACCGGCTTGACCGACGCGATGATGCACGCCGCCGTCCATCCAGGACGACCATTGCCCACACCCGAACTCGAATTCGCCTACAAGCCTCGGACCTTCAAGTCCATGCGCGAGAACGGGGCGAGCTGGAAGGTCGTCACCGATGCCATGCCCGAACCCCGCGGCATCGACAATTCGGGCGATTGAGTCGCGGCACCCGATTTCGGTCCGCTAGTTGATCTCGCCTGAGTCCCGCATGCTCTGCTGAAGCCGTTCGCGGAGCAGATTGACCGCACGGTGAACAGTCTGTCGGGAAACGCCGAGTTCTTCGGCGATGTCAGTCTTGCTGTGGCCGTCGAGCAACAATCCGAGCAACTCGGCATAGAGACCGGGCAGACCGGCCAGCAGCGATTCGACCTGGTCCACCAGAATTGCGGCGTCATCGGGACTCGGACCGGAGGCCAACGCAACCGGCAGCCAATCGTCGGCCGTAGCAGCCGTTTCCAGTCCCACGTCTCGACGGCCAGCCGTGTGACGCCGTCCCTCCATCTGGGCCTTCCTCAAGGTGATGTTCGCCAACAGGTGCCAGATATCAAGGCTCTCGTCGATACGGAACTGGCCCTCGGCACTGCGGCGAAAAAATGTCCGAAAGACCGACTGCACGACATCCTGGTCGTCGACTCGCACACCGACCTTCTTTGACAGGTGCCGGGCCGCAACCGCGGTCAGTTGCCGCGAATATCGCTCGAACAGCAGACGAGCCGCCTCCTCGTCGCCATCGCGCCACCGGTCAATCAGATCTGTCGACATCTCTCTCATCCGAAGCCGCCAACCGAATTCTTCGCCGAAACGGCTCCAGTCTGCCGCCTGACGGAGCCGGCAATCCGGAGATTTCTCTCCCTTTTTGTAACAAATGGACCGATTCAGCGTGACACTTTGGCCTCCCGTCTCAATCAAGTCATTGAACGGCCTCCCAAAACAAGTTCTTCAAGGCAACCGCCATGCGACGAGACGAATTGAACCGCCGGCCCCGCACACGGCAGGTGGCGGCATCGAGTAGACCAGGTCGAGTCTGCACACCACCACCGATTCCGGAACGGGCGACGCGTGGGATCCCCACTCCGCCACCGATCCGGCAAAGCGGGGGACGACTCCGGTTCGTCGCATCCGTCGGACTGATCGCCACCTGCCTGGGGCTGTGGGCTGCCGGTTTCGGGTCTTCACCCAACTCGAACGCCGACCAACTCACCGAAGCCGATCCCCAACCGGCTCCAGTCGCAGAGGTCATCTCGATCGTTCAGACGCCTGATGAGGTGCCGACGGTCGATCCGCCTCCGAACCCCAGGCCCAACCCAACCGGTCACTTCGTGCTGTCTTCGCTCGACCTGACCGCCGGAGCCAACGGCACCGGAGCCGCCTGCTCATCCGACCGGACGCTCGGCACCTCAATGGCCTGGGCAAAATCACCGAAGGCCGCTTTCGCCTCGGCCCGACGCGACAACAAGCTCGTCTACCTGATTCACGTATCCGGCAACTTCGAGCAGCCGGGGTTCACGTGAAACAACGCTCAGAATTTCAGGGCCGGTGCCCTGTCAGACCGGGTAGTTACTCGGTACATCGAAAAGCACTTCGTCGCCGCACATGAACAGATCGGGAACTTCACCGTCGTCAACGTCAACGGCAAGTTGAAGAAGAACGGCGGCAACGTCACCAGCTACTTCCTGACCCCCGATGCTCGTGTGATTCACGCCGTCACCGGGCCGGTCAATGCACGGCGACTGCTGGCCGAGGCCCAGTGGGCCCGTCAGACCTTCCTGGCTGCCGGCGGCGGTTTGGCCTCTCCAAAGGCACAGAAACTGCAACTGGCCTCAGCTCACCGGCAGGCACTCGCGAGATCCGGCGGCGGCCAGAAGCGCAAGATTCACCAGCTCTTGGCCGACCGACCGCTGGTGCAGGTCAAACAGGTGGCCAACCAGATCTTCACCGAGATTCTCGGCGAGACGCTGCGGACGGATGACGCCAATCTCGATCTCCAGGGCGTCGAGTTGGCCCGACGCGGCGGATTGCCGATGCTGTTCGTCCTGCACGACAGCAAGGCCGAAGACAACCAAACGGTCCTGGATGTCTGGAAGCAGTTGGCGAAACAGCACGGCGAGACGCTGGCGAAGCTGAGCAAGTCGTTTGTCGTGATTCCCCTGCCCCTGAACGAGTTGCCGTCGCTCTCACGCTACCTCAACGTGCCGCCTTTCGAGCGGCCGAAGGATCGAACCGCAGCCAAGAAATCACCGCTGCTGGTCGTCACGCGAAGTACGGGCCAACAGGTCGACGCACTGACTTCGTGGGGTCGACCCGGACGACTGGCCGAAGCGATGGCCAGCGGACTGGTCGCCGAGATCGAGACGCGGAAGCTCGGAGCAACCGAGTTGAACAGCCTGCTGCAGTTGGTCGAGCCGATCGATTCGGAGACAGCCCAGAAGGTGCGGAACCTGATCACCCAGACCCGCAACCGTGAGCGGCGTGGAGACAGCGGACTCGTCGCGATGAGCTCACCGGAAGGACCGCAGTAGCCAGGCGATTCCGGCCAGCAACGCGGCAACAACAATCGACACGATCCACCACGGTCGGCCACGTCGGCCGGGCGACGACGCGGCCAGCAACCCCGGCACGCTCGCAGCCTCGAGCCAACCCGGCATGCCTTCGCTCCAGACGAGGTCATTGGAACGCAACACGCCTTCGTCGGCCAGTCGCTTGATCTCGCTGAACAGGAACGGCCCGGACTGCAACGTGTCACGGGCATAGAACCAGAGGGTGTCGGAGCCGACATCGTCCGGTTCACCGGACCACCAGTCGTCGTCTCGGGCATCGGCGGTGGACGGGGAATCCCGGTTGGTCTCCGCTGCACCCGACTGCCTGACTTTCAGTGCCGGAGGCAACGGAAACAGATCTGGAAACTCGGACGCTCGCGACCAGGTCGAACCATCGTCGACCGACACCTCGTGCGAACGACTGAAGCGACCACGCCGGACGAGCGTTTGCAGACGATCCTCGTCGAACGGTCCCTGGACCTCGCCTCGAATCCGGATAAAGTAGCGCCCCGACACGGAATCCCCCACGGCTACGGCGCTGGTTTCGGCCGCAACTTCTTGTAGATCGGCCGTCCAGCAACGAACAGTTCCGGGCGAGACACTCGCAGACTGAGTTGGCCCGACGCCACCTGGCCGATTCGTTGGAGACCGGCCGGCTGCTCACCGGATGCACCGACCAACACGTACAACTCGACCACCCCGTCGGCTGACAGTTGCTCGAATGGTTGAATCATCGAACAGTGCCAGCGGTCCTGATCATCCAGATTTCGGTGCAACCAGCCGATCCAATTGAATCGTCGACCCGAAAACCGTTTCAGTTTCTCGGCCTCGCGCAGCGTCTGGGCCACCACCTCCTCGATCCCCGGCAGCCGCTTGGCCAAACGCTCGGCCTGCTTTCTCGCGTTCTGTGCCTCGAGACCATCCGCATCCACCCAGTTGACCGGCTTATCGAGCAAGTCGTTCTGCAACAGTCTGTCGTGTTTGGCGAATGCAGCCGACAACGGTGCACTCCCCAGCCGGGCCACCTTCAGCACACGGTTCATCAACTGCAGTTTCAGGAACGGTTCCATTGCCGTGTCGTTGGACAACTGGACCAGCAGACCCGTGAACACCCCGTCCCAACTTGCCCCGTCGGCCAGTTCGTCGAGCTTCTCCAGTGCCAGGTCGCTGAACCGGGACTGGGGTGCCTCCCAATTGAACAGGAGACCCTTTCGCGGGTTGGCGATCTCGCTGGGCTTGAACTGCCTGGGCCGTCGCTCCATTACGGTCAAGTCCGTGAAGGCCTCAATCCGCCACCGGCCTCCAACCAGTTCAGGCCTCCGGTTCGAATAGTACCTGCGGCCCTCGGGTGGCTTGGTCCTCAACATCACCAGGTTGGCGACCAGCGGCGCGGTCAACGGCACCTTGAGCGCGTCGGTGATCGACTGGCCTTCGGCATCGACACGACGCTTCGTCGATTCGAAATTGCTCAGCAGATCGGTGATATTCGATCCGTCCGGATCCGGATACTCCCCGTGATTTTTGACCAGGGCCTCCAATTGGGCGATCAGGGCCTTCGCCTCATCACGGTTCAGGCTGGTCAGGTCCTGCTTGGTCAGTTCACGTTCGATCAACGAATCCCATTTCTCGAACGCCCACCACAGCGAAGACTCGGCGGCAGCAACCTGCTTCATTTCCATCGCGTCGGTCGCGATGGCAAACCGCTTCGCGAACGCCTCGAGCACCTTGCGGAACATCTCCCGATCGCCGACAGACTCGGTGATCTTCTGACGCATCGCGGCCAAATCCCAGAAAAGAACTTCAGCAGAGATCGACGCTTCGAGTCGCGAAACCACTTCGCCCAACTGGTCCCGCATTTTTCCGGAAACTCCAGGCAACGCTTCGATGGGACGCGACTCCTCGAGCAACGCTCGCAGCCGGCCAAGATCGTGGGGGGCATCGAGTTGGGCGGTGTCAAACCGCTTCCGAACGTCCACAAGGAACTCGCTGCACTCCTTGTCGTTGCGTTGCCGAATGGCCAGCAACAGGTCGTCGAGTTGTTGCCTGAGATCAGCAACCCTGTTCTGCTCCACGTCATCCCGGCAGAGTGTCTCTTCGGCCTCATCGAGTTTCTGGATGGCCGTCTCCAGGGCATCCCAGGTTCCGACGTTCAGTCCATTGCGTCGAGCGGTTTGGAGCGTGTCTTCCAGGGCCGTGCGCCGCTGCGACTCGACGGCCCGGGCACGATCCAGTTCCCGTGCCATCCGGCGAACCTGCGAAGACTGGAAGACTCTCGGGTCAGTCTGTTCGAGTGTCTGCAGGAGCTCTTCGGCGTCGCCGAACCGCCGCGTGGCGATCAGGCCGTTCAGTTCCGTCGCACTGGCAGTCACCGAGGACTTCAACTGTTGCCCATCGACGACGAGATTTCCCACGCCGACGGCCACCAGCAGCACCACGGCAACCAGAAGCACCAGGCCCCGGCGGCGTCGCCGGGCTCTCCGCATGACCAGGGCTCGCGACTCGGAGAGCCGATTCACCAAGTACGACGGCAACTCGTAATGAGTCGAGGGCACGTCCCGGGAGAGTCTCCGCAGTTCTTCGAGTGAGACCTTGCGATCGATCGCCCGCTCGAGTCGCTCGACAGCCGCCCGAACGTCAGTGATCCCCTGGTCCTCCCGATCGTACTCCTCCAGCCAATCCAGGAACTCCGTCGTGGTGTCGGAGAACCGCGCCGGCTCGATGTCCGCGTCGTTCGCCAAACTTTGCCAACGCTCACGGATTTCTCGCCCCTGCTCGACATCCCCCGCGGCAAGGGCGACGGCAAGTTCGGGCTCCATCTCTTGAAGTTCGACCCGGGCCTGCTGCATTCGCGATTTGCGGAAAGCAGCGGCGACCATCTTGACGATCGCCCTGGGCGGTGGTTGCAACCAGTCGGAATCGGAGACTTCTCGATCGAGTTCGGCCAGCACGTCAATGGCCCCGTCGCGTTCGGCCGCGGTGACCTCTTTGCGCAACTCGGCGTGGCGAGCCTTTTCGAAGGCTCGCAGGTCGGTCTTCCAGATCGGGTTGTCCTGATCGCGGCGGGCGATCTTGCGGAGGATTGCGATTCGAGGTGCCAACGGCAGCCGTGCCAGGGCCGAGATACGATGGCGTCGCAGGAGTTCGGCCAGCGGAAGTTCCGCCGAATACGCCTCGTTCAACTCCGATGCGATGTCGATCATCAAGTTCGGTGCCGCCCCCACGCCGAATTGCCCGGCGTAATCAACCCATGCGTCGTACTCGGGGAAATCGAGGATCGTGACCAGGTCCAGCAGGTTCGGCTCGCCTTCACAAAGCTGAATTGCCTCGGACCGGTGGCCGTGATGGAGCAACTCTTCACACTGCCGCAGCCGGCGATTGACATCTTCGACCGCATCGACGTACGCCGCCTGGGCCTGCACGATGCGTTCCTGGTCCTGGTCGCCGGCTGCGAAGAAGAGCCCCTGAATTTCTTCGACGATCTGCTGCTGGTCGGTCACTCACCTGGCTCCTGCGGGATCTCGGCCGTTTGACTCGAATGGACTGAACCTCGGGGTCGGCAATCCGAGACGGTTCGACTGAAACACATCGTCCCAGCCCTCCGTCTTCAGCAGGTCGACTTCGAATTCACCAAGACGGAGGTAACAACGGAGGTGAATCCGGGGCGGTTGTCTGTTCGGCTGCGGTACCTGCAACGGGATCAGGAAGGGGTTCAGGCTGAGATGCACGATCCTGTTGTCTTTCTTCAAGCGGGAATCCACGAAGAGCAGGATGTCGTTCCCAGCCAAGGGAAAATGGACTTGGAACGGATCCAGCAGCGGCCTGCCGAGACTTGAATGGCGGCGGCGACGGGGTCCTGCGACCGGTTGCGGGTCAACCGCGCCAACGTCGCAGAACAGGCGCTCGGCCGCGGACCGCGAACCGACATCGAGCGACACGGTTGAGACCATCCCCGACTGGATCGGGGGGATCTCCGTCGGTTTGGAGAGAAAAACGTGCTCTCGATGATCACCAACTCGGAGCACGAGCACGCACTTCCGCAATGCCAATGCGTCCTTCTCCTTGACCGCCTGCTCATCCCAGCCGAACGTCAGCTTTCCGTCGGCGAGAATGAACCGACCGATGAGTGCCCCTTTGCCGAAGGCGTTCTCTTGTTTCAGTCGGACATCCCAGTTCCCGGTTCCCTCACCGACGAGACCCAAGAACCTCCCGCCATCGAGCAGTTGTTCACTTCCATGCAGCTGCAGTTCACACTCGCCCGGCGCGACATCCAGGTCGAATAACTTCTGCGGCTTGGATGCCGGATTCAGCCCCGGCCGCAACAACGGAATCTCAGCGAAGCGACTGCGGCGGATGACATCGAGTGCTCGTGGCTCGTCGGGTCCTGGCCGAATCGCTGGCGATGGTCTTTCACCCGCGGGGGCTTCCAGGCGAAACGGTTTCCACAACGGCGGCGCCGCCGCGACACCACCGGATTGTGGACGAGCGACCTGGGCCGGACGTCGAGCAACATCGATCGAGTTGTTTGACTGGTTGTCGAGTTGGTTCACCGGCTCGGACGAGGATGGCATCAGCACCGCCGCCGCAGCAACAACCAACAACAATGTCGTCACGACGCCGGCCAGTATCGCCCGTCGGCCGGAGGGCCAACTCGTAGCAGCCGTGATATCCGGCGTCGTGATCGGCGGATTTAAGATGATCTTCGGTTGCCCGATGGCAATCGTCTGATCCGGTGACTGGTCTTCGGCCGAGGTCCTTTCATCCGAGGCCAACCCCACCGGTTCGGCCTCGGGCAGACGACCGGTCCGCGCCTGCTCCACAAGCGGACCACCGGTCGCCGCCGGCAGTGATCTGCAGAGATCGATCACGGTGTTGTGCGGGTTGCGACGTGCGGTGCGAGCTTCCGGTGTGCCGTCGAGTAAGAACCTCCATTGGCACTCCACACCCGCCGGCAAGCGTGTGAAGAATGTGCTGAACGTCACGTCCCAGCGACGCGACTCCGGCAGCAACCCGTTGGCTTCGACGACCAGCCGCAGGGTGGGCTGATCGGCCCGGACGATCACCGACACCGCGGGCGACTCGTCGTGCAGCGCCGTTTCGGCAAGCACGCCCGCCCAGCCGGCATCGCCGGCCACCTCCAGCCACCCGCGGCACACCCCCGTGTGACCGACCGACTGGGTCGGTCGGCGGCCGCCGGGCAGTTCACACACCCGGCCGTCCCAGGCCGTTTCGCAGAACCCCTCGGCTGACAGCACGCCGGCCGGACCGACCGGAACAAGTTCGTCCGCCGCCAAGACGACGTGGTGTGCCAGCTTGTTGGACCGACCGGTGTAATCGAGTCCCGCGTCAGCGATCCGCGACAGCACGTGGTGCCGCTGCCCGCTCAGCGTCAGCACCAGGTGCGAAAAGTTGACCGGGTTGCCCATGCCCTGGTCCGAATGCGGTGCGGTGGCATGGCGGTACCCGCTCAGGGATTCCAGTCGCTCGCCAAGCAGCTTCGGCAGACCGGCACTGCGGACGACCGTGCAGAAACCATGGCTGCCCGGCTGCAGGCCCTGTGAAGCAGAGGTGTAGAGCAACTCCTCGCTCACGAGACTGCCTCCCTGGCCTCATCGGCCGGTCGACCGTTGCCCTGCGGCGTGATCTTCGGCACCAGGCCCGGCACCGAGCGATGCAGGGCGTAGAGCATCGGCACCTCGGCCCACATCGGATCGATGTCCCGCGGCCGGACACCGAGTGCGCCGGTCGCGTCGCGTTCCGGGCCGTGGCCCAGGGCACTCACCGGAACGTAAATCACGTCTTCAGAGAACCCCTCCGCAGCGGCGACCAACTCGGGCGAGTACTCCATCAGGATCTCTCGCATCTGCTGCGAGATCATCTGCAGGCCGTCGACGTACAACCCGCACAGGCCAGACGAATGTGGACGGACGACCCAATTGGATTCGAGCGGCTGGAACTTTGCCAAGGACCACCACGCATCGTATTTCGTGACGATCACGATCAGCGGCCGGGGGTCACGGGCATTCTGCGGCAGGCCGGTCACCGAACGGATGCGATGCGCGGCCTCAAGCAGCACCTGGTCCTGGCGGTGGATCCACTGCTGCTGGTCGAATTGAGGATCGTCGCTGTAATCGCGACAGACTTCGCGAAACCGTGGATGCTGCGTCGGATCGAACAGGAACAGCAACACGCTCGACAGGGCCAGGTGTTGTGTGGCCGGGCTGTGCGGCAATTCACCGCCGGGCAGAAAATGCTCGCCGGCATTGTCGTACAGGCACACGGCACGCGACAGTGGTCGCATTCGCTGACTGGCCGGGTGGTCCGGCTCGGGCTGCACGGTGAACACAAACGGCCGCGGATACCACACCGTCCGCTCGCCGAACCGCACCGACTCGTACAGGTCGCCTTCCTTTTCGGTCTTCCGTAGCGAGACGAGCTGGTCATCCTGCGAGTTGAGGAACAACGCCCCTTCGTAGTCACTGAGAATCTGGTTGGCGACCGGATCGGCATCGCCGAAGCTCAACCGGAACTCGCTCGACAGCCGCTGCCGCAACCGCCAGGTCATCGCCGTCAGGAAGTAGCTCTTGCCGGAAAACGGTGCGCCCAGGATCGACAAAAACAGCGACTCCATTTCCAGCAACGCTCGAGGCAGACTCAAGTGGCATCGCGGGCAGGCCAACTCACGGCAGACAACGCCCTTGACGTCGATCGCGCGACAATCCTCGTTGAACCTCGACGGAAGAAACCGTTGCTGAACGTCGTCGCCGAGCAACGAGTCGCCGCGAAGTTCCGGATGTGCCGTGATCCACAATGTCGCATCAGGCGGAAAAGTGTGCCAACAGTGCGGGCAGGTCACCTTGCGTCGCAGGCTGACCGACCGAGTCGCGCCGGTCAGTTTCGCGGTGCGAGACGCGGATGGTCGCGGAGGCTCGACGACTGGAGGCTGCTGCAACACGGTCTTCAGCGCCGCCGCAAACTCCTCCATCGATGAGTATCGCTCGTCGATCGACTTGGCCATCGCCGTCAGGCAAATCGACTCCAGCCGTGGATCGAGTTTCTGACGGAACCGTGACGGTGGAGGTGGCCGGATATCCGAGTTGACGATCTGTCCGATGACGGCAGTGACCGTTCCCTGGAACGGCAACCGCCCGGCCAGAAGCTGGTACAGGATCACGCCCAAGCTGTAGACATCACTGGCCGGCCCGACCAAATTGTGATCACCGTTGACCTGCTCGGGCGACATGAACGCCGGTGTGCCGATCATCATCCCGAGCCGGGTCGTGTCGGCATCGAGATTGTCGATCCGCCGGGCCAACCCGAAATCCATCACGATCGGCTCGCCGCGTTCGTCGATCATGACGTTCTTCGGTTTGAGATCGCGGTGGATGATGCCGTGGGCGTGGGCGTAACGCAGCGCCAGGGCCAGCTTGCGGACGACGGTGACCACGTGCCGCTCAGACTGCAGCGTCTCGGGGGAGATGTACTCGGACAACAAGTCGCCCTCGATGAACACCATCGTGCTGAAATGGATTCCGTCGATCTCACCGACGTCATGTACCGGGCAGATATTCGGGTGATTCAATTTCGCCGCCGCTCGAGCCTCGCGGTAAAACCGTTCGATCAACTCGCTGCCATCATCGGTCGACTCGAAATTCGGGACCTTCACCGCAACCTGTCGCTCGAGTTCCTCGTCGTATGCCAGCCAGACGACACCCATGGATCCTCGACCAATCTGACGCAGAATCCGGTACCGTCCGAAGACCTCCGGCAAGTCCACCACCTCGGACGATTCGAACCTCAAACCGGGAGCGACCGTCAACCGGTCGACACCAGCCACGACGCCGGTCGGTTCTGCGTCGTCGATCTCATCGACACGGCCGGGAAACCGCATGGCCAGTTCCTGATCGTCCAGCGGCTCGCCAAGCTCGCCACGCATGTCGAGCTCGACCCGGATCAGGTCAACCGTCACCGTCTCCGGTGTTCCGAGTTCCGGAAAACGGGCAAGATAATCATCAACCGTCAGGAGTCGATCGGAACGCCACTGGCGTTCCAGGTCGATCTTGACCATCTCGGTCAACGTCGCCAACCGGAGGCCGGGATCCTCGAACGGAAGGCTGTCGACAGAGTCGTCGAGCTTCGCCTGGTCCCAGGTGCGGTCGAATTCCACCAGCCACGATTCAAGCTGGTCGCGTTCGACGTCCGGCAACTCGGCCAGAACGCGGTTCATTGCCCCCTCGCATCGCGGACACGATGACTCCCCCCATCTCTCTTACTTATTGCAAATCGGGCGCCATTTGTCACATCGTTTCGCTCCAAACCTCGCGACATCGACAATTCGGGCCGCTGAAGCTCCGCAAAACGACTCACGGCTCGCCGAGTTCAGCCTCTCGAGGGCTTCCCCAGCACTGTGACGGATGATCGGCGATAATCCGCCGGGCGAGCCAGGCATACGACACGATGACCATCAGCACCGGCAGACCCAGAACCAGCATCGCCCGCAGGATACTGCCCGGCTGAACCAGCATGTACACGCCGGCGACGAGTGCGGGGGCGGCCAACGACGTGACCAACACGAAAATTGCGTGGTTGGTTTCGGGTCGCACCGACCCGCCGCGGCCTCCCTTCAGCGTGTCTCCGAGGATCTCGGGCAACGCGGGGTGAATCCACAGACGAATCTCCGCCGCCAGAGCCGCAATCGCGGCCAGAAGGCCCATCAGCGAGGTCAGGGTGATGCCGCCGACCAGCGTGATCATGATCGCCGCAAAACGCTCCATCCGCGGCGGCTGGCCAGCGATCTTCGCCACAGCCACCATGGCCACGACAGTGACAACCGCCATCGCTGCGACCTTCCAACAGCCCATGGCCACGCAAAACAGTCCGCCGACCGCTGCCCGTCTTCGATCCGGATCGTCGGCGAACACCCAGACCGCGGTCCGCAGTGACCGCCAGCCGGCTCGCACCGAAGGCAGGACAATCCCCAGCCACGGATGACCGGTCGCCAGGAACAACGCCACACCGACGGCCAACAGGACCGCAAGTTCCAGCACCGTTTTCCGATGGAACACCACGTCGGACTGCCTGGGCCGCATCCGCAATCGCGAGTGCCCCACTACCAATCGGGTTGATGACATGACAGTCTCTTGGAGCCCGGCGACGTGCCAAAGCGCGTATTGCTGCGGCGACGATGACCTTCCACGAGGCCGGCTCCACGGACAACCGATGACAGCACAAGACCTTTCCGTCGTGTATTCGGAGATCCAGGCCGAAGCCACTCTGCTGTCCGGTGACCTGTTGGACATTCCGCAAAGGGCGGCCGTACTCAACCATATTTACCTCGACTCGGGACGGAATCACACGTTTCCGCAGATTGCCGTTCACGGCGCGCTGTGGGCCTACAACTTCTTCGAAGTCGGCGGACGCGTGGGGCGACTGATCGGCAGGCGGTACTTCTACAGTTCCAAGGAACGGGCCTTTCGACTCGGGTTGCTGCAGTCCTTCGCCGAGGACTTTCGCAAGATCAACCGGTTGGTCTGCATCGACACCTACACCAACTACCATTTCAGCAAGCGGCTGGGCCGCGAACCGGGCGCGGACCAGCTGATTCATCCCGATCTGCTGGCGGCACTCAACCAGGTCCACGAATGTCGTGAGGCCGGGGACTCGTTGAGCGAGGACGAGAAGCGGAACGTGTTTCGACAGGCGTTCCTCTGGGAACAGGAACTGACGGTGGCTCCCGGAGTGAAGGAGGCCATCGAGTCCTTTGACTGCCGCTTCATGCGTGCCCTGTGCATGAAACCGATCGTCCGTTTTGCGTTCTTTCCGTGGTGCCGCTTCCTGTGGTTCCGGAACTTCTACGACACCGACGAACGGATCAGGAAGGGGCTGCAAGCCTACGACTACGCCCGGGCAATGGGTTGGGACCACGTCGTCGACAGCACCAGGTCATACGGCCTGTTGAGCGAGGCCGCGCTGGCCAACCCGCGGGAGCACTTCCGCAGTCTCAAGCAGCATCTCCTGCAGGACGCCGGCTGAAAACACGCCTCGATCTAACGCAGGAAGCCGCGGCTAGGCCGACGATGGTCCCGGCGGTCACCCCGTCCCCTACCGCCGGGGCCGAGGGAACCTGGGGGGTTTCACGGTGGCACCCGATTCGATCGGATTCCCCCTGTCGTTGCTCCATCCAATCCAGCCGTCACTGTACAGCGATGTGCCTGGGACGCCGATCACCCGAGCAAATGTCAGCACTTCGGCCGCGCGCCATCCGCCGCCGCACATGAACGCGAGGTGTTTGTCGGTGCTGATCCCCGCCCGCTTCCAGAGTGCGAGGATCTCATTGGCGTTCCGCATCGTGTTGTCGATGTTGCGATAGGGTGTCAGCGAATTCGCACCGGTGAAACCGGCTTGTCCATAAGTGGAACCGGGGATTCGCCCCTTGCGGAAATGGTACTTGTAACCGGAGGTCTTGCCGGTGAACTCGGCCCAGGTGCGGGTGTCGACCAGCGTGTAGTTGCCGGGCTTGAGCAGCCGGGCCTTCACCCGTTTGGTGTCATCAATCAACGTCGGACGCCTGGGAATCCGTACGCCGAACGACTTCACCTTCGGTGGCCGGTGACTCCTGGTCTCCACAGCGTATCCGGCAGCCTTCCAGGCGGCGAAGCCTCCATTGAGCACCCGCACATCAGCCACACCCATGTACTGCAACACGATCGCCAGCCGGTAGCTGGCCGTGGGGTCCTTGCCCGAGACCACCACGGTGTCGTCGGCCTGAAACCCGTATCGCCTGGCAAACC
>Ga0310122_10000927_pt1 | contig 18762 bp, 17 predicted proteins | sample CB6_Bottom_1051__FD_203503 | JGI IMG/M metagenome (GOLD analysis project Ga0310122, IMG submission 203503) | Marine microbial communities from Western Arctic Ocean, Canada - CB6_Bottom_1051 | ecosystem: Environmental > Aquatic > Marine > Oceanic | place: Canada: Western Arctic Ocean | collected...
CACCTGAGGGCCAGACGACAGGCGCCCCGGCTGCCGAACCATCCGGGTTGCAGGACGAGATCACCCCTACCGCCACGACGGCCGGAACCTCGCCGGCCACGCCGACCGACCTCGGAACGGCTGAGCCCGTAATCATCACCGAACCGAGTCCGAGTCGGTTCGAATCGGCGCCTCGACCGGAGTCGGAGCCGGCTGCCGTGGCATCATCGAGCGCCGCAGCCACCTTTTCAGACGCTGGTTCGACAGGCACCGATGATGCCACCCAAGAGGATGCAGAGGTGGAGGGTGACGAGGAGGAGGAGGGGCCTCCGCCCGAATCGGCGACCGAAGTGGAACTGCGACAGACGATTCTCCTCCTGAAGGAGGACGGGCTCGACGTGGCCGCCGTGATGAGCGACGAGAACTTCCTCGAAGTCAGTGAGCGGGCGAGCATCGAGGGCGTCGACGTGTGGAGCATGGTCATCGAGATCATCGGCCAGTGAGTCGGCGACGGGTTCAAAGACGGGCCGCGTGGCAGCCGCACCGGAGGAGTCTGACTGGTCCACTGTCCCGAGTGCAGCAAAGAGCAGCCGGACGATTCGAAGTTCTGCCGCTACTGTGGAGATCGGATGCCCGGTGGCACCGAGGTAAGGATGCTGCGCGAAGAGGCGGTGCTGATCGCTCAGGCGAAAGGCACGACTCCACCCCCCGCGCCTGGAGATGCGAATCGGACGTCGGGCGTCAGCAACGCCACCTTCCAGTCGGGTCAGCAGGTGCGACGCCGCTGACCGTCCTGAATCGGCTGCCCCGGTGTGCTGGCGGACCGGCGAAGGCGATGGTCGTCCTCCGATCCGGGGCATCGTCCGGCGCCCGACCGGCTTGAGAGGGGTTGCGAGCATTCTTTCGGCTGCTTCGCCTGCTCGACACATGCGACGCAGGCATCTGGCGATGGCATTGTCGAGTCTGCCGGCGCATCCGCAGCGAGACGTCGCGCTGGAACAGTACATGACGGACGGCGAGGTTGCAGCGACCTGGATGCAGGCTATCCGGGACTCCGGCGACCTGACCGTCCAGAGCGACGACGGTGAGCGCCCGGCGACGGTCTGCGACCTCGGCGCCGGCAACGGCGTCCTCGGCCTGGCAGCGGTGCTCTGCGGAGCAAAGCGAGCATGGCTGGTCGAATGCGACGAAGCGGCTTGCTCGGTGGCGATCGCAGCCACGGAGCGGCTCGGTCTGACCGATGTCATCAGCGTCGTCCACGACCGCGTGCTCGGTCGCTGGGACAGCGGCTGGACTGGTGGCGAGGCCGCCATCACGCCGGACGTCATCATCATGAATCCCCCGTGGGGCAGGCAGACCGAGCGGGCCGACCGCGCCTTCCTCGATGCCGCCTTCGCCTCGCCAGCCGGTATCATCCACGTGCTGCACAGCGCCGGCGCGAGCCACATCGAGGGGCTCGCGGAGGCGGCAGGCTGGACCGCCGACCGCTGGCTGGAGGGCGACCTGCCGCTGCCCGCCGCATATCGGCACCACGAGCAGCGACGCGGCACGACGAGGTGCGCGATGTGGCGAATCCGCCCTCAGGTCTGACCGACCAAGGCATCGATGAGGAGCCACTGGAGAGGGGCACGACAGACCCTCTCGCCCTGCATCGGCGCGTTGATAGGGAAGGCGCAGGTCGAGCGGTCCGATGGGCAGCGTCAGAGAAGGTGACTTCGTCACACCTGGCACGAGACTGGAACTGCCGGACGATGCGACGGTCGGCGACGGCATCGAACGTTCCGGAGAGGTGTGGGTGGCGGTTCGAGCCGGCCTCTTCTCGAACGGTGGAACACCCGATGTCAGTCCATCAGGATCAATTCCACTGCCGCCACAGGTCGGCGAGACGTTCATCGGCGAGGTGAGCCGGCTGCACGCGAAGACCGCGGAACTGCAGATCCTCTGCATCGAAGGTCGCGAGGATGGCCACAGGAGCATGGCGGCCGAGAGCATGGCGGCCGACATCTTCGTCTCCGAGATCGTCGACCGGTTCATGCCTTCACCAGGTGATGGCATGCGAACCCGCGACATCGTCCGCGCCAGGATCATCAAAACGGATCCGATGCTGAAGGCGACGACCAAGGACGACCCGTCGCTCGGCGTCCTGTACGCGCTGTGCACCGTCTGCGGCCTGCCGCTGCATGTCAGCAGCGAGACTCCGGATGAGAACGTCGCCTGCACTCGCTGCGACTACAAGGGCTACCGCGCCCTGTCGAATGGCTTCGGCCACGGCCATCTGCTGCCCGATGGAGTCGACCTCCAGCCGCTCAATCGCGGCGGCGAGCGCTGGACGCCCGAAGTAGAGGGACGGCTCGGCCACGACGGAGCCCGCCCCTACCTCTCACTGATGGCCGATTACCGACGCGGCACCGTGCACGCGATGCCGAAGGAGGCGCGGCGCAGCGGCGGCGGCGGTCGCGGCGGCGGTCGCGGCGGCGGCCGTGACGGCCAACAGCGGCGCGAGATGCACAAGACGAAGTGCACCCTCTGTGGTGACGACTGTCAGGTGCCGTTCCAGCCGACTCCGGGCAAGCCGGTCCGCTGCTCGCCGTGCATGGACAAGGTGAAGGACGGCGAGGCTGACAAGGAGGCACTGGCGGCCGAGCGGAAGATTCTGGTCGGGGCGCGCGAGAAGGCACAGGAGACGGCCGGTCTGAAACTGTTCGTCGGAGGCATGCCGCGCGAAGCCACCACAGATGAACTGCGGGCGTTGTGCGAGCCGCACGGCGAGGTCCGCTCGTGCGACATCGCCACCGATCGAGAGGGCGCGCCGCGCGGCTACGCCTTCGTAACCTACGCCTCTCGCGAAGAGGGCGCAGCCGCCCTCAAGGCGCTGAATGGGAGTGAGTTGCACGGCCGGAAACTGAGGTTCGACGAATCGACCTCAGGCGGTGGCGGCGGAAGACGCGATGGTCGGGGTGGCGGACGCGACAGACGGGGCGGACGCCGCGACGATCGACGCTGACGCGACTGAATCTTCCCCTCCCGGCCCTTCCCAGTCCAATCCACCTCCTCTCCTGGTCAACCGGAGAGCATACGGTCAGACATCGCTTCGACGGCGCAGCGGGGAGGAAGCGAAGGCATGGCTTGGCTGGTCATCGACGGCTACGAGGACGAGCCTGCCGCCTTCGGCGTGCCGCCCTACATCGGCTTCCATGTCCGCTATGTATGCGGCGTCCTAGAGGCGCACCGTGTCGAATACGAGTACATCACCATCGACGAATGGCGACGCGGCCGCCGACCGCTCTGTCTGTCGACAGGGCGGGTCGGGGACGAAGAGGACGAACTGACCGGCTGCGTGCTGGTCGCCGGCGCGGTGGTACCCGGCAAGTACCTCCGCGGCACGCCGATCTCACAGCGTGAGACAGACTCGATTGTCCATGGATTCCCTTACGATGCACCGGTGCTGTGCGGTGGCTGGGCGATCCGCGGCTGGCGGCAGCGCGGCTGGACGCCGCTGCGCAAGCGACTCTTCCTCGCCGTCCAGGACATCGATGCGACCCTGCACCACTATCTCGATTCCGGCGAATGGTCGCACCGGCGGCGAACCGCCGAGCAGTGGACCGCCTGGGCCCATGCCGGTGCCCGCTCGCTGGCGGTCCGTGACCATCCGGACCTAGTTGTCGAGGCGTACGACAGCACGCAGGGCGGTCGCTCAGGCAGCAGGACTGCAAGGTCGGTGAACGGGATGACGGGTGGCTCAGACGGGGTTGGAAGGTCAGTGGGACCTGGAGGCATACCTGGTCCGTTGACCTATGAGGTGGAGGTCTATCAGGGCTGTTTCCGCTACCGTCGCGGTTGTCGATTCTGCATCGAGCCGAAGAAGGGAGTGCCGATATGGAGGACCCCGGAGGATATCATAGAAGAGGTGCGCATCGCACTCTCACAAGGCGTCCAGCATGTACGACTCGGTGGCATGACCGATGTCTACACCTACATGGCGGACGGTGTCACCACCGATGAATACCCCACACCCGACCCCGAACCCATCGCTCGTCTGCTGCACGGCCTTCGCGATGATGATAGGTTGCAGACGCTGCACGTCGACAACGCGAATCCGAGCATCATCGCCGAGAACATCGAGCCCGCGACCGAGATCACCAGGACTCTGGTCGAGACGGTGTCGGACGGTGCGGTCCTCTCGTTCGGGCTGGAGTCGGCCGACCCAGCGGTGCACGAGGCGAACTGGTTGAACTGCAACGCCGAGCAGTTGAAGATGGCCGTCCGCCACATCAACGAACACGGCAGGGAGCGAGGTCCGCGCGGTTTGCCGCGCCTGTTGCCGGGATTGAACTTCATCGCCGGTCTGAACGGCGAGACGACGGCCAGCAACCGGTTCGACAGAGCGCTTCTCGAAGACTTACGCAGCGAAGGTCTGTGGTTGCGCCGAATCAACATCAGACAGGTCGAGGGTGAGGGATTCCAAGAGATCGATGAGGCAGGTTTCCGTTCGTTCAAGTCGTGGGTGCGCGACGAGATCGATGCGCCGCTGCTGGCCGAGATGCTGCCCCTCGGCACTCGTCTGAGGGATGTCCGATGGGAGGCACACGACGGTCGGACCAGACTGCCGGTCCACCTTCAGCCAGCCCATAGAGACCCGGCGATACACGGCCGTGCCGGCGTCACCTTCGGCCGGCAGACCGGTGCCTATCCGGTGCTGACCGGCGTGCCATATCACATCCCACTTGAGACCGTGAGCGACGTCATCGTGACCGGTCACGGCGCCCGCAGCATCACCGCGGTCGAGGTCGGCCTGCAATTGGAATCGGTCACCCAGAAGCAATTGGAGGCGATTCCCGGGATCGGTGAGAAGAGCGCGTGGCGCATCATCACGGAGCGGGCCAGAGCGCTCCGGGCGCGGCCGGACGAAGCACCCTTCGCAACGGTCACCGAAGCCTTCCATGCGTGTGACCTCGAAGTGCCCCGACTCGCCGAGACCATCCTGCAGGTGACACCATGAGAGTCCCTCACGGCGATCGCCGGCTGCGGGAGGGAGGGCGAGAGTGAGCGCCGTCGATGAGGTGTGGGCGGCGGCGGAACAGCTGCGGCGCCGGACCATGGCACTGAGCGGTGACCTGCTGGCGGAGAGCGGTCGCATCGATCGGATCTACCATCCGCTTGATTACGCCCGGCGGCCGCACGAGGCGTACATCGAGCGCTTCGCCGGACTCGGGGCGAGGCTGCTGCTGGTCGGCATGAATCCCGGTCACGGCATGGGCAACACCGGCGTCCCGTTCGGCTGCCCCGAACAGGTCCGGGACTATCTCGGCATCCGCGACCTGCCGGTCGGTAAGCCGGTCGACGAGCACCCGAAGCGTCCTGTCAGCGGCCTCGCCTGTCCGAAGGCCGAGGTCAGCGGTCGGCGAATCTGGACATTTCTACGAGAGCGGTGGGGCTCGCCCGAGGAGGTGCACGGCCGCATCTACATCGTCAATCACTGCCCACTCTGGATGTTCGACGAGGCCGGTCGCAACATCACACCCGACAAGTTGTCAGGAGCCGGCGCCAGCCGGCTGGCCGAGGCGTGTGACAAGCACCTGCGCTCGGTCGCCGAGGCGCTTCGAGTCACCTCGGTGATTGGCGTCGGCCGTTACGCGCACAGTCGCCTGCCGAGGGATCTGGGCTTCGAGGCCGGCTATGTACCGCATCCCTCGCCGGCCAGTCCGTTCGCGAACCGGAACGGCGGTGCCGATTGGCGCGCCGCCTTCGCCGCGGCTCTCACCGCCGCAGGCCTCGCCGAGACCGTTCGGTAGCGACATGCGCGAGCACTCCCAGCAGAGCGCCGAGCATGATGGCGGAGAGTGACATGCTGCTCGCGACGACCGCTGAGAGCGGCGTCACTCCCCTGCTCATGGAGTTGGTCTGACCGCCACCGCCGCCGGGACCGCCCTCGCAGCCGGGTGGCGGCGGGCCTATGCCCGGCCCCCAGGTCTCGCCGAATCCCGAGCAGTCCGGACCGCCGTCACCGCCCTCAGAGTTGCTCATATCCGCCTCTCCGTGGTAGCAGATCAGGAAGTACGGGAAGCCCATGTCGCCGTCCCCGTTGTTCAGCGTCGAATGGTAGTGGTAGATGCCATCCGGGAACTCGGGCGTCGCCGAGAAGTGTCCGTTGCATACATCGAGGTCGCCGAGCCCCGGAATGAACTCGTAGTCGTCGATGCCGTTGTAACCAGTCTCGCCCGCCTTCAGTCGATACGAAGAGCGCATCTCGACGATGCTGCCATTCTCCGCCTCGCCCCAGACTCCGTAGATGGGATAGCCGTCGAACGCCGCGCCTATCGGCTTCGAGTGGTTGCCGTCATAGGTCGTGTTCAGCATGTCGTAGTCCAGCATCACTCCCCCCGCGTCCGAGTCGGGATGCCAGTGGACGCAGTTCGCATCCGCGTGATAGTGATACATTCCGCCAGGACCCGAATGGCCGTGGCAGACCCCGAGCCAGATCTGCTGTCTATCCTCCTCATACTCACCGTGATGGCTGGCCACGGCATCGCCTCCTGGACCATCTTCTGGACCGAAGAACGGCACTCCGTTGACAGCGACGGCGACCGGACCGCGTTCACCCGCGCATTCGTAGGCGCCTGCGGCCGACGGACAGTCGGAGGAGTCGTGACCGCCGGTCGTGTCATTGATGGGTGCGCGTGGCAGCGACCAGGTGAGGTCCTGCGCCGAGGCGCAGCAGCCGGGACCGGATTCTAGGTCGTGTTCGGGCAGACCGTTCGAGGTGATGATGACATGCGTCGAATTGGTGGTGACTGACACATCGCAGACATGACCATCGAATGCTGTCGTGTTGTAGTCGTCGATGGGTGGTGAATCGCCGTCCTGACAGAAGAAGAAGTCGAGCCAGAACTGTGCCAGGTCGCTCGAATCGTAGGTGGTCTGGTTGGTGTTGTTGCCGCCGTCCGGAGGATCGACGGTGCCGTTGCTGCCGTTCTCCCCATCACCACCGCCGGTTCCATTGCTGCCATTGCCGCCACCGGCCATCGGTGCTGTCTGATGGTCGATCACGATGACCTGCCCATCCGCCAGCACGGTGTGCTGCCAGGTGTCCACATCGACCCCGTCGACGGTCATGCTCAGCGTGTGATTCGCGTCGGCCTTCAGGTCGAGCACCTGTGTGCTGTTGAACACCTCGCCCCAGATCTCGAAGAAGGTGCCCAGTGGTAACTCGATGGGCTCGTGACTCTCGACATGCAGCCTGCCGGTGAAGTCGTGGGTGTGCACCAGATGCATCGCGCTAGGGCACGCCCATGTATCGATGCCTATATCGGCGGGAATCGCCACCTGATCGCCATCGGAGAAGATGCGAAGCGTCGGATGGATGTGCTGTGCCAGATTCGAATGGCTGTCGAGACATTGCCCGGACAACGGCGTGCTGCCATTGCCACTGCCGCCCTGACCACCATCACCGCCGCTGCCGTCCTCCCCATCCTCGCCGGAAGGTTCGGTCACTGGCGGGCTGCCGGTCAGATTCAACTCGATGAGAGCGGCCGGGCTGGACGTCGATTCGGGCGGATGCTCTGCCAGCACCTGAATGGTCCAGACGCCAGCCAAATCGTACGGCACGGTCCAGTTCCAACCACCATTCCCGCTCGCGTTCACGATGAGCGGGGTCTGCCAGCTGCCGTTCGCCGCCTTAGCGGTGATCTGCACAACCACCTCGTCGGGATGGTCGTGCAGGACCGTTCCGACGAGACTCGCCGGACCTGCGCTGAGATTCCATTCGAGGTCGGCGACCTGGACCGTCGGCGCCTCGTGCACGTGATTCCCCGCTCGATGCCCCGTCGGCACCGTCGCCGGATCCTGCCCGCCGTTCTGGCCATCATCGGACGGCTGTTCGGCGCCGTCAGAGCCGAACGACTGGTTCACAATCACGGTCACAGCGCCGGCGAGGACCAGAAAGCCGACGATCAGGGAGATGACTGCGACTCCCTTCGGCATGGCTCCGCAGGCGCCTCAGCGTGTTAATCAAAGGAACGCATTCTCGGATATTTCAGCCCGCTTGCATACCACCGCACTGACGAGTCCGAGCACTTCTGGCGGACTCCGGTTCTCGCCGAGGCGGTATGACCGGAGCCGATGAGGACTCCGCGAACAGCCACGAATCTGATAACTGAGAACCGCGGTTGCCGGCCGAGGTGCCACCATGACTCCCTGGAATCCGCCCGAGACCGCATTGAAACCACTGCCATTCGACAGAGACTGGACGAAGCCCGACGAAGGGCTTGGTGACCCTCGGACCCTGTACGAAATGATGGCGAATTCAATCGACAGGTACGGCCGTGATCCGGTACTCTGCACCTATGTACCCGGCGACGGATTGAGCCGCGTCCACATCACCCGCGGCGAGTTCCTCGATCTGGTCGATGGCCTCGCGGCGGCGATGCGGGCGGCCGGCGTCGAGATGGACGACAGAGTCCTGATGATGATGGATAATTCGCCTCAATGGATGGCCATCGCCTACGCCGCCAACAAACTCGGCGCGGTGTTCAGCGCCTGTTACACGCACCAGAAGACGGATGAGCAGGCGCACTGCATCCGACTGGCCGAACCGAAGTTGCTGTTCGTCGCGAGCGACGATCTGCTGCAGAGGTTCGCCGCCGACAAACCGGCGGACCTCGCCTGGCCGGATGCCGGCGTCGTGCTGCTGGAGGCGGAGATGCCAGCGAAGACCCCGGACGGCGTCGATGTCTCGCTCTGGTCGAAGTTCGTCAGCGACGGCATGGCGGCCGATCCGGTGAACGACTTCGCGACCGACCACATGCGACTGGCATCGCTGATATTCACCTCTGGCACCTCGGGAGATCCGAAGGCGGTGATGCTGCACAACTGGGGGCCACTGTCGAACGTGCTGGCGATGCAGGGGCGCTATCCGCTCTGGCCGGGCCGTCGAACCGCCTGCTTCCTGCCGTTCGCCCACTCGCTCGCTCAGGTCGGCGACATGCACTTCATGATCCACACCGGCGCCGAGATCCATTTCATTTCAGACCTGCTGAAGCTGATCGACGAATGCGCCACTATCAACCCGCACGTCATGCTCTGCGTGCCGCGCGTGCTGAACAAGTTCCACGGCCGCGTCATGGAGGGACTGAAGGCGAGCCCGATCAAGAAGCGGTTGGGGTATGCTGCTCTGAAGAGCGCCGAGAAGCGAATAGCGAGGGCGGGCATCGACATGGTCGCCGTACCACCGAGAGGCTTCAAGGACAAACTGCTCGACAAGCTGGTGTTCAGCAAGGTCCGGGCCCGACTGGGCGGCGAGATGGACCTGATGATCTCCGGCGGTGCGCCACTGTCGCCGGATGTCGCCAGCTTCGTCCAGTCGATCGGCATCTCGGTGGCCGAGGGATACGGCCTCTCCGAGACAAGTCCGCTGGTCAGCATGAACGGCTGGGAGGATTCCTTCAAATGCCGTACCGGCACCGTCGGCCGAGCCATCCCAGGCGTCGAGATCATCATCGATAGGTCAGTCTGGGACGACCCTGAATCGAGCGACGGCGAGATCTGCGTCCGCGGTCCGAACATCATGCTCGGCTACTGGCGCGATGAGAAGGCGACGAGCGAGGTGATCGACGAGAACGGCGTCTTCAGGACCGGGGATCTCGGTCGTCTCGAGGACGGGTTCCTGAGGATCACCGGCCGGGTCAAGGAGCAGTTCAAACTGCTCAACGGCAAATATGTCTCGCCTTCGAAGCTGGAGGGAGAACTGAAACTGCACCCACTGGTCGAGCAGGTGAGCATCGACGGTCGCGGCAAGGACGGCACCTACGCGATCATCCAACCCGACGAGAAAGTGTTGCGAGAGGCGTTGGCGAGGGCGAGTGTTACAGTGAGCGGTGGCTTTGGAGAGATGTGCCGGAACGACGAGGTGAAGCGATTCGTCCTCGACACTCTGCGCAGCGAGATCATGCAGAAGATGGGCTGGAAGAAGTACGAGATGCCTCAGACTGTCATCCTCGATGAGGCCGAATGGACAGTCGAAGACGTCCTCACTCCATCGATGAAGGTCAAGCGCCGCGTCCTAGAGCTGCGATTCGCCTCTGAGATCGCCGCCATCCCCTGACCACGCTGGACACCCGCGGTGGGTTGCTCCGGACCGAAGCAACCGAAGGCACGGACCCGTCCGTGCCGACCGTGAACCCCGAGGCGTGGCTCGGACTAGCGACCGTGTTGATGCTGGGCGCGACATCACCCGGCCCTTCGCTCGCCTATGTCCTGCGCAACACCATCAACGGTGGACGGGTCGCCGGTCTGGCGAGCGCACTCGGACATGGCCTCGGCATGGGCTGCTACGCGTTCCTGTTCGCCGTCGTGCTGAGCGCCGCTCTGCAAGCCTCACCGGAAGTCGAGGCGCCGCTGAGGATGGTCGGGGCGCTGCTGCTGGTCGGCATCGGCGCGGCGTTCCTACGCGCCGGCTTCGCTCCGCGACCGAACAGCGACCGGCGGGATGACCTCGAGGAGGAATCAGAGGATGACGACGGCGAGCAGCCGGGTCGGGTCGCTGCCCGAGAGCGACCCGAGGTCGGGTTGGCTGAACATCGGCTTGGCCGGAACTTCGGCTTCGGCTTCGCCCTCGCCTTCTTCAACCCGAAGATCGCCGCCTTCCTTCTCGCCGTCTACAGTCAGTTCGTCGAGGCTGACGCCGGTCTTCCGACACAGGTGGGAATGGCTGCGCTGGCATTCGTCATCGATGCCGGATGGTACGCCGTCGTCGCAGTGCTGCTGAGCGGCGGCATCGGTGTATCCCTGTCCGACCATGGCCGCCGGATCGATCAGGTGATCGGCGCAGTCATGCTGCTGTTCGGGTTCTCGGTCCTGTTCTGAACAGGATCATGCGGCCACCCGACCGCCGGCGGCAGTCGGTGAACGACAGAACAGCCTGCACTCCTGGCAGGCCGGCCGCGGCAGTACCCGATGGACCGGAGGAGCACGGATTCTGGAGGATCACCTATCCGGATGTTCCGTCAGCGCCCTTCGAAGCGAGGAGTTCGGCGCTCGACATAGGCGGCGATGCCTTCCTTCGCGTCGCTGCTGTTGAACAGCGCCGCCTGCAGCTCGCGCTCGAGAGCGAGGTGGTACTCGAACGGGATCTCGGGGCCGGTCTGGCAGCTCCGCTTGATGTTGCCGACCGCGAGGGTAGCCTTGAACGGCAGCGTGTACTGGCCGGCCCAGTCGAGCACGTCCTGACGGAACGAATCGAGCGAGCCGTCCCAGAGATGGTTGATCAAGTCCAGTTCGAGCGCCTTCTCGAACGCCATCAACTCGCCGCTGACCATGTATTCGAGAGCCTTCGCCTTGCCGATCAGACGAGTCAGTCTGGCGGTGCCGCCGGTGCCGGCCAGCACACCGAGGTTGATCTCCGGCAGGCCGACCTTGCCGGCGTCCTTACGGGCGATCCGGATGTCGCACGCCATGGCAATCTCCAGACCGCCTCCTACGGCGTGTCCGTTGATCGCGCAGATGACCAGTTTCGGCGTCTGTTCAAGGCGGCTCAGAGTCTCGTTGGCGTGGAGGCAGAAGTTGTACTTGAAGCCGGGAGTCACCGAATTGAGCATCGCGATGCTTGCTCCAGCCGAGAAGAACTTCTCGCCGTTGCCGGTCAGGATGATGACGGTTACATCATCGTCGAAGCGGGCTCGGACGACCGCTTCGTCGATGTCGCACATCATCTCGTGCGTGTAGGTGTTCGGACCCATCGCACCCTCTTCGAGCGGGTCACCATCGGAGTTGGATGCCAGTTCGATGATGGCGATGCCGTTGTCGGTGACGCCGTAGTTCACGCGGTCGTTCTTCATAGGCTCCAGTTCCGGCCAAGAGGTCATGCAGCGCGCGACCTGCAAGCGGCATATCAAACCGCCGTCCCGGGCCGTGTTCGCGCCTTGCGGGAGGACCTCGCTCAGTTGTCGTCGACCGGCCGATGACGACCGCTCGCCAGCGGATCACCGATAGACAGCGCCACAGTCACGGATCGCTCTCGAACGAGACCGAACCGCCGCCGACCCTGCATTGCCGCCACTGCTCGGCCACCCGCTTCGCTGCGTCGCTCGGCTGCCAGTCGTCTCGCTTCAGGGCTGGGCGGAACGGCAACCGCTTCGCCGTCCGGCCGTCCTCGAGGTCGATCTTCCGCAGCATGCCGAGCCGGACGATCGGCCAGAGGGCTCGACGGAACAGGCCGGGTCGGTAGAGTCGCTCGATGAAGACGAGGCCGTCGCCGCGCTTCTTCTGGTCTCGCATCCAGTATCGAGCGACTCGACCGAAGCCGCGGTCGCCGACCCGGTTCATCAGCCAGCGATTGATAGCGCTCACCCGGATTATCGGCACCATTCGACGGAAGACCTCTCGCTCGTAGTCACACTGGCCGAGAATGGCCTGGGCGGCCAGCGCGCCGCTGGTGATCGCATACCGCATCCCGAATCCCCACATGAAATCCTGCAGACCACCCGCCTCACCGACGTAGTATCGGCCGTCGTGCTGGTATGCGGATGGCAGGCTGAAATCACCCTTGCCGCCGACCCGCTTGATAGGTTGCCGATCGAGGCCTGGATAGTGCTGTTCGTACCAGACGATGGTCTCATCTAGGAACCGCTGACTCCGCTTCTGCTTGCGCCAGAGACAGGTGCAGATGAGGCCGACGCCGTCGATGATGATCATGTAGGCATAGGCGCCCGGCGCTAGCTTGTCGTTCAACTGCAGGCAGACCTGATTCGGCAGCGGCGTCCTGAACACCTCGCCGAGCGCGACCGCGCTGGTCTCCTTCGGTCCGGCTGCGATCACCGTGCACTCCTCCCGACCCACCTTCGAGCCGTAGTGAATGGTCGCACCCGCCGCTTCGGCCATCCGCTTGAAGCCCTGATCTATGCAGTGTGTGTCGGTGCCGCGCTCGACGATGCGGAAGGCTATCCTGTCTGATCTGATCTCTGTGATCGTGTCATCGGGATGGATCAGGTCGCAGACCTTGAACGGTGTCGACTTGAACGCCTCCGGATCGAGGCCCCATTCGCGCATCTCGTCGAACAGGTCAGAATCGGCCGTCCAGTTCTCCAGTCCTTGGAAGTCGCCATCGAATCGACCGCCGGAATCGGATCGCAGCTCGTGCACATGCACCTCTTCACCCGCCTTCGCGAGTATGGTCGCGGCCGTCAGACCGCTCAGACCGCCACCCATGATGTGAATCACTCCATCGCCATCCATCGCTCTCCTCGTGGCGGCTCGCGGTCATAGGAGTGCTGGATGCGAACAAAGATGGCTGAGAGCGATTTCCGGAGTGCATGGCCGAGCCGACGGTGCTGATCGAGGTCGCCGAGCGGGCGCTGGACCCGGACGCGCTGCGGGCCAGACTGCCTATCTCCGGATGCGGCGCCATGGTCTCGTTCGTCGGCATCACCCGCGGCGAGGTGGACGGCGTCGCCGTCGAGCGACTCGAGTTCGACGCCTGGCGCGATCGACTTCCCGAGGTGCTGGAGGATCTGGCCCAGCAGGCCATCGACGAATTCGGCCTCGGTTCGGTGGCGATGGCTCACCGGGTCGGCTCGGTCGGTCCGGAAGAGCCGATCGTCGCCATCCATGTCGCCTCCGCCCACCGAGCCGAAGCGTTCGCTGGGTGCGCATGGCTCATCGATTCCCTGAAGGCCCAGGCGCCGCTCTGGAAGAAGGAGTTCAGAGCGGATGGAGTGGTCTGGAAAGGGGGGCTGGGTTAATGTCGAACAGTCCGATCGTCGATATCGGGGACAAGCCGTCCGTCGACCGCGAAGCGACGGCCACCGGTCTGCTCGTGCTCTCCGAAGCCACCCTCGGAATCATCGATCGTGGCGAGGTCGCGAAGGGGGATGTCCGCGAAGCGTCGACCATCGCAGCCATTCTGGCTGTCAAGGAGACGCCGAGGTTGATTCCGCACTGTCACCCGATCCCGCTGTCCGGCTGTGATGTCGACTGGAGTTCCTCCGCAGCAGGGCTGCGCTGCACGGTCCGGGTCAGAGCGACCTGGAGGACCGGCGTCGAGATGGAAGCCCTGGCGGGCGTCAGCGCGGCGCTGCTGTGCGCGTGGGACATGGTGAAACCACACGAGAAGGATGCGGCTGGCCAGTATCCCGTGACGAGGATCGAGGATGTCCGAATCGTAGAGAAACTGAAGTCTGATCCGACCTCCGGACTGCCCGTCTGACCGATCTCCGGTCACTCTCCGGAGTCCTCTTCCAAACCGAAACCGCGCCGGCCCATCCCCCTCTCGTCCAGCTCTCACCGCTCCGCCCGACCACGGCCGCCAACCCGACGGTACCGATGCGCAGCATTGAGAACCACCGACTCTTCGGCGGCTCCGTGCGACGAACCGCTGATCTCACGGATCATTTCCTGAGAGCGACCGAGACGGCGGCGATAGCGGCCGCCGAATGGCGCGGCCGAGGAGCCCGGAAACTGGCCGACGGAGCCGCGGTCGAAGCGATGCGGAAGGTGTTCGATGATGTTCCGTTCGATGGCCGTGTGGCGATCGGCGAGGGCGAGCGGGACGACGCGCCGATGCTCTGGATAGGTGAACCGCTCGGCTCGATGCAGGGCGAACCGGATGCGCTCCGTATCGACATCGCGGTCGACCCGCTCGAATGCACCAACCATGTGGCGACGGACTCGCCGAACGCCATAGCGGTGCTCGCCGCAGCACCGAGGGGTGCGCTACTGCACGCTCCGGACTGCTACATGGACAAGATAGCGGGTGCCGCCGCACTGATTGGCGAGGTGTCTCTGGAAGCGGACGTCTCTTACAACATCGAAGCCGCCGCCGCGGCGCTCGACAAGCAACCACGAGAGTTGCTGGTCGTGGTCATGGACCGACCTCGGCACGAGGATCTGATTCGAGATCTCAGGCAGATGGATGTGCGGATCCGGCTGATCGGTGACGGTGACGTCGCCGGTGCGCTGGATGCGGCAGATCCGACATCGGAGGTCGACCTGCTGATGGGAGTGGGTGCAGCGCCGGAAGGCGTCATCACCGCGACCGCGCTGCGTGGCCTCGGGGCTCACTTCGAAGGTCGTCTGGTGTTCAGGAACGAAGGTCACAGGGAGCGCGCCGAAGAGATGGTCGGGGGCGACATCGAACGTGTGTGGGCGCGTGACGACCTCTGTGAGAGCGACGATGCGGTGTTCATCGCGAGCGGGGTCTGCACAGGCTATCTGCCGGGCGTCGAGCGCTTCGAAGACAGGGTGGCGGTGCACAGCGAGATAATCGACGTCGCGAGCGGTGACCGCACCTACATCAGCTCCGAGCACTCGGTCTGAGAACACACGCGAGGGTCGTGCCGCTGCAACCGCTGCGACCACTTCGGAACTGCCTGGATGACCGTTCGTCGAGCGACGCTCCGGTCAACGCCCGGAATTCACGCCTTACAGGTCCGGCTGTTGTGGCCGATCTTGTCACAGACGCTGCATCGCCTGCGGCCGCCTCGGCGCCGGTCCCTCTGACCCTTGGCTGTTGCCTTCTCTGGATGCAGTCTCGGACAGGTCCGCCGGTTGTGGCCGACCTCGTCGCACTCTCGACAGCGCTTCCTGACGCCGCTCTTGGCGCGCTTCTGCGTTCTGTCCGGGTGCAGGACCGGACATGTCCTGGTGTTGTGACCCAACTCGTCGCACTCACTGCAACGACGGAAGCCGCCGCCTGTGGCGGTTCTCTCCGCCGCCCGCTCTGGATTGACCACGGGACAGGTCCGGACATTGTGACCGATGCCGCCGCATTCGCTGCAGACTCGGGTTCGATCCCTCTTCCTCTTGGCTCGCGCCATGCGAGCCTCTGCCGCCTCTGGGTTGACCGTCGGACAGGTCCGACGGTTGTGGCCGCTCTCACCGCAGCCGCTACAGACCCGGCCCTTCGACGACCGGCTCTTCTTCGCTCTGCCCGGATGGATCTTCGGGCAGGTCCGCATGTTGTGGCCGACCTTGTCGCAGACGCTGCATCTTCGCCGCCCACCGGCTCTCCGCCGTCCGGTCCTCTTCGCCCCCCCGGCCTTCTTACAGGTTCTCGAATTGTGTCCCTCCCCACCGCATTTTCCGCAAACCATGATGGTGACTGAGGGATTTAATTAATAAATATCTGCTTTGAGGGTCATTATCCTCAGAACATCGACCATTCTCGGCAACCGGTGGAGCACGAACGCCACTTGGTTCTTCCACAGAATCTCCAGTCCTACCCCTCGCCCGAATCCTTGAAGTCCCGAAGACGCCGCACCGAGGGTCGAGGGTCGAGATGGACTGTGAGATGCTGGAGCGGAATGCACAGGCGTTGGTCGCCCCCGGCAAGGGAATACTCGCGGCTGACGAAAGCACTGGGACGATGACCAGCAGACTGCAGGCGGTGGGCGTCGAATCCAGTCAGGAGAGTCGGCGCGGATATCGTGCGAACCTGTTCTCGACGGAGGGTGCCGAGTCGGCCATCAGCGGCGTCATCCTGTATGATGAGACGATCCGGCAGAACATGGATGACGGGACCAGCATCCCCGACCATCTGACGTCTCGCGGCATCCTGCCCGGCATCAAAGTGGACACCGGTGCTAAGGAACTGGCCGGACACCCCGGTGAGATGGTGACCGAAGGTCTGGACGGCCTCAGGGAGAGGTGTGCGGAGTATTTCCAGTTGGGTGCCCGATTCGCCAAGTGGCGTGCAGTCATCAGGATAGGTGAAGGTGTGCCGAGTCCGGGTTGCGTCCATGTCAATGCGCATGCGCTGGCTCGATATGCTGCGCTTTCGCAGGAACAGGGGCTCGTGCCGGTCATCGAACCCGAGGTCCTGATGGATGGTGATCACGACGCCGAGACATGCGCCGAGGTGACCGCCTGGGCGTTGGATAAGGTGTGGCAGCAGTGCATGCTGCAGGGTGTTCATATTCCCGGCGCGCTGCTCAAGCCGAACATGATCATCAGTGGCAAGGACTGCCCTGAGCAGTCCGATGTAGCCACCGTCGCGAGGATGACCGTCGACTGTCTAAGCGCGCACGTGCCAGCAGAACTGCCGGGCATCGTCTTCCTTTCCGGCGGTCAGTCGGACATCGATGCGACGGCTCACCTGAACGCGATGAATGCGATGGATGTGGAACACCCTTGGGAGCTGTCCTACTCCTACGGCCGTGCGCTGCAGGCTGCAGCATTGCAGAAGTGGGCTGGACAGAGCGACGAATCATCGGCTGCGTCGCGCGCCTCGCTGGCCCACCGCGGCCGGATGAACAGTCTGGCTCGCAGCGGCGATTGGAAAGCGGATCTCGAAGAGTGATGTCCGACCTGCATCCATCCCGGGACGGGGGTGCCACCCGTTATCGGGTACCCTGGTGGCCGAGCCGGTGTCACGCCTCTGTCGAGGTGCCGCGGCGTCGGCACCACTCCCCCATCGACAACCCAGCAGCGCCGCGCTGCGATCGCTGCTACCACGCCGGTTCTCGATCCGCTCGGAGGCAGGACACTGGAACTTCCGACCGGATCGCCCGCGACATCGACCCTAACGAGTTCGCCCTCGACTGGAGGAGGTGGCTCACCCCTGCGGAAGGGAATGGTCGACCGAGTCCACTGTCTCAAGCGCTCGCTTGAGCGCTGCTGGTCTGGTGGTCGCGAAGTTTCCAGACGCATATGTCGTAGCGACCAGACAGGGCGCCGCCGCGCTTCGTGTTACCTATCTTCTCGATGTCCTTGTCCTTCGAGAGGACATTGCCGAGTTGCTGAGGAGTCGTGCCATGTCGCATAGTGGTGTTCACATGTTCGAGAATCTCAGTCGTGTTGGCCTCTCCCTTCTCAGCCAGATATCTCTTGATCCTCTGTCTCAATCTAGTCGTTCTCATACTATCACCTCTGGCCGGGGGGCCCTCGTGCTTCCATCCACTCCCGAGTCGCCCATTCACAGACGTCGTGGCCGCCAGATAGCATGCCACTCCGCCGAATCAGTCCGACTCGGACGATCGACGCGTCGTCCTGAAGAAGCGCATCGATCTGCTTTGCAGAGGCGTCCTGGATGTTCTCTCGCACGTGATCTTGTATCTCGACGGTGTTGCGGGGTCTGGCGTTCAGATACGCCCTCAGCAACTCTCTCAGTCGTGATTCCATCTCCGTTCACCGTCTCAGTGCGAGGGTTTTCCGGAACTGACCCCAGTTCTCCCTGACCTCGTTCGCATCGACCTTCATCGGTGGTATAACCGTTGCCCCGAATGTCGGGGTGCGAGGTTACAGAATGATACCTTTTCTTCACCCGTACATTTGTATTTCGGCGATTATTGGTTGCTTTAAGTTTGGAAGTGGGGGCAAAAGGTGTAACGAAATGTAAGTAAGTAACGAATCCAAGTTATGAAATTGAAAGGTTGAAATCGGAAGTTGGCCTCGGAGGGTCGGGGATGGCGTGACAGCGGGCGGCAGCATCGAGAGGACGGCGTTGCCTCGCCGGATTCGCAGCAGCCACCGCCGGCGCTTGCTGATCCATCTGAGCGAGGGCGAGGGGGCGGTCTCGGAACTGGCGCGCAGGACCGGGCTCCGGACACCACACGCCTCAGCCGAACTGAGCAGGATGCGCCAGGATGGACTGGTGATCTCGGACGCCGAGGCCGGTCGCCGCGGTGCTCTGCAACATCTCTCGGATGATGGTTGGGCGCGTCTGGAGGAGGACGAGCGTGCTCGCCTCGCCTCTGTCACGACATCGGCACCGCCCGATGATGCCATCGGGATCCTGCTGGCCAGAGATGGATCAGAGGTCCTTCTGGGCCTGTTATCGGATGTCGATGGAGCCTA
>Ga0310122_10000928_pt1 | contig 18757 bp, 12 predicted proteins | sample CB6_Bottom_1051__FD_203503 | JGI IMG/M metagenome (GOLD analysis project Ga0310122, IMG submission 203503) | Marine microbial communities from Western Arctic Ocean, Canada - CB6_Bottom_1051 | ecosystem: Environmental > Aquatic > Marine > Oceanic | place: Canada: Western Arctic Ocean | collected...
CTTGCGCGAAATCACGGACCCTTTTTAGTAGTCGATTCGCAACTCGGGGGGTACCGCGCGCGCGTCGCGCCAGCTCAATGGCTCCTTCTTCGGTCACCTCCACTGCCAGGATCTCAGCGCTGCGTCGGACGATGGTAATAAGTTCTTCAGGCGGATAAAAATTTAGCCGGTGCACGATGCCAAAGCGGGCACGCATCGGAGCCGTCAACAGTCCGAAACGAGTGGTAGCTCCTACGAGAGTAAAACGCTCGATTTTCATCGTCATCGTCTGGGCTTTTGGCCCGTCCGAAAGGCGTATATCGACGTGCCAATCCTCCATCGCCGGATAGAGGAATTCTTCGATTACCGGACGTAATCGGTGAATCTCGTCGATGAAAAGTATATCCCCTTCACGCTGGTTGGTGAGAATACCAACTAAGTCCGCTGGTTTCTCAAGGATGGGGCCCGACGTCGTCTTTAAGTTGACACCCATCTCCCGAGCTAGCAGTGCAGCTAAAGTCGTCTTGCCAAGACCAGGAGGTCCGTGGAAAAGAATATGGTCGAGAGGATCGCGCCGCTGTTTTGCCGCTTCTATCGAGATCGAGAGCGCTTCCTTGACCTTACCCTGCCCGATGAACTCTTCTAGCTGCCGCGGTCGAAGAGTTGTCTCATTCGCTGAGTCTTCAGTCAATGACTCAGGTGTCGTGATATGCGTGTGCTCAGTCATGGGGAAATCTCCCCGAAGTTCGACATGCTAGGCAAGGCATATTTCGAGCCTGCTGAGTCCAACCCCTCTGGCGGCGGTATCTCTGTGTGCCAAGAAAGCTCTGGGGAAGGGGCGAACGAAGGGTATCCCGTCCACGCCACAAGATCCGGCGTCATTCGGCTCACCACGCTCTCAATCAACTTGGCATGCCCTTAGGTAGCTGAAAGAGCCCGCCGAACAAGCTCTTCCGTCGAATCTGGCACCCCGTCCTCCAATATAGCCCGGACCGCTGCGTCAGCTACAGAAAACGAGTAGCCGAGAGTCACCAACGCCTGTACAGCCTCTTGCGCGCCACCCGCCACACCGTCCACCACCGGGGTCACGATCACGAGGTCGGCAACCTTGTCTGCAAGATCGAGTGCGATCTTCTCCGCCTTCTTCTTTCCTATGCCACTTACCTGTTGAAGCGCCGTGGAGTCCTTCTCGACGAGAGCCCTGGCAAGGCGTTCAGCTGAGTACGTTGACATCATTGCAAGGGCGAGCTTAGCACCAACCCCCGTAGCAGTCAGCAGTCTCTGGAAAAGCAGTCGCTCGTGACCGTGGGAAAATCCGTACAGAGCAACAGAACTCTCTGTCACGACCTGGAGGGTGCGCAGCTCGACCGAACCACCCGGAGAGGGGAGTCTCTGTAAGACCGTGAGCGGGACCTCCACCTCGTAGACGACTCCTCCGGAAGTCTCAATCTCTACACAAGTAACATTCCGGGATAGAAGCTTTCCCTGAAGACGTGAGATCATGGATGGGTCTCCACGGGAAAGCTGCCAATCAGGCAGTGACAGAGAGCTGTCGCCACACCGTCAGCGGCATCTGCAGGTTTCGGGGGTTCTTTGAGTTTGAGCTGCTGCATCACCATGAAGCCGACCTGGTCCTTGGTCGCATTACCACTCCCGACGACAGCTTTCTTGATCTGCCGAGGAGCATACTCTGCGGCAGGAAGTTCATGGAGTGCTGCAGCCAAAAGAATAACACCACGAGCATGTCCCAGCTTGAGCGCACTTTGGGCGTTTTTTCCGTGGAAAACATCCTCCACAGACATGACGAAGGGTCGGTGGCGTACGATTAGCGCCACAACCGCATCGTAGATCTCCCGAATGCGGTTGGCGAGGACATGCTCGGGTGACGTTCGGATGACACCGCACTCCACAAGAGCAACCGCACCGCCATCCCTACGAGCAACTACGCCATACCCTGTAACCACGGTCCCAGGATCAATCCCCAGGACTAGGACGTCAGCGGATTTCCCCTTCACATCGCCTCTGCGAGGATGTCCTCATCAATGTTCGCATTCGAGTGGACCTTCTGCACGTCATCTAGCTCATCTAACATTTCGAGAAGCTTCAGCATCTTCTCCGCATCCCGACCCTTGATTGCCACCTCATTCTTAGCAACCCGAGTGAGCTCGACCGAAGTCGGTTTAATTCCGGCCTCCTTAATTCCCTCCTGCACGGAAACGAAATCCGCTACTTCTGTAGTCAATATGAACTCGTCCTCGTCGGCGATGACATCTTCCGCACCCGCCTTGATAGCTGCCTCAAACAGGGAGTCCTCGTCGCACTGTCCCGCATCAATCACGATTTGGCCCTTACGGTCAAATTGCCACGCAACCGAGCCGTCCGTTCCGAGACTACCATCGTACTTGGTTAGAGCGTGCCGTATTGCAGCAACCGTGCGATTCGTATTGTCCGTGAGACACTCGATGAAAAGCGCCACCCCACCTGGCCCATACCCTTCGTAAGCAACCTCTTCGTAGTTGATACCTTCGAGTTCACCAGTGCCCTTCTTGATCGCTCGCTCGACATTCTCAGCTGGCATGCTTGCAGCCCGCGCGGTGTCGACTGCCATCCGGAGCCGGGCATTGTATTCCGGCTCTCCACCCCCGTCTCGGGCCGCCACAGTGATCTCACGTATGAGCTTGGTGAATAGTGCGCCGCGTTTCGCATCGTTGACGCCCTTCTTTCGCTTGATCTTTGACCACTTGTTATGGCCAGACACTAACCCTCCGCTCGCTCGTCCTCATTTACCTACGCTTTGTCGACTGAAAGTACGTGAGCGTGGGCAGGTGGACCAATCGTCCAGAACCTCTTCTTACTGACAAACCACGGGATCGTGCCTGATACGGTCCAGAGAGATTCAAATTGCTAACCTTGGTAAGAAGAGCTAACGGCCAGGTGGCGTAGCATCGCCATCTTCCAAGCCGAGAGCCCACCGGATACCACCTACGAGATGAGCGCGGAATACAGGGTCATTGTTCCAGATGTCATCCCGGTGACCAAGTGATGTGTAGAATGAGCGCCCTTCCCCAAAGTTCTGAACCCACGACTGAGGGTAATCGCCCCCCGACTCAATCTCCTCTAACCCAGAGATGTCAGTCACCTTCGTATCGATACTAAGCAGCACACGTACCCGGTCACGCGAGAAACCGAGCGGTATGCGATTACCGAAGAGTACGTCGATGTTCTCCTGCGGCCTATCCTCACGCCAAGCGGCAGTCCCGAACTGGTAAAACTCATCCATGATAGGCCAACTCTCACCCAACATTTTCGTCGCCGGGTGCTCTAGGTCTTCAACTGTTAGCACGACAATATGGTTCTGGCTAACCGTTCTACGGAAATATGCACCCAGCATCCCCCCGAATTCAGGATAGTTGTACAGGGTTAAGGAAGCATTGTGGACGCCGACAAAACCCCCTCCGTTCCTTACGAAGTCTACCAAAGCTCGCTTCTGTGAGTCTTCGAGTGGGAGGTTCCCATTGGTCATCATCATCAGGCCATCGAAACGCGCCAGATAATCGGGGGTGATAATCGACAAGTCGAGAGCTTGCGGGTCCTGCAGATAGCCTTGCAGGGTAGTGAGTTCATAACCTGCTTCGGGTCCCCAAGAGGCAACGGCTTCCTCTGCCGGCCGCAGACTCGTGTGTTTGTACAGCCCAGCATGTGTAAGGAAAAGTAGCTTCTTAGGAGCTTCCTGGTGCGGCTCTTCCAGGAATGGAGACTGACCCACTGCCTCATTCGCGAGTAGCACGAAGCTTAGACTGGCAATCCCTACCAGGGTGAGGTTCAAAGCGAATCTCATGACACACCTCCATCGAGTCGTGTTAGGCGGGTGAACCCCAAGGGCCAAGATGCAGGTTGAGGTCAACCGCGCCAGGCAATCTCTGTCTCTAAGCCACTAGCCTTGACACTCTAACACACCTGCGGGACGTTCCCACGATCCCGTCGCGTGGAGGTCCACATTCGCCGGTTCTTCTTAATCTTGCTCCTCATGGGTGTTGGACCTTTGGTCGAATGCCAAGACGTCGATTGGCCAGTCTACGGGGGTGACCCCGGGGGGATGAAGTACTCGGCCCTCACACAAATTGACAGAGAGAGCGTCACCGGGCTCGAGGTCGCGTGGACATGGGATGCAGGTGAGCAAGCCGTGGCCAGCTCCAGCCTCGCATTCCGGGGTGAACGTGTTCGTCCCGGTCGCTTCGAAGCCACCCCCATCGTCATCAACGATACGATGTACGTGAGCACACCGTACAGCCGCGTCGTCGCTCTCGATGCGCGCACTGGCGAGGAATACTGGAGCTACGACCCACGCGCATACAGCTGGGGGCAACTGCCCCGTAACTGCGGCTTCTGCCACCGCGGGGTTGCGATGTGGAGTGATGAAAATGAAAGGCGGATTTTCATCAACAGCCGCTGGCACTTGATCGCCTTGGATGCAGCCACCGGGAAGCCAATCGAATCCTTCGGAGTAGGCGGAAAAGTCGACCTCACTGAGGAACTCATCTGGGAAATCAACAAACTCAAATACATCACCCCCGGTCGTTTGGAATGACCTGGTCATCCTTGGAAGCGGGATGCCAGACGACCGGGTATACCGTCGTAACCCTCCGGGGGACATCCAGGCCTTCGACGTGCGAACAGGTGCCCGCGCCTGGACTTTCCATACGATTCCACAGCCCGGTGAACTGGGTAACGACACTTGGGAGGACGACTCCTGGTCTTACACCGGCTCCACCAACGTATGGGCCCCTTTTACGGTCGACGTAGAACGCGGTCTGGTGTACCTGCCCGTGGGCACCCCGAATGGTGACTACTATGGTGGGCACCGAAAGGGCTACAACCTATTTGCAGAGTCCCTATTATGCCTGGACGCTCAGACAGGCAAGCGTCTGTGGCACTTTCAGACCGTGCACCACGGAATCTGGGACTACGACCCACCAGCCCCACCAAGCCTCGTCACAATCGAAGTCAGCGGACGTGTTATCGACGCGGTAGCGCTAATCACCAAATCTGGCTTCACGTTTGTTTTCGATCGCGTGACCGGGGAGCCTGTCTGGCCAATCGAGGAACGTCGAGTCTCCGTAAGCGACGTTCCTGGTGAGCGCACCGCCCCTACACAACCTTTCCCGACTAAGCCTGCCCCATTCGCTAGGCAGGGTTTCACATTGGACGATGTGATCGACTTCACACCGGCAATCAAGGCGGAAGCACTCGAACTGCTGGGATCATACCGCCTAGGCCCACTCTTCACCCCTCCATCTCTGGAGGGGACAGTTACGATGCCCAGTGCGACTGGAGCAGCAGGCTGGGGTGGAGCAGCGTTCGATCCCAGGACGAGTGTGCTATACATCCCAAGTAAAGACCAACCCCTAGTCCATCAACTGGTCGAGCCGGAACCAGGCACTGCAGATGCAAGCTACGTGCAGCGGTTACGGGGACTCACGGTTTCGGGATTGCCGATCCTAAAGCCTCCCTATGGCACACTCACAGCGATCGACCTGAATTCGGGTGAACACCTGTGGCAGGTGCCACTCGGTGATCAACCAGGGATCCGGGACCACCCGATGCTCGCTGGTATGGAATTGCCCCCACTAGGGCGGATGGGCAACGCAGGTCCCCTCATCACAGCTGGTGGACTTGTTTTCCTGAGTGGATACAACCCTCGGATGTACGCGGTAAATAGCGAGACAGGCGAAACCATGTGGGAGGGTGATCTCCTTGGCAATGAGGGCACGGCGAACCCGATGACGTACCAAACAAGTGATGGACAACAATTCATCGTGATCGGTACAACTGGCTCCGACTCGGAACGAGGCCTGATAGCGTTCGCTCTGCCCGACGCATAGCACTCTTGGCTACGAACCCACCCATCAATCTATTTGAAGCAAACTCCTACCTGCCGCCGCCGCCGCCGCCGCGTGCACGGTAAGCCGCCATCGCGGCTGTACCACCTGCTCCACGGAACCGGTTGTTCACAACGTTGTTAAAGATTGATCCGAACAGAACTGAAAAGCCAACAGTGAGTCCATAATTGAAGTCTGTTGCCCTCGTGCGAAGTCGCAGGAGAGCTTCCTCGTCTGTCACGCCGCCAGCGGACAGATAAATCTGGTCGTCGACCCAGCCGACGTCCCCACGAGCGTTGACACTGAACCCTCTCACAATCCGGAAGTCCACGTTGCCACGGAGTGAAACGTTGTGACGTTGGATGTCATGTAGGTAGTGCGAGGCCCGCACGGTGATTCCGGCGTCACCCCAAGGTTGGCGCTGGGAGAGCTCGATCTCTAAAGACTGTTCCCACTTGGTCTCCTCGAGTTGTCCGAATACCGTCTCCTCGATGTAGTCCCTGTAGGCGGCGCCAATCTTGTAGAAGACCGTTAGCGACCGCCTGGTCGCTTCATCATAGGGGAAGAAACTGTACTCGATTGCGGGTGTTAGTTCCGCCGTAAAGTTCTGGTTGGAGCGGGTTGAGCGGGATGCAGTGCTTTGGGCACCGATCGACCAGTGGTCGCTCAGTGCATAGGCGATCAATTGGCTGAAGTTCCAGTCTGTACGTTGATCAGTGAACGTCCCATCCTCCAACTCAAACTCGACTCGGTTGAGGTTGGCGTAGGCGAAGAAATTGATCTTCCATGTGGGTGATACGCGTGATGCAGACAAACTGCTGTTCAGCCGCACACTCGATCGAGTCTTCTCGCCGTCTAAGTTGCCACTCCCGTTGAAACGGAAAAACCAGAGGTTCCATGGGTCATCTACTTCCTCCTGCGACACCAAGGGTGAGCCTCCCCGACCTCCGCCGGTGAGGTCGGAACCTTGGAGGGTCACAATCCCTCGGAACCCCGACTCGTTCGCGAAGCTCGCAAGACTAATGCCGAGCGTGTGTGTGATCGCATCCAGCCGTTCTCGATCAGTATCAGTAGATAACGTTTGGAGGAGAGTGGTGTCGTCGTACCCGTCGTAATCGCGGTAACCAAGCAGATCGATCTGGTATTCCAGACCGCCGGAACCGGTGCTCAGGCTGGTCATGATGACATGAACATCCGCGACCCCACGATCCCGGACCCAATTCACCCAGTTGATCTCGGTACGGTAGTACTCGGAATTACAGTCTCGCCCGTCGCAGTCGAAGAAAACATTGGGTCGAGGGCCAGGCGCCTGATCCCCTGCCTGTTGGGCAGAGACAGGAACCGTAAGCAACGAGAGAGCGCAAAGCCCTAGGACTGCGCCGCACTTATGGGTAAGGTGCATCGTTACTTTTTGTCCTGTCAGGATAATGTCGAGGAACCCGTCACCAAAGTCGAGACACGCAAGTAGCCCGGTTAGTTGAATCCTACAACTCAGCCGCTGACCTTTTTAACGAGTTTGGGAGGACGGCGAGACCTGACGGCCTGTTCGAAAATGTAGGCGTAACCGAGTAAATCAGCCTCGGTCCACATGTCCCCGATGAACGCTAACACAAAGGGTGTACCGTCCTCGTAGTACGCATATGGGACAGTTACGACTGGGACCCCGAAGTCGTTGATGATGTTGCTCGGTAACTCCGGCCAATTGTTCGGGTTGTAATCCGGACGTTCTGGATCTTCGACTAGATCCCGGTTGGGCGCACCCGCCTGCGGAAAGAAAAGAGCGTCCAATTCATGGTCCACCAATACACTGCGGAAGAGTTCTCTAATCTCCCTGCGCCAAGATTGGAATGCATCACCCTCCTCAGTAGCACTCGGCCTAGCCGGTGGAGTCCGACTTCTTTCACCCTGCCCGCCACGTCCTCTACCACCTCGGCGGAATACTTCTCCCGACAGTTCTTCCCATTCTTCGATGCTGTGGAACGCTGCAGCTGGACCGAGACCCTGTAGGTAGATCAGCCGGTCGTATGCCCCCTGCGAGGGAACACTCGGGCGTTCTCCATAAAGATCGATGAAGCCTGTCTCCGCAAATGGATCCTCGATGACCACGGCTCCAAGGTCGGTGAGGGTAGCAACAGCCTCGCGATAGACTCTCTCAGTCCTGGGGTCTAGGGGGAGCCAACGCTCCCGCCAACCCAAACCGACAAGACCGAAACGTTTCCCCTCGATGGTTGTCTCAGTAAGAGCGCTTGCATATCCGCCCTCAGGGATGTGATCCACCGCGGCGAATGTCGCCAAATCATCTGTTGTCGGACCGGCAATGACGTCTAGGGTGACTGCAGCGTCATATACGTTTTTCGCCATCGGTCCGACCACATCGACGTAGCTCCCATTTATCGGATAGATGCCTTCTAGCGGCACAAGGCCATATGTGGGTTTGACGCCCACAAGTGCTTGAGCTGCTGAGGGATTCTGGATTGACCCTCCAGTCTCAGTCCCTAACCCGAGCACGGCAAAGCTTGCATTCACCGCAGTAGCGGTGCCTCCGCTAGAGCCACCCGGCGCCTTGGTAACATTGTAGGGGTTAAGCGTGATACCAGCGACAGAGCTGTTTGTGCGTGTCCCGTGACCCGCAAAATCAGGAAGATTTGTCTTACCAAGAATGATCGCTCCTGCATCACGCAATCGCTCGACTACAGCGGCATCGTCGCCAGGGATCATGTCGATCCCACCCATCGCAGTGCTGAAGCCCCAGAAACCAGCTGTCGTCACGAGGCCGCCATAATCCATGTTGTCCTTGATTACCACCGGCACTCCATGAAGCGGGCCCCTTGGACCAGAAGAGCGGTACTCTTCGTCGAGACGCGCTGCTACCTCCAGGGCTTCGGGGTTCATCGAGACGAACGCGTTATAGTAGTCCTCGTACCGACCGATTCGCTCAAGAAACGCCTGGGTGAGGTCCACAGCTGTGTACTCCCCAGCGGCGTAGGCTCCCTGGATCCCCTCCGTAGTCAGTTCGACCAAATTAATACCCTGCCCAACCAGTATCCCCGGGCTAAGTAGGGCCGGAAGAATGGCAGTTATGCCAACAAGTGCCGAAGGTTTCATCATCTGGTACTCAGTTTGTGCCCGAACACCTCAATAACCACCGGGCGAGCTAATTTCCGGTGTGTCCTCTTCAGAAATCGGCCGGGTGCGCACCGTCGGATACTCAATACCGAGCTGTTCCAGATACGTGCCAAAGCGACTTGAGTCGTAGTAATAAGCACGCATCTCCGGCCGCCACCGTGCCATGATGTCTTCGTTAAGCCATATCGCCGGCTGATCTGTCGGCAATATGAATGGGGTGTAGACGGTCTCGGCAGTTTGGACGTCATTGAAGTAATTCCATGCTGCTTCAACCGTCTCACCGTCTAAGAAGAGGTCTAGAAGCGTACGAGCCTGAACCCTGGCACCTGCGACGGCGCCCTTGTGCGCAATCGGTGTCGCCATCGCGATTCCGTTCGCCCAGTTGTGTCCAGGGCCACCCGCCATATTCGATGGATACCGAAGAGTGACCGTCGGCATATTCCAGGACACGTCCCCGATATCGTCCGAGCCACCACCGAGCGATTGAGACAGGTCAACTGGTCCGCGCAGAGCAGGAACCGAGTCTGACAGGCCAGTCACCTCAACGTCCATTTCGCGCTGGAACGCCTCTGCAAACCGGATATCGTCCTCACTCCAATCTGGTAGTCCGACCGCCTGAATGTTTGAGTAGGTGACCTCGGCAACCGGCTTGCTGAAGTGGCGTCCCCACGCAGCACCCACAGTCATAATCGTATCGACCTCTGTGCCAGTCATTAGAGCAGCACCCTGAGCCATCAAGATTGAAGCGTCGTACTGTTCTTTTGTGAGTTCGTAGTCCCGCTCTCGGAAATAGAACCAAATCGTGGCGGTCTGAGGGACAACGTTTGGCTGGTCTCCGCCCTCGACGATGATATAGTGGGACCTAGCTGCTGGTCTCAGGTGTTCCCGCTTGAACTCCCAACCTTGGGCCATGAGCATAACAGCGTCGAGCGCTGACCGACCGCGCCAGGGTGACCCTGCTGCGTGGGCAGTCTCACCTGTGAAGCGGAACTGCACCGACCAGAGAGCGTTGCCACCCGATTGGCCCCACGAAACACCAAAATTGTTACCAACGTGAGTGAAAAGGTTGACGTCTACGTCATCGAAAACCCCTTCCCGAACGAAGTATGCCTTTGAAGCAACCTGCTCCTCAGCGACTCCGGGCCAAATCAGAAGAGTCCCGTTTATGCCTTCCCGCTCCATGAGTTCCTTGACCACAATTGCCGCGACGATGTTCACAGCCTGACCAGAGTTATGTCCCTCACCATGCCCAGGTGCCATCGACAGAATCGGATCACGGTATGCGACGCCAGGCTTCTGGTTGGATTGAGGAATCCCGTCGACATCAGAACCCAAAGCAATGACGGGTTCAGCTGAGCCGTTCGACCACCTCGCTGTCCAAGCGCTCGGCATCCCCGCTACTCCCAACTCAATATCAAAGCCCTCTTCCTCAAGCAGCCCTGTGAGGTAGCGCTGGGTTTCGAACTCCTGCATTCCAAGCTCGCCAAAAGAGAAGAGGTGATCGACGATCTCCTGAGCAAGCTTGGCCCGATCCCGGATCATTTGCTCAGCCTCTACCTTCAGGTCCTCAAGTCTCGGATCCTGCTGGGCCAGGAGGTCGGGTGCGAGCGATAGGGTCGCAATCATAACTGTCGACAAGAGAGATAGGTGACGCATGGAATGGGTTCTCCAGAGGGTCCTAGTTTCCAAGGGAGCGATACGAATGCCACCCTCGCTTGTCCCGGGCAAGTGGCCACAAGAAGATTGCTAAGCCTATCCTCGGACGGAGCTATATCAATGACTAGAACCCGGAGAGTATTCCTCAGGGACTTGGCGAAGAGCCTATTAGCTGTGGGAGCAATGCCTAGACCATTCGTGAACAGTGCTTCCTCACCGAACCAGACGGGCACAGGGCTTGTCACAGATCCGAGGTACATTGAACACGAGTTACCCGATCGCGCCGGTGAGCCACACCCGGAGCGTCCACTACGACTGATCCGAATTGCCCAAGCTTTCTCAGAGCGCGGCCTGGACTCAGAGTTGACACCCCTGCGACTGCATCCCGATTCAATGCCGTTCATTCGGCGTCACCATACCCCGGAACACGTGGACGCTGTTCGGCAGATCGAAGTGACCGGGGGAGTTGCAGAGCTCGCCGTAGCAGGAGCCTTAGGTGCGATTGACGCGGTGGCAACCGGACAGGTGCGCAATGCGTTCTGTGCTCTCAGGCCACCGGGACATCATGCGAACAACACGGGACAGGAGGAGGGCTTTTGTTTTTACAGTAACGCGGCAATCGCTGCAAGGTACGCACAACGTTGGCACGGTTTTGAAAAAATCTTGATCGTCGACTGGGACTACCATCACGGGAACGCAACGCAGAATGCGTTCTACGATGACCCAAGTGTGCTCTTCTTTTCAGCTCATGACTGGCAAGCATATCCAGGCACAGGTGATCCCTCGCTCCGTGGGCAAGGAGAAGGCTCAGGACTCAACCTAAATGTTCACCTGGATTGCGGATCGAAGGACGTAGACATGCTCAGGCACTGGGATAGTGTGCTGCTCCCAGCCGTGAGTGCATTCAGGCCTGACTTCGTCATTGTGTCTGCGGGCTTTGACAGTCGTATGGATGACCTTCTTGGCTGCTTTGACCTCACCGACGACGTATTCCGTCGCATGACCCGCACTACAATGGATATCGCTGACGATTCCTGCGGTGGACGTCTGGTCTCCCTGCTAGAGGGCGGCTATAACGTAGACGGGACAGCGCTGGCTGCAGCCGCACACGTCGAGACACTCCTCGAAGGCACGTAACTCAAGCCACTAGCGCACCAGGTCCGAAAATCAGCACGAGGTGCCGCAGTCCCATGCCCGCGGCACCTCGTAGGAGCCTACATGTCTGGGAGCGTGGGCCGTCTCAGATGCCACTCAGTAGCTGACTGGAAAGCGTGAGCCACATTAAGAATCTTATCGTCAGCATATAGATCGCCCACGATCGTAGTCGTGAGCGGCATCGTGGTTGGTGACTCGGAATCGGGGTTACGCACACCGAAATCATACTGGACAATAGTGGCTGGGTGTCCCGTGTCATTCGTCAGGCCTACTTCCCCGGAACCGCTCACGAACATATCGAAACCATCCATCGCCTCTTGCATTCTCTTCATGAAGATCAGACGCCGCCTCTGTCCGTTGATATAGTCCATCGCCCGAGCATCCCGACCGCGACGGAAACGACCTCGACGCCGGGCCTCGTCTTCTTCGAGGTCTTGAGGGATTGGTTCAGGCTCAACCCCGCCCGGCGCTACATGATAGTCGAACGCCGCCGCTGAATCCGCGCCGAGCTGGTCCGATCGGAATTCAGGGAGTTCATTCATCTCTTGGAGGTTCGCACCTAAGTCTGAGAGTTTCTCAAGAAAGGACTCGGGGGCATCTTCTGTGAACCCAATGCGGTATGACCCCAAGTCGGCCCTCCGGTCGAACACGAACGGAGTAGTGACCGTCGCAGGATCCTGCTCACTCGCTCCGTGAATCTCATTGAAAACCAGCGCGCAGTCCTCGATAGTGCGACACATCGGCCCTGCCTTGTCCATGCTCCATGAAAGGACCATCCCACCGTACCTGCTCACTCTACCGAAGGTTGGTCGGAGCGCGCTGAGGCCGTTGCGTCGGGAGGGTGAAACGATTGACCCGCGAGTTTCAGTGCCAATCGAAAACGCAACACAACCCGCTGCAGTTGCCGAACCCGGACCAGCAGAAGAGCCGCTTGAGCCTTCTTCAACGTTCCAGGGGTTCTTCGTGCGGCCCCTGAACCAACGGTCGCCACTAGCGAACTCACCTGTCGCGAGTTTCGCAATCAGTACGGCACCCGCCTCTCGCAGCCGGACCACAAGCTCGGCATCTTCGTTGATCACCTGGTTCTCAAACTGGGCAGAACCCCATGTAGTGCGAGCTCCTGTGACCGAGAATAGGTCCTTCACACCGTATGGGATCCCGTGGAGTGGTCCTCTCCAGTTCCCCCTGCGGAGGTCGGTGTCTGCCTGTTGAGCTTCCTCACGAGCCCGATCCTCGAGAATCGTCACTGCGCAGAGCAGGATTGGATCGTAACGCTTGATTCTATCGAGATAGATTTCCGTGAGGTCAACGGATGATATTCGGCGGGCACGCATCAATGCTGAAAGTCTATGTACCGGGAGGAACGCGATATCCTCCTCGCTCTCCGGGACCACGCCTCGCCACGGCAGGACACGGATAGGTGACCGCTCGAACATCTTTGGGCCGTGCTCTCGCCATAGCTTCTCCATGAGCGATCCCGTACCACCGGGGTACGCCTGGAAAACCAATGCCGGGTGCTCACCCTGGCCGAGCGGAATCGGCGGAGCGGCTTCCTGTTGTTGTTCGATCCAACGAGAAAAAGTGGGATCCAATGCCTCAAGAGCCAGCGGGTGCACCGCACCTGCTGCTGCCGCGGCGGCGGCCATAAGGAAGTCACGACGCTCGATACCGCTTCGTGTCTCGTTGTTCTCTCCCATCAGTTACCTCCTGTCTATCTTCGAACGTATTCGGGTCTTCCTAATGTGTTTATCACTCAGCGTCTCTTCGGAGGGTATCCATCTAAGTCATCTTCCGATATTGGGCGGGTACGTATCGTCGGATACTCAATTTCTAACTGCTCGAGATACGTATCATAGCGCGAGGGGTCATAGTAGAATGGACGCATCCGCTCCCTCCACTGCGCCATTATATTCTCGTTCAGCCATATCGCCGGCTTGTCGTCTGGCGTAATGAACGGAGTGTACGTCATCTCGGCCATCTGGATCTCGTTGAAGTAATCCCAAGCCGCTTCAACCGTCTGTCCATCAAGTAAGAGGTCTAGAAGGGTAAGCGCTTGCACCTTCGCTCCGGCGAGCGAACCTTGGTGTGCTATAGGTGTCGCCATAGCAATCCCGTTGGCCCAATTATGTCCTGGACCGCCTGGCATGTTAGCGGGGTAACGCATCGTAACAGTCGGCATATTCCAAGACACGTCCCCAATGTCATCGGAGCCCCCACCCGAGTAGTTCGCCAGGTTGATCGGACCCCGAAGGGGCGACACTTCAGTGGGCAAGCCACGCTCCTCTTGGCCTAAATCACGCTGGAGGCCATTCGCCAAAGCAATGTCCCCCTCGGACCATTCCGGAAGACCCACGCGCTCTATGTTTGTTTGTGTGACCTCGGCGACAGGCTTGCTGAAGTGGCGGTTCCAAGCTGAGCCGACCGTCATGATCGTGTCGATTTCTGTACCCGTCATCATCGCCGCACCACGGGCCATTAACTTTGCGGCATCGTACATTTCGATAACACGTGCGTAGTCGACCTCACGAAAATAGAACCAGATAGTAGCAGTCTGAGGCACGACATTTGGCTGGTCACCACCCTCCACAATGATGTAATGCGAACGCTGTGGCGGACGCAGATGTTCTCGCTTGTACTCCCAGGCCTGTGCAAGCAGCATTATCGCATCTAGAGCTGATCTGCCCCGCCAAGGAGATCCAGCCGAGTGAGCTGTCTCTCCGGTGAAGCGGAATTGCGCAGAGACAAGCGCGTTTCCGCTCGTGTGGCCCCACGTCACTGAGAAATTCGAGGACACGTGCGTGAATAGGTTGACGTCCACACCGTCAAAGACGCCGTCCCGCACGAAAAAAGCCTTGGAACCGAGTTGTTCTTCTGCGATCCCCGGCCAAATCATCAGCGTTCCGTCTATATTTTCGCGCTCCATCAATTCCTTCACATTTAGTGCGGCCACAATATTTACCGCCTGGCCCGAGTTGTGGCCCTCACCGTGCCCCGGAGCCATCGAGAGAATGGGATCGCGGTATGCAACTCCTGGTTTTTGGTTCGACTGTGGAATTCCGTCTACATCAGAGCCGAGCGCGATGACAGGCGATCCCGAGCCGTTCGACCACCGAGCGGTCCAGGCACTAGGCATGCCAGCAACACCGATCTCTATCTCGAAGCCGTGATCTTCGAGAATGCCTGTTAGATATCTCTGAGTCTCGAATTCCTGGAAGCCCAATTCACCGAAACTAAACAGCATGTCGACGATCTCTTGAACCATCTTTGCATCTTCCTCTACCATCTGCAGCGCCTCGTCCTTGAGGTCTTCGAGCCGAGCGTCTGTCTGGGCTCCAAGCCCTAGCGGAGCCAGTGTCACGAGGAAGAGGACGGCAAGATGTTGACTGAACGTCGTACGATGCACGGCGAGTTTCTCCTTTCTCAGGTGCTTTAGGGACTAGGATGATGGGCGGGGAGCATGAGACGGATTTTCTAGCAGGGCAAGCGGACCGAAGCTAGTTACCAATTCTTTTCTCCCGCTCGACCCAGCTCTCGCCCTCCGTAATCCAAGCTGCTGCCGGTTCGCCCTTCAGATAGTGCCCAAACCAATCGAGGATTCGCCGGTGATAATCCACCTGCTGCTCCTCTCTCCTCAGGCTGTGGTCTGCACCGGGGTAAACAAGCAACACGACTTCTTTTCCAGCCCGACGGGCGTAGTTGTAGTACTCCAGTCCCTGTCGGAAGTCTACCACTCCGTCCTCGTCACCGTGCATCAGTAGCACCGGCGTCTCCAGGTCCGCGATCCGATGGGCCGGTGAACTCTCTAGGTGCCCTTCGAAGTCATCCCAGTACGGCACGGCCATCCGTGCCTGTCCGGTCTCCCAGTGACCAGTTTCGGGTAAGCCTCCGTTCCAGTGGACAGCACCCATGAAGCTCAAGAAGTTGGTGATCGCTGCCCCGGCGACTGAAGCCGCAAAGCGGTTAGTCCGGGTCGGGAGATATGAAGCCTGGTAACCACCCCACGAATGACCAATTAGGCCAATCTGGTCGGGATCAACATGGCCGGTTGCAACGGCAGCATCGAGCGCATGCTCAACTGCATCTAGAGCCGACGGACCGGGGCGGCCAGGTTCGTAAACAATGTCGGGCATCAAAACGAAATACCCTTCTTGGGACCAGACTTGGTAGTTGTAGTAACTCCGCTCGCTAGGCGTGTAGTACCTGTGCAGACCATCTGACAATCGCTCGTACTGGTACAGGATGAGTGGGTACTGTTCCCCTTCGCGGAATTCAGCGGGAAATACGAGGATCCCCTGAAGTTTGTGCCCAGCATCAGTGGTATACTCGATCAGTTCTGACCGGCCCCATGCGTAGTCGGATTGAAATGGGTTCGTGCGCGTTACCTGCTGAAGATCCGAAAGATCTGTCCCTCCGACGAAAACATCAGGAGAGTCGTCCCAGCGCTCGATACGCAAAGCATACCGATCCGTATCTTCAGCTTTCGTCAGCGACCCCACCGCCGCGGATTCTTCCAATAGAACATCGACTCGGCCAGAACGAAGATCGGCCTTGGAGTAGCCCGAATCTTTTGAACGCACGTTTCTAAACGAGAGCCAGACTGGCTGACTCGAATCTATGACATACGGGTCCCCGAAACCGAGACTAGAATCCATTCGGACGAGGCGATAGATGCGGCCTTCTTCCGCACCACGTGTAAGGCGGGACGCAGACGAACCGTCCATTGCAACGAGCCAGATGTCGTGCTTGTCATAAAGAACCACGACTCCGTCAGTGTCCACCCACCCTCCGACGCCCCAAGGAGGGTGAGGTCCTGGGTAATCATGGTCGAAAAGCGGTTGTGTAAAGCTGCGGCCCTCAGCCAAAACAGTCTTCTGCATCGAATTCAGGTCGATCGCAGACCAACGATCATCCCCGTAAACCAATATCGGGCTATCCCCAGCTCCAGCTTCGACACCGAATTGGGCTTCGCCGGCAAGAAGTGTGCGTTCACCCGTCTGCAGATCAACGCGGTACCAGTCTGCAGCGCCATCGCCAAAGCGACGCTGAAACCTGTACGGCGTGTAGTCGGGCACGATGCCCCAGCTTCCATTAGCGACAATTTCGACTTCTTCCTCAAAATCTTCACCGAGGATTACAAGGTCATCTTCTTTAACATGCCATGCCGCCGCAAAAGTCTGGCGCGAGATCTGTTCTGCACGGTATTCCTGGCTCCTGAGGATCTGGTCATCGTCCCAATGCCAGACCTGCACATCCGCCGGCTGGACTTCTTCTTCCTCGCTACCCTCATCGGACTCAGCATCATTCACTTCTGTGATATTCGTTTCTGAGACCACCCAGTCCCGAAGGCCGATAAAAACTGTCTCTCCAGTAGCGTCAAAATCGATCCCAGCATAGTCCGTCACTCGCAACGTATCAGGAATATCGTCCCTCCCGAGGGCTGCTAGCACCCATGGATCCGAACCAGAGCTGACATCTTCCCAGACGAGCACATCATGTGTATCGCCCTCACGACCCTCAAACTCTACCGAACGCATGACAGCGAGCTGTGCTGACTCATCTTGCCAACTCAGAGCGCTGTAGTGTGCATCACGGGAGTCGAGAGTCCTAAGCGTCTCAGCCTCGGGATCGAAAAGCACGACACTGTTCGCGCTCCCCCAAAAGGTGCTTAACGTGGCAGCTATCAATTCGCCTTCATCCTGCCAAGCAAACTCATCAACGTTGCCAATGAGTGTCTGCGCGCCAGTAGAGGGATTCATGATAATGAGGTCAGCACCCAGTGTGTCAGCAGGTGCATGACTTCGAGCAGCCAGCCAAGTCCCATCATCTCGGAAAGAAAAGCGTTGAACCTCGAAGAGCACCGTGTCCACACCGTTGGCTAAGTTGACCAACCCAAGTCTGTCGTGGATTGGTTCCTCTGAATCCTCAAGCTCATCCGGATGGACGCCAACACTGTAGGCCATCCAATTTCCATCCCGACTGAACACAGGTGCCGTAGCGTGCTCAAGGACAAGTGGTTCACCGCTTCCGTCGCTACGACTCAACCGCAACTCGACAGTTTCGTCCACACGTCGGATGGTGAGGACGAGCCAGTCTCCCATCGGATCCAGCTCGAATCCTCCAAGGTTCTCGAACTGCCCGTAGTCGGAGGGGGTAAGGGCAGGCACTTCCTGAGCCATCAGCTCATTTGGAAGCATCAGAATAGCGCAGAAAAACAAGGCCGATATGAGAGTGCGATGCATCGGTTTCTACCTCAGGTCCGGATAAGCTTGATCAGACGGCATCAAGACGATGCCCATGACCACACGTGGTTGCAACCAGCTTGAAATCATGCAGAAGTGCTGAGGGCGGGTCGAGAGGCCCTGTTACATTCCCCGGCTGATCATGTCAGTTCTCATAATCACGACTCTTCACTCGCTAAGGGCTTGTCTATGAGGGTGCTTAAGCGTCAAGCTGGCCTTAATGGATACTAGGAATGCGTATACACGGAGATGGCCAAGGGCTATCTGGAGTACGATTCCAGTTCTCACGGTTCAGCTCAGCATCGCAGGCTGCGGGCAAGATTTCACTCATGAGCCCTCTATCGATCCGGCCGATTGGCCTCACTACGGTCGTGACTTGGCCGCTACTAAGTATTCCCCTCTAGATCAGGTGTCCGCAGCTAACGTGGATCAACTCGAGATCGCCTGGATCTGGCAATCTGCAGATTACGACCTTCTGGCTCGCGACCCTGGAATCAGCATTAACCCGAATTACCAGGTGACGCCGATCAAGATTGGCGAGAGGCTCTACGCAACGACGAACATGGGCCAGGCAGTGGCGCTAGATCCAGGGACGGGTGTCGAGAGGTGGCGTTACGACCCTTACGCTGAAGGACTCCGTGATCAACCCGTCGGCCGAACGAACAGAGGTGTGGCATACTGGAGTGATGGGACGAACGAGAGGATTTTCCTCGGATCAGGAAG